>Ga0233426_10001527_pt1 | contig 20911 bp, 17 predicted proteins | sample SI_118_April2016_6_FD_179875 | JGI IMG/M metagenome (GOLD analysis project Ga0233426, IMG submission 179875) | Seawater microbial communities from Saanich Inlet, British Columbia, Canada - SI_118_April2016_10_MG | ecosystem: Environmental > Aquatic > Marine > Inlet | place: Canada: British...
TCCATGGCTTGACGGGCGGTGTGTACAAGGCCCGGGAACGTATTCACCGCATCATGGCTGATATGCGATTACTAGCGATTCCAGCTTCACGGAGTCGAGTTGCAGACTCCGATCCGAACTGTGATAGGGTTTATAGATTCGCTCCTGGTCGCCCAGTGGCTGCTCTCTGTCCCTACCATTGTAGCACGTGTGTAGCCCAGGACGTAAGGGCCGTGATGATTTGACGTCATCCCCACCTTCCTCACAGTTTGCACTGGCAGTCTTGTTAGAGTTCCCGACTTGAATCGCTGGCAACTAACAACAGGGGTTGCGCTCGTTATAGGACTTAACCTGACACCTCACGGCACGAGCTGACGACAACCATGCAGCACCTTGTAAGTGGTCCGAAGAAATAGCTATCTCTAACTAATGCAACTTACATTTAAGCCCTGGTAAGGTTCCTCGCGTATCATCGAATTAAACCACATGCTCCACCGCTTGTGCGGGCCCCCGTCAATTCCTTTGAGTTTCATTCTTGCGAACGTACTCCCCAGGTGGGTTACTTATCACTTTCGCTTAGCCACTCAGACCGAAGTCCAAACAGCTAGTAACCATCGTTTACGGCGTGGACTACCAGGGTATCTAATCCTGTTCGCTACCCACGCTTTCGTCCATCAGTGTCAGTTGATTATTAGTAATCTGCCTTCGCAATTGGTATTCTATGTAATATCTATGCATTTCACCGCTACACTACATATTCTAACTACTTCATAATAACTCAAGATAACCAGTATCAAAGGCAATTTTACAGTTGAGCTGCAAGATTTCACCTCTGACTTAATTATCCACCTACGGACCCTTTAAACCCAATGATTCCGGATAACGCTTGGATCCTCCGTATTACCGCGGCTGCTGGCACGGAGTTAGCCGATCCTTATTCTTACAGTACCGTCAAGCCTCTACACGTAGAGGTGTTTCTTCCTGTATAAAAGTAGTTTACAACCCATAGGGCAGTCATCCTACACGCGGCATGGCTGGATCAGAGTTGCCTCCATTGTCCAATATTCCTCACTGCTGCCTCCCGTAGGAGTCTGGTCCGTGTCTCAGTACCAGTGTGGGGGATCCCCCTCTCAGGGCCCCTATCTATCGTAGTCTTGGTAAGCCGTTACCTTACCAACAAACTAATAGAACGCATACTCATCTTATACCGTAACCTTTACTCTTTAGGTGATGCCACCAGAAGAGACTATGGGGGGTTAATCTTCATTTCTAAAGGCTATACCCCAGTATAAGGTAGATTGTATACGCGTTACGCACCCGTGCGCCGGTCGTCATCTGTAGCAAGCTACAATGTTACCCCTCGACTTGCATGTGTTAAGCCTGCCGCTAGCGTTCATCCTGAGCCAGGATCAAACTCTTCATCGTTAATTTTTAAAGTTTCTCTTAAGAAACCTGTACTCTTAACAACTAAAGGAAATTTAATGTGTTGTACTCAAAATGGTTTATTCTCTGTATTAAATTAATCGTTTCCAATTAATTCTTTACGCTGTCAATCAATATGTTTAATGAACTTCTTTTTTTACAAACTTAAATCTCTTAAGACCTAAGCGGCTGCAAATATAAAACCTTTTTTGTTTATCACAATGATTTTTGAAAATAAAATTAATTTTTTTTCAAACCTTATAACATCATAATAATCTAAGATCGTACGCCTGTTTAACTTGCGTTTTTTAGCGGCTGCAAACATACAACCTTTTTACACCTAAACAAGCCTTTATATAAACGTTTTTAAGTTTATTTTTTACAATCCCTTTTATCTTCTGAATTACAAGACATTAGAAAATGAAATTATAGAAAGAAATTCCAAACAATTCCGAATCGTACTATGAAATCTCGGTATGGATAGTTGGGAGCTGAGTAGAAATTGTAGCCGGTGAAGGAAGAATTGAGGTGTTCTGCCTTTAAAAAGAGACGTGTTTGACGAATTTTGGCATTGATAAAAAAGTCAATTCTTGGGAAATCGCCCACTTCCGTGGTGTTTTGTACATAGAATTCTGCAAGTAGTGGATCGTAACGATTCATATAATAGCTAGAAAAGTAACTAAACGTCACGCCTGTTTGCAAAAATAAAGCCTTTTTAAAAAATTCGTTTGTATAGTATAAAGAGTGTCGCGTGACAATTTGTGGGACATTAAATACTACTTCACCGTCCATGACGCTTTGATATAGGACAGTATTATTTAATGAAAAGTTTCTGTAGCTTATTTCATTTGATAATTTAGCTCTTATATAGTTGACGGTTTTATCAAACTGAAAAGGTTTTACTCCTGCATCAACAGTGTTTCCTTTTGCGAAATACAAGTAATTGTTTAGGGTATTGTAATCTACCTCTAGGGTTCCAAATTTTTTCGACTTAAAGTTGAACGCTAATTGCTTTGTTGTTTGATTTTTAAAATTGTTTTTCCAGTTGTAATTTAGATAGTCACTTTGAAACAACTGAAAGTTGAAGTCAGGGGCTTTGGAGTTGGAATTGAGACTGGCGCTCACATCCATGTCTTCATTAATACCATAGGATGCTTCGGCGTTTAGAAAATTTCCTTTTAAATCCCCTGTAAGGTTTACACCAATATCGCCTTTTAAGGCAAATTCACCAATCGTTTTTTCGTAGGCACCTTCAAAAGAAACGACGGACCCCAAAAGACGGTTGGTAATTCTTTGATCATCTAGAATCACAACAGAGTTGTATCCATAATTATAGTTTGTATATCCTGCATTTACTTTAAAAGCTCCTAGAGTCTTATTTGAATAACTGGCATTGAACTCTGCATAAAAGGATTCGAGAGTGACTTTGTCAGAAATTTTGGACGCAATAAAAGCATCTCCGAAATAGTTGTTTTTCGTTGCTTGCGTGAAGTGGTAATACTTATCTTCTAAGGAAAGAATATTTCCGACTGCAATTTTATTAGAATTAAGAGAGTCTCGCTCCTTTAGTATATAGGAGTGGTCCAAATAGAAACGCCTGCCTTCTAAACTACTTTGAGCATCTTGAAAGATTGGATCAAATATGGGTCGGTCTAAAAATTCTTCCACACCCGATTCAAAATTTAGGATGTCTTCGTCCGAAAGCCCTCCGTTTTCTTCATTCAAAATATCTTGCATGACGATATGCGTCCGAGCAACATATCGGTTGTTCTTGGTTTTATAATTTGTTGTAAATCTAAAATTCCCTGTGCTTGATAATATGTGCTCATACTTTCCCAAAGAACGCATGCCTTTATACGCAATCGAAAAATTAAATTGTTTGGATGTGTTGACGGTAAATAATGCATCTAACAAATGACCTTGTTCAAAACCACTCTTATATAATAACTCGGTAAGTGGCGTGGGTACATGGTAATAATCAATGTCATCCACTTCCATATAATTGAAGTGTTTGGCTTGGGCTCCAAATGAAGGTTGAAGCGAATTTGATTTAAAATTCTCTGAGAGGGTATTATAGGTTTGCCCCATGTTACTGAACGGCAAAAGCTCAAATTCATCTTTTCGGAGGTAGTTAAATTTATACTCCTTATATATAGTCAAGGTTGTATCTAATTGAATAGTATCGTTTTCACGGGAAATAATTAAGTAATCTTTAATATTTGCTTTTTCGTTTTTAACTACCTTTTTAGAAAGACGGTTCTCCATAGAATCACGCCCCTGTCTATTGGGTTCAAAGCTTTTAGATAATTTTCCTGGCTTCTTAGAAATCAATTTATCTTGGGAGGATGCAGTAGTCCCAAGGAGTAAACAGAAAAGAATTAAGACTAGTTTATACATATATATGGTTCTAACAGCAAATTATTGTTGGCACAAAAATAGCAAATATCTAATCTATTTTGTTTTTTTACAGCATAAAGACTGATTTTTACAATCAATTTAACTTTAAGCAGTGATTTATGTTGGACTTAAATGTTTCAAATTTAGAATTTGAGTGTGGCACAGACGAAGCGGGTCGCGGGTGTTTGGCAGGCCCTGTAACGGCGGCAGCTGTTATTCTACCCTTAGATTTTTCGAATGAAATTCTAAACGATTCCAAACAACTTTCACATACCAAACGAAATTTCTTAAAGCCGATCATTGAAACGCAAGCTGTGTCTTATGGAGTGGCACACGTATTTCCAAAAAAAATTGACAGTATAAATATTCTTAATGCTTCTATTTTAGCGATGCATAAGGCAATTTCAAAATTAGAAAAAGTAGCGTTTATTAGTGTCGATGGCAATCGATTTAAGGCGTTCAAAAAAATACCACATCAAACGGTGATCAAAGGAGATGCCAAGTATCAAAATATCGCTGCTGCTTCGGTATTAGCAAAAACCTACAGGGATGCATATATGGAGAAAATCCACGAAGAATTTCCTATGTATAACTGGAAACAAAATAAGGGGTATCCTACAAAAGAACACCGCGAGGCAATTCGTAAATATGGCACAACCAAATACCACCGGCTTTCATTTAGACTTTTACCAGAATAACTTTCTTTTGAATTATAAGTCTTATCTTTGTTTGGAGTCGAAAAAAGGAGAAAACCCAATGCATAAGATATTATATTTTTTAGCTATTATTTTAACGATTTTTAGTTGTGACTACACTCCAAAGTCAACGCGTTCCATTGAGGATCTCGTACCAAAAAACACTTCAGTTGTAATCTCTATAAACTCCTTAGAAGGATTCCAAAGCGCCATTGACAACAATGCTTTGATTTCTAAAACAAATGTTTTTAAACCCTTAAAAAAAGCACTCATTCCGCTTGACAGCCTAAAAAGTTTGAGCCCCCTTTTAGTGTGTATAAATAGAGAGGCTGCTTCAGAAGTATTTACCTTTATTACACATCAAAGAAATTTAAATTCAACCGATACACTTTCAATTCCTTACATTACTTTAGACAGTATTTTAGTAGCTTCATCATCTGAATCAGTTCTTGAATCTTTGAAAACGCAAAGAACTTCAGAGTATTCAAAATTGTCTAAGCTACAACAAACCACAAACACGTTTTCTGTCTATTGTAAAATATTTCCGGAACTAAAGTCAGTCCCATTATTAAATTCTCTATCTTTATATTTTGGTTTTAATGTAACTCCTGAAAGTATTGCGATTAACGGGACCGTTTTGGATCAAAAATCTGAAAATAAATGGTTTAAACTTTTTGAAACCTTAGAACCGCAATCCCAAAGTTTACAAACTATTATCCCTGCCGAAAGCACCTTAGTTAACTCTTTTAATTATACCGATTTTGAGCAACTAACTCGAAATATTGATTCCGCAGGTTACAGTACAAAAGCATCCGATTTTTCCAAAGCCTTTTTTAGTACTACTAAAGAAGTTAGCAAGTTTGAAACATCTGAAGGTTCTGGTATTGCTCTAAAATCCATCGATTTCAATGCAACCTATGAGGCCTTAAGCAGTTTCCAAAATGAGCTGAGCAGTTTTCGCTCTGTCCCACTTTTTGAATTTACAGACCCTTCCTTGTTTACAGAAACGTTTGGGCCGTTTATATCTGCTGTTAACACAACAAAATTTATCATTATTGAAGAATATTTGGTGTTTTCTAACTCTGAAAAAGTGTTGCAACTTGTGATTTCAAATTATCTCAATAAAAACACGCTTGAAACTTCTAATGCTTACGAAACAATTCAAAATGCATTGAGTGACGAAGCATCTTTTCAAACTTATTTTGACACTACAACTTTGGGGATTGTTTTAAAAGAACTTTTCGACACAACTTTAAACAAGAAAGACCTTAGTGATTACAAACTTTCTGGTTTACAATTAGTGAAAGACGATCACATTGTACACGTTAATAGTATTCTTCAAAAATCAAAATCAAAACAATCAAAAACGCAGATTAGCGAAGCATTTAGTTTGACGCTTTCAAACGACATTTTGATGGACCCCGTATTTGTCACCAACCATAGAACAAAAAAGAAGGATGTTTTGGTTCAAGATATTGACAATAATTTATATTTAATTTCGAACAAGGGAGTTGTCTTATGGAAAAAGAAGCTTAAAGGCGCTGTGTTAGGAAGGGTTGAACAAGTAGATTTATACAGAAATGGCCGCTTGCAACTGGCGTTTACAACGCCAAATAGACTGTATATTATTGATCGAAATGGGAAAAATGTGGAGCGATTTCCGTTAGAGTTTAAAGACAAGATTACACAGCCCTTAGCAGTCTTTGATTATGACAAACAACGTAATTATCGTTTTTTGATTACACAAAACAAAAATCTTTTGATGTATAACTCTAAGGGGCAATCTGTAAATGGATTTAAGTATGTGGCCAGCCAGACCGTCAGCAGTCAACCCAAGCATTTTCGAGTGCGGGGGAAGGACTATATCGCCTTCAGTGCTGGCAATCAACTCAATTTATTGGATCGCCGCGGATCAATTCGTATCAAAGTAAAAGACGCTATTGATTTTTCTGGTGCTGGTATTTATTTGTATAATTCGCTATTTACTACCACAAACACAAAGGGCGATTTAATTCAAGTGAACACAAAAGGAGCTGTAAGCCTTCAAAACTTAGGGCTTGATTCAAAACACGACATAACAAGTTCTTCAAAAACATTGGTAACCCGTAGCGACAATAAATTATCTATAAAATCAAATCGTGTAGATTTGGAATACGGAAGCTACTCCGCTCCTAATTTGTTTTATTTAGGGGACAAAATTTATATTTCGATTACTGATTTACAAGCACAAAAAATTTGGTTGTTTGACAGTCAGGCCAAACCCCTCCCAAACGTACCTGTTTTTGGAACAAGTGCTATTGATTTAGCAAATGCAGATGGAGATGCACCTCTTGAATTTGTGACCAAAGGAGATGCTAATAGCTTGATAATGTATCAGCTTTACTAGGCTTTTGTCGCCTCAAAAAGTGTTAAGAAATGTTTTAAAAGTTTTGCTTTCACCTCAGCTTCATCGACTTTGACTTGACCGAGTTCGACATGTAAGGATGTGACTGCTTTTCCACGAATTCCACAAGGAATAATGTTGTCGAAATAACCTAAATCTGCATTGACATTTAAGGCGAACCCATGCATCGTCACCCAACGGCTTGCACGTACTCCCATTGCACATATTTTACGTGCAAATGGCGTTCCAACATCTAACCATACCCCTGTTTCTCCGGGACTTCGCTCGGCTTTTAGTCCATACTCTTCTAAAGTTAAAATAATGGTGTCCTCTAAAAAACGTAGAAATTTATGAATGTCTGTAAAAAAATTTTCAAGATCTAAAATTGGATAGCCCACCACTTGACCCGGCCCGTGATACGTAATATCGCCACCACGGTTAATTTTATAAAAAGTAGCTCCTTTAGATTCCAATTGAGATTCCGACAATAAAAGATTGGACATATCTCCACTTTTGCCTAACGTATAAACATGTGGATGACTGACAAACAACAAATGGTTGGGTGTGATTAACCCCGCAGATTCGCGACGGTTTTTGATTTTAATATCAATGGTCTCTTTAAATAAGGTCTCTTGATAATCCCAAGCTTCCTTATAATCTTTAAGTCCCAGATCTTGTATGTTGACGCTTTTATTCATGGGCGCAAATATACTGATTTATGACTTAGGATTGTTTAAAATCACCAGTGCAGCAATGACTCCAGGCACCCATCCACAAAGGGTTAATAAAAAAACAATAATTATAGATCCACAGCCTTTGTCAAACACCGCTATTGGAGGAAATAGAATTGAAAGTAAAACGCGCCAAATACTCATAAAAAAAGGGGGTTAAATTAAGTTATAAAGATAAGACGAAACTTTTAAAAGAACGTTACAAAAGCAATAGAGGATTTATTCATCTTTAATTGAAATGCTAAGCAATAGTCGTTATCTTTGTGTCTTAAAATTTTTATCAAAGTATTATGTCGCAGCTTTCAGAACAAGAAATTGTCCGCCGAGAAAAACTATCAAAATTACGCGCCTTAGGAATCAATCCTTATCCCGCTGATTTATTCCCCGTAACCCATAGCAGTGCTAAGGTTAAATCTGATTTTTCAGAAGGAGCTAAGGTGGTTTTGGCAGGGCGTTTGATGCGAAAAAAAATACAAGGGAAAGCAGCATTTGCGGAGCTTCAGGACAGTGAAGGCCGTATTCAAATTTATATCAATAGGGACGAAGTTTGTCCTGATGAAGATAAAAGTCTATACAACGATGTCTTTAAAAAATTGCTCGATCTAGGTGATTTTATCGGTATTGAAGGTGAACTGTTCACGACTCAAGTAGGAGAAAAAACAGTGTTGGTAAAACATTTTAAACTGTTATCTAAAGCATTAAAACCCTTACCGCTTCCAAAAACGGATGCGGAAGGCAATACATACGATGAGTTTAACGATCCCGAAATGCGCTACCGTCAGCGGTATGCTGATTTGGTCGTCAACCCACATGTCAAAGAGGTATTTATGAAACGTACGAAGCTTTTTAATGCCATGCGTAGTTTCTTTAACAATGCAGGATATTTTGAAGTAGAAACCCCAGTATTACAACCCATTCCTGGTGGTGCTGCAGCGCGTCCATTTATAACACATCACAACAGCTTGGACATTCCGTTGTACATGCGAATTGCCAATGAATTGTATTTAAAACGATTGATTGTTGGTGGGTTTGATGGGGTCTATGAATTTTCTAAAAACTTCAGAAATGAAGGAATGGATCGTACGCACAACCCAGAGTTTACAGCCATGGAAATTTATGTGGCTTACAAAGATTATAATTGGATGATGGAATTTTGTGAGCAATTGCTCGAGCATTGTGCCGTCGCTGTCAATGGGACTACAAAAGCTACTTTTGGAGCACATGAAATAGATTTTAAAGCACCCTATGCCAGAATTACAATGGCAGATTCTATAAAAGAGTTTACAGGGTTTGATATCACTGGGAAGTCGGAAGACGAGATTCGCGCAGCGGCTAAAGATTTAGGCGTTGAAGTGGACAATACGATGGGGAAAGGCAAGCTAATTGATGAAATTTTTGGAGAAAAATGTGAAGGAAATTACATTCAACCAACGTATATCACTGACTACCCGAAAGAGATGAGTCCTTTGTGTAAAGAACATCGTGAAAATCCTGAGCTTACAGAACGATTTGAATTAATGGTCTGTGGTAAAGAAATTGCGAATGCATACTCAGAATTAAACGATCCTATTGACCAACGCGAGCGTTTTGAGCATCAATTAAAATTGGCTCAAAAAGGAGATGATGAAGCGACAGAGTTTATAGATGAGGATTTTTTAAGAGCACTTGAATATGGCATGCCTCCAACTTCGGGGATGGGTATTGGAATGGACCGTTTGATTATGTTCTTAACCAACAATGCATCGATTCAGGAAGTGTTGTTTTTCCCACAAATGAAACCAGAGAAAAAGGCCGTCGATTTGAGTGATAACGAAAAGGCTATTTTTGAAGTCTTGAAGTCAAATTCTGGCATTCAATTAGCAGCCTTAAAAACACAGTCTGGACTGAGTAATAAAGGTTGGGATAAGGGCATCAAAGGACTGACATCAAAAGAACTTGCAAAGGTCTATAAGACTGATGATGTGCTAGTTGTTGACTTTTTGGGATAAGCTAATTTATATGTTATAAAGCAGCAATTGTTTTTTTAGTGACAGAATTATTATATATTCACTTCTTAATTCACAAACTAAAATCTCAAAATCCATGAAAAAGATTTTTTCATTATCACTTCTGCTACTTGCATTTATATCTTTAGAATCTTGTATCAGTATAAAATCAACTTCTAAAAAAAAGTCTGCTGCAGCTGCTCAAGCCGCTAAAAAACCAGACCCAAAACCTAAAAAGGGAGATATTCAACCCTATGCAGACGTAATTACCAAAGAGGCTCAATCTGACGAAGGTCTTTTTACGGTTCATAAAATTGATGACAGCTTCTTTTATGAAATCCCTGACATCCTTTTTGAAAAGGAAATGTTGATGGTGACTCGAATTTCCAAAACAGCTTCAGGTCTTGGATTTGGAGGTGGAAAACAAAACACACAAGTCCTAAGATGGCAAAAGAAAGATAAAAAAGTTGTTTTAAGAGTTGTTTCTTATGAAGTATTTGCAGCTGACTCCTTACCTGTACATGAAGCCGTTGTAAATTCTAATTTTGAGCCTGTTTTATATACCTTTCCTATAAAAGCATTTAGTGTCGATTCTACCGCAACAGTGATTGAAGTGACGGATTTATTTAATAAAGATGTCAAAGCATTAGGACTCCCATCACGATCCAGAAAACGCTACAAAGTAAGTCGTTTGGAAAGTGAAAAATCCTTTATTGAAAGTGTAAAAAGTTATCCTAAAAATATTGAAGCTCGGCATGTAAAAACCTATGCCGCTTCAGAAGCACCATCAAACTCAAGTACTGGAACCATTTCTATAGAAATTAATAATTCAATGATTTTACTTCCTGAGAACCTCATGAAGCGTCGCTATTTTGATAAGCGTGTAGGCTGGTTTGCAAGAGGCCAAGTAGATTATGGCTTAGAAGATCACCGCAGTAAAGAAGTGACCTTTTTGGACCGTTGGAGATTGGAAGTCAAAGAAGAAGATTTAGAGAAATTTAAAGCGGGTGAACTTGTAGAGCCTAAAAAACAAATTGTGTATTATGTCGATCGTGCAACTCCAGAAAAATGGCGTAAATACATCAAACAAGGAATTGAAGATTGGCAAGTCGCTTTTGAAGCGGCTGGATTTAAAAATGCCATTATTGCGGCCGACCCACCAACAACTGAGGAAGACCCTGAATGGAGTCCTGAAGATGTTCGCTATTCTGTAGTGCGTTACCTCGCCTCTCCTATTCCAAATGCCAATGGACCGCATGTGAGTGATCCACGAACTGGTGAAATTTTAGAAAGTGACATCAACTGGTACCATAACGTAATGACGTTATTAAGACGCTGGTTTTTTGTGCAAACTGCGGCTATTAACCCTGAAGCACGAATGCCAGAATTTAAGGAAGAAGTTATGGGACGTTTGATCCGATTTGTATCAGCTCACGAAGTGGGACATACTTTAGGATTGCCTCACAATATGGGAAGTAGTTGTGCGTATAAAGTGGAAGATTTACGTGATGCAGCCTTCACTCAAAAGTATGGAACTGCGCCGTCTATTATGGATTATGCACGGTTCAATTACGTCGCTCAACCTGAAGACACAGGAGTCGCCTTAATGCCAAATATTGGAGTTTATGACAAGTACGCTATTGCATGGGGCTATAAACCAATATTAGATACGCCTGCCGAAGCCGAAAAAGAAACACTTAACAGTTGGATTTTAGAGCATGCTGGAGACCCAATGTACCGTTTTGGGCATCAGCAAGTAGGTGATGTGGTAGATCCGAGTTCACAAACAGAAGACCTTGGTGATGATGCTATTTTGGCAAGTACGTATGGAATTAAAAATTTAAAACGAATTGTGCCAAACCTCATCGAGTGGACTACGGAATCAGGTGAAGACTATTCTGATTTAAGTGACATGTATGGGCAACTGCTATCTCAATTTGGACGCTATATGGGGCATGTTGCCAACAATATAGGGGGCGTTTACGAGCAGTATAAAACAGCCGATCAAGCAGGAGCCGTATATATTTATGTAGATAAAGAACATCAAAAAAATGCTTTGGAATTTATCAACACACAATTATTCAAAACACCACAGTGGCTTTTAGATCCTGCAATTTTTGAGCGTATTGAATATTCAGGTTCTATTGAACGTATTCGAAGATTGCAAGAACGTAGCTTGAAAACAATTTTGAGTTTAGGGAAAATGGCACGTATGATCGAAAACGAAACTATGAATGGCTATAAAGCATATACGCTTCGAAGTATGACACGGGATTTGAGAACAGGCATTTGGAGCGAGTTGTACTCTGGACGTAAAATAGACACTTACAGACGAAATTTACAACGGGCTCATATCGATCGATTGGCTTACTTGATGACGGCTGAAAACCAGAGTAAAAGAAGAGGAAGCGATTATGTAAAATCGACCGCGGTAAATACCAGCCAGTCTGATATTCGTGCGATTGTAAGAGCAGAATTAAAAACCTTGAGAAACCTTATCAATTCGAGTATTTCAAAAACAGCGAATAGTATGAATAATATTCACCTTAGGGATGCTGTTGAACGGATTAATTTAATTTTAGATCCAAAATAATAAAACTTATTTTTTAATAACCCTAAAACTAAAAATTATGAAACCTTACATTCTACTTGCTTTTATTCTTATTGGAACATTAAGCTTTGCACAACCTTCAAAAAGAGGTCGTGAAACACCTCCACCTCCTCCGATGAGCAAAATGAAAAAGATGTCTGCAGAAAACAGTGCTACTTTAATGTCAAAAAAGATGACTTTACAGTTAGATCTTTCGGAAACACAACAAGCAAAGGTTTATGATCTCATTTTAGAAAGTACTATTGAGAAGAAAGCCCAAAGAGCCAATCATCCAGATGGAAAGCCAAGCAAAGAAATGCGTTTTGAGAAGCAAAACAAGATGCTTGACGATAAAATAGCTTTTAGCAAGTCTATGAAATCTATTTTGAGTGAGACGCAATACTCCCTTTGGAAAGAGCAGAGTTATAAGAAAAAGAAGAAGCCTAAACGGTCATAAAAATTTATTAAGTTCAGAAAAAAGCCCGAATCTATGTTTGGGCTTTTTATTTACACAGGTTTGATGTTTTTTTCAAAACGGTTATGTATCCATAAAATGATCAAACCAAAAGCGATAGAGCTAATTATTAAACAATTGTTTAGCAGTCCATCTACTGAAAAGGACAAGCGAATAAGAATGGTTGAAATAATGAATCCTGAGTTTCTGATCACTTTGTGAAACTGATCGGTATAGAAAAATGAAAAGAGCAACAGGAACACATCAACAATAATTAGAATCGCAAAAAATTCATCAAAGAAAATACTGTTGACATCTTTCAAAGCGAGTGATAAATTTTCCGGCGTGTGTTGAAAAATCCAACTTCCAAAAGTGAGGAATCCAATTCCAATAAAAATGGGTACTAAAATAGTGGCCATAAACTTTTTGATGGCTATAAATTGTTCTATTTGGGCGGGTGCCAAGGCTTTTACTTTATTAGGTACTTGAAGTTTTTGTCGTTCCAAAGAGAACAAATAGATCATGAAAAACAGTAGTAGTGCCGTAATAATATCATACGTGAAATTAAGATCGTTTTTGATATCAAACCAGTCGGAGTTGAGCTCTAAATTGGCTAAATCTTTAAAAATACGTCGAATGACAATCAGTGTAATAATTTCATATTGTTTGCCAATGTAGGTAGTAATAGACCGTGGCAAATAGAAAATCAACAAATAGACTTCATAAATTAAAATAAATGAAAAAGGAGTATAAATTGCTGCAATTGGTGAGTCAAAAAAATTGAGCTCTTCTGGGATCATTACAAGTTGATTTTTCACCAAATAAATGGTGACAAGGTGTGCTAAAAAACTAATGATCGCAACAATAAGAATCAACCGTTCTACCTTATTTTTTACAGTTTCTGAAAGCATCGAATTATAAAAAAACGCATTTAATTTTGAGATCATTGCTATTTGATTTTAAATTGGTTAAGCGTAGAAAGGAATCTAAATTTACGAAAAAAAACTAACATGAGCATTTTTGGGCCGCTACTTAATGATACAGATTTTTGAGTGTCTGAAATAAATTCATAATAACATGTCAGTTATCCGTACAAGCATCCCTTATAATAGGCTTAAAAGTGAATGCCTAAGGATTTAAGAATTGGAGAGTTTCGCACTTATAGCATCCACACAATTGATCCCATCAATAGCAGCAGAAATAATGCCTCCAGCATAACCGGCGCCTTCCCCACATGGATATAAGCCTTTGACGTTTACATGTTCTAAAGTTTGTAAATTTCTGGGGATGGATATGGGTGACGATGTGCGACTTTCAGGGGCGTGTAACACGGCTTCATTGGTGTAATAGCCTTTCATTTTTTTTCCATAAACAGAAAATGCTTTTCGCAACCGTTTAGAAATCATTGGAGGTAAGACTGAATTTAAATCTACAGAAACAATGCCTGGTTGATAAGAGGTTTTAGGAAAGTCTTTAGATGTTTTCTTCTCGATAAAATCGATCATGCGTTGGGCTGGCACTTGTTGGGTTTTTCCGGCAACTTCCCAACAATCGCGTTCTACTTTTTTCTGAAAATCAAGACATACAAAAGGATCATGTGGGGTATAGTTTGGCAAATCTTTTGGTTCGACACTGACTACAATTCCAGAGTTTGCATAAGGGTTATTTCGTTTGCTTGGACTCCAACCATTGGTTACTACTTCTTCCTGAGATGTGGCACAAGGAGCAATAATTCCCCCTGGACACATACAAAATGAATAGACTCCCATACCATCTATTTGTTCAACTAAGCTGTAAGAGGCTGGTGGTAAATATGGGTTTTCAACATCGCCATGGTATTGGATTTTGTCAATGAGATGTTGTGGGTGTTCCACCCGAACGCCTAATGCAAATGCTTTGGCTTCTAAATAAACCCCTTTGCTATGGAGTAAATAAAAAATATCTCTGGCAGAATGCCCCGTTGCTAAAACCACATTCTCAAAGGGTTTCCATGAGTTATCATTAATTTTTAGCGCTTTTATGGCGTTGTCTTTAATTTGAATATCGGTCAGCTTGGCATTAAAATGAACCTCTCCTCCTGCTTCTAGTATCGCTTCGCGCATGGCAGTGATAATGGCTGGTAATTTATTGGTTCCGATATGTGGATGGGCTTCGACCAAAATATCTTCTGAGGCTCCAAAATGCACAAACCATTCAAGAGCTTTCAGGACATTTCCACGTTTTTTGGAACGTGTATACAACTTTCCATCAGAGTAGGTCCCTGCTCCCCCTTCACCAAAACAATAATTGGATTCTGGGTTTACTGTTTGCTCTTTGTTGATGGCTGCTAAATCGCGACGTCTAGCACGCACATCTTTTCCACGTTCAAATACAATGGGTTTCAGTCCTGCTTCAATAGCACGCAAAGCGGCATAGAGTCCTGCTGGACCTGCGCCTATAATAGCGATTTCAGGTTTTGAGTGAACTTCTTGCGGAATAAAAGATTGGGGTTGTGTTCGTGTTTCACCAAGCAACCAAAATTCAATCTGTAAGTTGAGCTTAATAGATGCTTTTCGGGCGTCTATAGACCGTTTGCGGATACGCCAATCACTTATATCTGCAGAACGCAGTTTTGCTTTAAAAAGACTGGATTTTAATATAAAATCGGTGTCCTTTTGTTGGGCTGGCTTTATGGTAATTTGAACTAATACACTCATCGCGGCAAAGGTAACTAAAGTTTCCTTGAAATTATGAACTTCATACAATGCATGATCTAATCGAGAAAAAAATGATGTTTTACAGTTGAAAATCTTGATACAAACATGAGAAACTAAAATATATAGTATACCTTGCAATCCCACTTTGCTCAAAATAAAATTAACCAATATGACTCTAATTTTTGATCCTTGGCCTTGGTATATTTCAGGCCCCCTGATTGCTCTAGTACTGTTTTTACTCCTCATGGTTGGGAAAAACTTTGGAATGTCCTCCAACTTAAGAACACTTTGTACAATTTGTGGTGCGGGTAACAGCTCAGACTTTTTTAAGTTTGATTGGAAATCTCAACGCTGGAATTTAGTGGTGGTTTTGGGAGCTATCATTGGAGGATTTATAGGGTCTCAATTTTTGTCAAATGATTTGACCGTTGCCATCCATCCAGAAACCATAGAAAATCTGAACACGCTTGGATTTAAAAGTGCAGGGGATAGCTATTTGCCGACTGAGCTTTTTGATTCAAGCGTATTTACGGATATAAAAGGCTTACTCATTTTAGCAATCGGTGGATTATTTATTGGTTTTGGAGCCCGTTACGCTGGGGGTTGCACTTCTGGACATGCCATTTCAGGGCTAAGTAATCTTCAATGGCCGTCTTTAATCGCGGTGATTGGTTTTTTTGCCGGAGGCCTTACAATGGTTCACTTTATTTTTCCCTTAATTTTCTGAATTATGAGAACACTTATATATCTTTTAATTGGCATTTTGTTTGGCATTACACTTATTAAGTCGGAAGCTGCTTCATGGTTTCGAGTCTATGAAATGTTACGATTTGAATCTTTTCACATGTTTGGCATCATTGGTTCCACCGTTGTTTTGGGAATCTTTATAGTACAAAGCATTAAACGTTTTAATATTACCTCTTTCTATGGATCGCCTATTGTGTTTGCTCCAAAAGCTAAAAGTGTTAGCCGTTATCTTTTTGGTGGTTTCATTTTCGGATTGGGATGGGCTTTAGCAGGAGCCTGCCCAGGACCAATGTTTGCGTTGTTGGGTGCTGGTTTCACCCCTATTTTAGTGGTGCTTATAAGTGCTGTTTTTGGGACCTTCTTATATGGAATTATAAAAGATAAATTGCCACATTGATATGGGTTTGGAAACATAAAATAAAATGTTTGGTTGATGGTGTATAGAATTTAGGAAGAAATTAGAATCGTTGAGAGTTGTTAACAAAATGAGAACAATGCAATCCATCAAATACAGAACAGACAGCAAAACAAACACTTAGACCGTATTGGTTTTATGAAATAAACGATATATTTCTATTAAAATAAAAATTATTCACAGTACCTTTGTGAAAATTATGAAAACAATAGAACGTACATGTGCAATTGCGTATTCAATCAATCTTTTGGGGGACAAATGGTCTCTTTTAATTTTGAGAGATGCGATTTTACATAAAAAATCTAAATTCAAAGAGTTTGTAGGTTCTAAAGAAAAAATAGCAACCAACATCCTCACCAACAGACTAAAATTTTTGGTTGAAGAAGGGTTTTTAGAGCTCTTAGACCCTGAAGGGTTTAAAAAAAACAAGCAATATCTTGCGACTGAAAGAGGTCTTTCGGCATTGCCGATTATCATGGAATTGTATTTGTTTTCAATAGACTCCATTGAAGAATCTGTTTTGAATGCTTCTCAAATTAAAATCAAAAAGCAAATCACTACCAATCGCAAAGGCTTTGAAAAACAACGAAAAAAGGAGTACATTGAGTTTGTTCAAAGTCTGAAAAACAAGTAGTAAAAGCAAACTGTTTTGAAAAACTAAAATTGCTTCTATCCTCTAAATTTATTTACATTAAAAAGCCTTAAGCTTCAGTAAGGTTATTTTTGTGTACCCAATCAAAAACATTTTTAAATTGTACAAGTTAAGTTTGTTTAACATCGAAAACATTCGTTTTTAAGCATAAGATAATTTTGTTAAAAATCCAAATAACAAAAAAAATATTACTTGTTAAAAGCATTTAATTTTAATTACTTTGCGTCCTGAAAAAATAAACCAATAGTAACTAGAAACAATGAATTTAAAAAAGATATTTTTTGAAAGACCTGCACATAATTTTAAAGCTATTGATGGCATTAGAGCGATCGCTGTTTTATGGGTGATTATTTTCCATGTCTGGATATTTCAACACAACACCTATCCTGAATTGCTGGGTAAAGTAGCTCAAAATCCGTTTTTGGTTTGGATCACCAAAGGAGATTTGGGAGTCGATTTGTTTTTTGTGATCAGTGGATTTCTTATTGGAACTATCTTATTCAAGGAATATAAAAGGACACAAACCTTAAACTTTAAATCCTTTTACCTAAGGCGATTTTTACGCTTATTTCCTGTCTATTTTTTCTCCATGATTATCACATTGTATTTTCTTCATGGTGCTGGTGCTGAAAAATGGGTCACTGCTTGGTCTAACTTATTATATGTAAATAATTATGTATTCAAATCCTATATGGGATGGACTTGGTCATTAGCCATTGAAGAACAGTTTTATATTGTCATTCCTTTTTTGATTGTATTTCTATTTCCAAAATTTCGAAAAAAATGGATTTTATTTACTGTTTTGGCGATCATTCCCGTAATTCTTACCTATTACTACTCCGTCCATATTTTTAATTTTGAAATTCCTTACAATAGAGAAATTTTTGGTGAGGAATGGCAAGAATGGTTTTGGGGATATTATATGCTAACTCACTTAAGGTACGGAGGCTTATTGAGTGGAGTCATCGCGGCTTATATTCATGTCAATCATTCTGAAAAAGTAGTTCATTTCTTTACAAATAAAACAAAATTGTCAAATGTTCTAATCGTTTTTAGTTTGGTGTGTTTTGCTGTCATCACAAGTTTATCTCTTGGTCAAGCAGCACCTGTAGAGGAATCTATATTTTATGAATTGCCAAGAAATTTTGTAGTTTATTATGAAGTTATTCATCGCGAACTCTTCTCTTATGCTGTGGTGTTTATTATGGTCGCTTGTATGTATTCTAAATCTAGAATTATCGTTCCGGTAAATAATTTTTTATCGGCAAAAATTTTCTATCCAATCGCAAAAATATCCTATTCTATATACCTATTTCATGTGATGTTTATGGAGTGGCTTTTTCCAATGATTACAGAATATGCAGAAGGGAGTTTAACTAACTTACAAATCGTGTTTGTAAATGGGATCCTATCTTTAATTGGTTCAGTAATCGTTGCGGCTCTGATGGTAGTTTGGATTGAGGAACCGTTTAATAATTTAAAAAACAAACTGACTTCCAAAAAACAGCGGGGTTAGATTGCTAGCTGGATTAACCAATTATGTTATTTTACTATTACTTTGACTGGTTTTCAATCAATAAAAAAATTTAGTACTAGTGCAAATCAGAAAGAATAACTGAGGCAATCTACTGGTTTAACTTAGCAAGGATTATCTGTAGAGCGGAGGTTTCAAAGAAGCGCATTAACGTCATTGAAAACGGAGGGTCTGTTCCTTATGAAGTTTTGGCGTTGAAAATTTTAAAAACTTTAAATTACAGAGTAAAAGACCTATTCAAACTACCCTAACATTAATTACTTTTTAAGCAACTTTATTAAAGCGTCTCTTTTTTTTGAGTAATTTTCTAAAGCGGAAGTTTTAACTTCCATATAACTTATTTTTTGAACCATTAATGCTTTGAAATGATTGTCATTTTGCATTATTTCAAAAACACTATTTGTAAGTTTTTCATCATTGAAATTGAACCAGAAATTTTTGGTATAAATTTCTGAATGATTGTTTACAAAAAAACGATCTGCTTCAATAGCAACTTTTTTTTCTGATTCAATAATATTTACTATAGAGTTGTAATTTAATTTATAAACATCATCAATAAGCGCTTTGAGCGTTGGAGGTTCTATAAAGTTGAAACTACCGTCGTTTACAAGGGAATTGTATATTGACCTTGAAGGCCTAAAGCTCACAACTGATAAGAATGGATTTAATGGAGAATAGTTTGTTGGATATTCTTTTATTTTCTTTTGAGTTAATGAATTGTTTAGCAATCTATTTACATAATCAAACTCTCGAAAAAAATCATCCTTTTTCTTTGTTATATAAGCTTGATTTGATTCTAATTCATTCAAAAGGTTTCTTATAATTAGCTCTCTCTTTAGATCTAATTCTTTTTCCTTTCTTATGTTTTGAACCAAAAATGACACAGAGATCCCTAAAACAATGACAAAAAATTCTAAAGTATATTTTATAACATATTTTTTGGTTCTTTTGTTCATAATCTCTTTTTTTCAAATATAATTAATTTGTAGTAATCTAATTATTGTTTTAATAGCGGGAACTGGATTCTTTCCTACACTTGTTCCGGAAAGAGCCAGAGTGTGAATTATACCTTGTTGTGATTTCGTTTTATTTTTTCCATTTTAATTCTTTCTGTATTCTGAAAAATAGGTTTTCCTTTTAATGCTTGAACTAATGTTGTGGTAGCAAGAACTGCGTAAAGCAATGACATAATGATGATCGCTTTTGTATTTTTAAAGATATAAAAAGAAAGAAATGGGAGTAGTTGTAAAGCGTGCATTCCTATAAAGTGAGAGACTCTTAAATCGCCTACCGTTTTACTCCAACCGACAATAAACCAGTTAGAGTTATCATTGATTGCGCCTACGCTATGGTTCATTCTCGACCCCATTAAAGCACCTTCGAAAGAAAAAACTACAAAAATGAGTATTCCAAAACGAATCGCCCAAATATAGTAATTTGGTAAATCAGGAAATGTCTGTGTAAAAAACAAGAAGCCAATGTAAGCTGTATAAAGTGTTACGATTGTAGCCGCTAACCCCATTAATGAATACAACATTGAATACGTGGGTGTACTTATATTGAAATGAGACATCTGACCTTGTGAGGCTTGATAAATGATATATAAAAGTTCAAAACCAAACAAAATAATAACTATACAGTTAAAAGGTGTTTCATTAAAATTTGACAAATAATGACAATACCAAGCCATTGTCCAAGCAAATAAACCTATTGAAACCGCAAATTTTAACGGCTTAAACCAAGCGTTTACTCCGTGAACTTGAGTAGTTACAAGTTTGGTTAAAACGATACATAGTATTGAAAGAGATAAGCAGACTAAACCAAAATAAAACAAGGATTCGTTCCGAATTTTTAATTCCTTAATAAAATTTAATATTCCTTCAACCATTACCTTATTGTTTTTTGTCAAGCGTAAACTTCGGTACAAAATAATTCAAGCAATAAAGCATTGCTCCGTATGTAAAAATGATCGTAGGCATATTGGTGTTAAATCCTAAGTCAAATTCTGGAATACTAAATAACTGTCTAAAAGATTTTGTGGCAATGAGTAGTATAAAAATCATTCCGTAAGCAAAAACGGAAATAATTGCAATTCTATTTTTTATAGTTCTAATAATTCCTTTTTTTGCTTCTTCTTTAAAGAAATACCACATAGCAGCAATACAAAATAAGGCTTCTATTAAAATGGCTAAATAAGGATTAGATGCATACAATCCAAGACCAGCTTCCAG
>Ga0233426_10001529_pt1 | contig 20901 bp, 18 predicted proteins | sample SI_118_April2016_6_FD_179875 | JGI IMG/M metagenome (GOLD analysis project Ga0233426, IMG submission 179875) | Seawater microbial communities from Saanich Inlet, British Columbia, Canada - SI_118_April2016_10_MG | ecosystem: Environmental > Aquatic > Marine > Inlet | place: Canada: British...
AGAAGAAGAGGCCTTGGAGATGGCCAATGATACTGAATTCGGTTTAGCAGCCTATTTTTACAGCCGGGATATCGGCAGAATATGGAGAGTCGCAGAAGGACTCGAATATGGAATCGTCGGTATAAATGAAGGTATTATCTCTACTGAAGTAGCTCCTTTCGGAGGAGTGAAAGAATCCGGAACAGGACGCGAAGGTTCTAAGTATGGTATTGAAGACTACCTGGAATTAAAGTACCTGTGCATGGGCGGAATCAACAACTGAGTCAGAGTGCGGCATCAATATTAATTTTATATTTTGAGAACTAAGAGTGCGAATTCATGTTGAATTAATGGGTCCGCTGGTGGACTATCTACCAGAAGCACAGAGTGGACAGACATCACAGTCTCTTAGAGACGGAGCGACAGTTGCTGACCTGTTGAACGAACTAAATATTAAGAGAAAGGTTGTTGTTGCTGTCAATGATGACGAGGAAAAGGAATTGGAGCATGTGCTAGTCGATGGAGACGAGGTACTTGTTTTTACTGTAATCAGCGGTGGATAGAGCTTAACTTTGAATTACTAAAATTTATAGGAGAAAAATATATGTCTTACGGCTACACTGGAAAAATACTGCATGTCAACCTAACAACAAGTAAAATTACTATTGAAAAACCTGAGGAAAAATTTTATCGAACCTATATGGGAGGCAGTGCAATGGGTATGCACTATGTTCTCAAAGAAACTCCTGCAGGTGTAGATGCATTAAGTCCTGAAAATGTGCTCGCTTTGTGTACCGGTGTTGTAACAGGAACGCCAATTTCCGGACAAAGTCGTTTAACTTCTGTCGCGAAATCTCCACTCACAGGATGTATCGGAGATGCACAGGGAGGTGGATATTTTCCGGCTGAAATGAAATTTTCTGGATTTGATGCAGTAATCATCAAGGGGAAATCTCCAAAACCGGTTTATTTGTGGATGCATCATGGTGAAGCAGAATTGAAGGATGCTGGACATTTGTGGGGGATGACCACAGGCGATACTGAGGATAAGCTTAAGTTAGAGCTGGAGGATAAGCGTATTGAGGTTTTGCAAATTGGTCCTGCTGGAGAAAATTTAGTACGTTTTGCAGCCTTGATCAGTATGAGCAACAGAGCAAACGGACGTACCGGAATGGGCGCGGTTATGGGTTCAAAAAATCTCAAAGCAGTTGTGGTTCGTGGAAAACAGAAACCAACAATCGCTGACCCTGTAAGATTCAAGGAATTGCAAAAATTGGGTACTGCCAATCTTGAACCTACAGGTATGGATGGTTTTGGTAAGTATGGTACACCTGGAGTGACAACTCCGCAAAACAAGTCTGGAGGATTGCCAACTTATAATTTCAACAGCGGAAATTTTGACAAGCATGAAGAAATTGACGGCATAAAGCTTTACAAAGAACATCTACGTGGTCATGAAAGAAATGAGCAGAATCGTTTCGGCAGAGACACATGTTTCAGTTGTTCAGTAAAATGCAAACGCGTAACACAGATTGACGAAGGTCCTTTTAAAACAGATGCAAAATACGGAGGGCCGGAATATGAAACTCTTGCTACGTTTGGGAGTTACTGTGGAATCAGCGATATGGATGCCATCATTCGTGCTAATGCTTTGTGCAACATGCACGGCATGGACACAATTTCCTGCGGAGCAACAATTTCCTGGGCCATGGAATGCTGGGAGGAAGGAAAGTTAACCTTGGAAGATACTGGAGGAATTGAGCTGAAATACGGTAGCGGTGAAGCAATGGTTAAAATGACAGAACTGATAGCCAAACGTGAAGGTTTTGGAAAAATTCTCGCTGAAGGTTCCAAGAAAGCGGCTGAGATTATAGGACGCGGAACTGAAGACTATTTAATTACTTCAAAAGGTCAGGAAGCGCCTGCTCATATGCCGCAAGTAAAACGAAGTCTGAGTGTCATTTATGCTACTAATCCTTTTGGTGCTGATCATGAATCAAGTGAGCATGACCCAGCCTATAAGGCTTATCCGGAACGTATGGAACAGATCGGACTGACAAATCCTCAGGAGAAATTAGCTTTGAATGAAGAAATGATGCGCTTTGCTATGGTTACTCAGCATTTGAGCAGTGCCGTTGACAGTCTCTCAGTCTGCGCATTTATATTTGGAGTTTCTTTTCAACTTTATGATGCCAAACAACTAGCTGAGGTATTGAACGCTGTTACAGGTTGGGATACAGATGTAACAGAAATATTAGCAGTCGGTGAACGCCGCCTCAATATGCTGCGGGCTTTTAACTCACGAGAAGGAATAGGCCGTGAATCAGACACACTGCCTAAAAAGATGTTCAAACGTCCCCTTGAAGGAGGCAGATCCGACGGTTATGTCTTGGACGAAAAAGAGTGGGAAGCAGCGTTGGAGGATTATTATCGCTTATGCGACTGGAATGTGGAAACAGGACATCCCTCCCTGAAAAAGTTGGAATCACTGGGTCTGGGCTGGGTAGTTGTCGAGAATGAGGCTCTTTCAAAAGTTGTTTCCTGAAACATTAGCAGCGCTTGTAAATCCTAATTTCCGTGATAGACTGGTGAGAGTTTGTGCCGATTCAAAATAGGAATCCGCTGACAGAATTGAATCCTGAAGAGGATGATTTCTGGAGTTCGGAAGTAGTTAAAGAAGTTCATACAAGAAGCCCAAAAATGCTTCAGACCTTTGAAAAGGTTAAGTCTGTGGCGCCAACAAAAACTACAGTGCTGCTTTTGGGTGATACTGGTGTCGGAAAGGGTACAGTTGCAAAACTTATTCACCAGCACAGCAGCCGCAAAGATCAGTCATTTGTACATGTGCATTGCGGAGCGTTGCCTGACACACTAGCCGAGAGTGAATTATTTGGTTATGAAAAAGGTGCGTTTACCGGTGCGGTTAAACGTAAACTTGGACGTTTTGATACTGCTCAGAAAGGAACTATTTTTCTAGATGAGATAAATACAATTTCCGGAACGATGCAGATAAAACTGCTCCAAGTACTCCAGGATCGTATTTTTCAACGTGTGGGTGGCGAATACCCGATTGAAACAGATGTACGTGTGATTGCAGCATCTAACTCAGATTTGCAGCAACTTTGTGATGAAGGTCTTTTCCGCAAAGATCTTTATTATCGTCTAAGTGTCTTCCCCCTTGAAATACCTTCCCTTCAGGAACGATCAGAAGACATTCCGGATTGGGTAAATTATCTGATTGAATGGTTTAATAAAATGTATTTCAAAGAAATTCAGGATGTGGATCCTTTAGTGGTCAAGGCTCTACAGGAATACTCATGGCCGGGTAATATTAGAGAACTGGAAAACGTTATTGAACGTGCCTACATTCTGGAAACAACCTCAACTCTCAGGGCTGAAAATTTTCCGCAGGAATTGTTTGGTGATCTAAATAATCCAGCAGAAATTGCGATGGACATAACTCAGCCTCTCGCAGAAGTTCGCCGTCAAAGTCTGGAGCACATCGAAAGGCAGTATCTCAAAGAATTGATGGCAAAGCATCTTGGGCGTATTAACCAAGCGGCAGAGACCGCAGGGATAACTACCAGACAGCTACATAAACTTCTCAGTAAATACGGAATTCGCAAAGAAGAGTTCAAACCCTCGCAAGCATCCTCTTCAAAAAAATAATTACTTTTCATGAACACAGTTTAATCTTAAACACGCGTTTCCCAAAACCCTGATTCATTCATGTTTGGAATGCTTAAATATTCAGGATTAAAAGCATAAACTTTTGAAATCACTGACTAGGATTCGCTGAAACGTTCTGTGAGTTTCAGACGCTGAATTTTTCCTGAAGGACCTTTTGGTAGTTCTTTAAGGAAATAGTAGCGTGAAGGCGCGCGGTAGCCACCCATTGCGGCGGAACATAATTCACGTAATGCGGATTCAAGGACTTCCTCTCCGGGACGTGGAGCAATCGCGGCAGCTACAGTTTGTCCGTAATGTTCATCTGGAAGCGGAAATGCTGCGGCTTCCAGAACTCCTGCATGCCTGTAAAGCACATCATCAATTTCACGTGGAGCAATATTTTCACCGCCTTTGATGATGAGTTCCTTGAGGCGTCCGGTAATAAAAACAAAGCCATCTTCATCCATTTTTCCAAGATCTCCGGTTCGGTACCAACCATCCGGAGTGAATGCGTCTCGGGTGGCTTCCGGATTTTTGAGATAACCGCGCATCACATTCTGTCCACGAACTTGCACTTCACTTTCTTCTCCGGAAGAAGCTACTTTTCCCTCTGCGTCCGCAACTCTTACTTCGTTACCATATGCAATTCCAGGTGAACCAAGTTTGTGTAATTCCGGAGCAAGCGGATTTGAAAGCATCGGTGCAGCAGTTTCCGTAATACCCATTGTTTCAACAATGCTCAGCCCAAACCTTGCTTCAAATGCTTGGTGCAGAGCAGGTGGCAGAGCGGCAGAAGCAGAGCGTCCGAAACGTACTTTTTTCAATTGAGTTATCAGTTGAGTGTCTTCCTCTGCATTCAACAAATAGGAAAGGATTGTTGGCACAGCGCTGAACCATGTGCATTTTTCTTCAATCATCCAGGACCAAAATTTAGAGACCTGAAAGCGCTCAGGCAAGACAAGTCCGGAACCACTGACCAAAGTTCCCATCACAGAAACTGCTTGAGCGTTGATGTGACAAAGCGGTAAAACACATAAGCTGTTGTCTTCAGGAGTCAACTCGTGCGCTATCATTGTATTCCAGCCTCCGTGAAGCAGACTCTCATGTGTGTGAATTACACCTTTCGGTTTTCCTGTAGTCCCGGAAGTGTAAATTAGCAGCGCAGCATCTTCTGCTTTGGGAACAGTCTTAGCAGAAAAATTTCCGCCTCTAGTTTTGCTTTGCCAATCCAGAATGCTCTCCGCTTGAAGCGGAATCAACAGAGGTTTGTCTGCAAGTTGAGAAAGCGCCTGCTGTGCTAATTCATGATGTTGTTGATCAACAAATAGATTTGTAGATTCAGCATGTTCCAGAACATATGCTAGAATATCAGCACCGGCCAGAGGATTTGCCAGCAGAACCTGAAAACCACCGTACATTCCGCCCAAAAACAATTCCATTGCAGCTTGTCCGTTACCGAGCAAACCGGTCACTGGAACGTTCGGCGGTAATTCCATGCTTTCTAGATACAGGGCCATTGATTGAGCACGTACTCTAAATTCACTCCAGTTATGGCTGATTCCGCTGTCCGGATAGACGACGAAGGTTTGCTCCGGAGTTTTTTCTGCATGCAGATCAATCAGACTGCGAATCGTTTGTCCTGTGAGATCCATATTTTGTGTTGTTATGTGTTTTTAAATTACTGTTATTATGTGCTAAATCAGCGTCCATACTTTGTCCAATACTCTCCAAATATCTCCTCAAGGCTTGGCTCAAAAGGAGGAATGGGACGTACAATGCGGACAATGTTCAGGTAGTGTCGATAGTTTAGATTTTCGCTGATACTGTTGCCGCCCCATGTTCCGCAACCCATTGAGAGTGAAAAAGGCAGTCCATTATCAAAACTCCCGCCAGTGGCAAAACAGTGCGCCTGATTTACGATCACACGGCAAGCGGGTAGTTTCAACCCCATTTTGAGTGGACGTGATTCGTCTTGTGAGTGTAAACCAACTGAATGACCTTTACCCTGAAATTCGTAAATTGCATCAATCTGCCTGCAAGCATCTTCAAAATTTTCTGCTCTGTAGACGGTCAAAACCGGACAAAGTTTTTCACCGGAAAATGGGTGTTCGCGCCCTGTTCCGGTTTCTTCGACCATCAGCATTTTAAGCTTATTGATTTCAGGACGTTCAAGTCCTGTAGCCTTGGCAATATCCGAAGCAGATTTTGCAATTAAATTTTGATTGAGCCGTCCCTGGATCCATAATGCATTTTGTAAATTTTGCGATTCTTCCGCACTCAGCATTGTACCACCCTCCTTTTCCAGAGCGACAACTGCTTTTTCATAAACTTCATCCACAATCACAACGCTGTTTTCAGAGGAACAACTGGTTGCGTTGTCAAATGATTTTGAGGCAGTAATTTTTTTTGCGGCGGAGACTAGGTCAGCGGTTTCATCGATGAGTGTTGAAACATTTCCGGCACCAACACCAATCGCCGGAGTTCCACTACGGTATGAGGCACGGACATTGTTTTGTGAACCGGTGACTACAATGAGATCAACCAGCTGCATTAATTCATGAGTCGCTTCTTTGCTGACTGGAGTTGGTAGTTTCTGGATGAGGTTTTCCGGATGTCCTGAACGTCGCAGAATATTTTGCAACAAATCCACAACTCGCTGGCAAACCGCTTCACCCTTTGGAGAAGGCGCGAGAATAATGGCGTTACGTCCTTTAAGAGCGTTTAGAGTTTTGTTGAGTGGAGTGGCGATTGGATTTGTTGAAGGTGTAACTGCACCTACTACTCCGACGGGACGTGCAATTTCCACTAAGCCCTGTTCTGGAATTTCCCGTATTATTCCACAGGAAGTCGCTTTTTTTAAATCACGCAGTAGACCAAGTGTCTTGCGATGATTCTTGATAATTTTGTCTTCGACATTACCTAAACCTGTCTCAAGAACGGCCTGTTCCGCAAGTGAACGGTTTGTTTCAGGTTCAATAATTGCCCAGGCTAAGCCGATGATTAATTCGTCTACAACTTCCTGACTGGCCGTTTCAAATTGTGTTTGCGCCGCACGTGCTTGGGCAACGACTGTTTCAACTGTGGTTTGGCGCATATTAGCTTTCTAGATGCCTTCGAGGATTTCCCTTTGCAGTGGAGTCTCCGTAGTATTTTGAGATAGATTGAAGTGACAGGTCGCAACTAACAAATAGTATTTCGCAAAAAATGAAATTACGCTCTTGCAAATAGTGCTGAAATACTATTTAAATTAGTTGTGTGTGTCAAGTACAATTAGCCTTCACTATGTTTATGAGGTGTCGAATAAATGACAAAAAACTTTAAATAGATCCTATTTTACAGAAGAGAGTTTTTACGGGACAGTCTGTCATGGTATAAATTTTTGATATTTTGCGTTAATGCATAATCTGTTTGTTTTTTCTTGACATCAATATTGAATCCCTGTAGATATGTTACGAAAATTGTCACTTTTTGTGATGATTTAAATAAGCTGAAATTATCACATGGTGTGATGATGGATATAATAAGATAATAATTAGTAGGGGGGCTGAAATGAAAAATTACAAAGTTTCAAAACTGGTAAAATTTGGTTTTACTACAGTAATCGGTTTATTAATGGCGGGAGCCGGAACGGCCGGTACTTTTGAATGCAAGGTTAAGAATAGCAGTATGGCTAAACCGGCAGGATTTCCCAGTCGTGCATTAACCATGATTGTTCCGTATGGACCTGCAGGAGGTTCAGGACAAGTATCTTCAGCAATGGCGGAAGCAGTAACCGGTCATACAGGCGTTAACATTAACCGTGACCATAAGCCAGGAGGTTCCGGTACAGTAGGAATGACAGCTTATATGTCTGCACCGGCTGACGGATACACAGTCCTGGAGCATATTGATGATGCATCATCTGCCCATGCTTTGGATTCAAGTAAGCCAAATCCTGCTGTGGACCTGATACCGCTTGTAACTTCACAGGTGACGTTCTCTCAGATATATATACGTACCAATGAGACACGTTACAATGACTGGGCTTCATTTGTGAAATATGTTAATGCACAAAATGGAAAATCGACCATCGCTAATGTGTCAAAAGAAGGTTCGATGGAGCGAGTAACGATGAAATTCATCACTGAAGGCGCAGGCTTGAAGATTCAGCAAATTTCCTTTGACAAGGGTGCTCCGCGTTACGGTGCGTTGCTGGGCGGACAAGTTGATGCTTTATTTGAACAACCCGGTGATGTTAGAAAGTTCCTTGACGCAAAGAAATTCAAGCCGATTCTGACAGTTTTTAACGAACGTCCATCCGTCTTTGCAGATGTTCCTACACATAAAGAAATGGGATATAACTTTGAACCTCTTTTGCGTTTCCGTGGATTTTTCGTTAATGCAAAAGCACCGTCTGATCGGGTAAAGTGGTTGCAATGGGCTTTTCAGCGTGCATATTGTCAGGACAGCTATCAAAAATTCAATGACTCAAAATACATGGGTGTGATAGATAGTTACCGTGACACTGCAGGTGCGAAAGAACTTATTACAAGTACTATTGCACAATATAGAGAAGTCTATAAAGCAATGGGTCTGAAACTTAAATAAGACTCTCAAATATTATCTTAAACTCCAAAATTCCCTTTTCATTATCGTGTCAGGTAAAATTCTGCCTGACACGCTTGCCAAAAATTTCGAGAGTTTTTAATGTCTAAGTTAAAGACAAACCATATCGTTGAAACACTGATCTGGTTAACTATTATTGCAGTTTTTTTTGTTTACTCTTTTGAGTTTGACCAGGAAATTGAAATATATATCTTTGGTGCAACAGGCTGGCCCAGGGTAATCCTAGGATTTCTTTTACTGGTTACAATGGGTAATTTTCTGCACCTATACAAAAAAGGTTCTGAGGTCCAGAAAGGCAGGGTTGGCATCACAGATCAGGAAGAAAATATTACCTATGACAGCCTCGATTCAATCTGGAAACTGATTGCAATCTTGAGCCTTCCGCTCATCTTTGCCTGGTCGCTTAAACCTGTTGGCTTTTATTCGGCCACTCCTATTTTCATTGCTCTCACAATCTTACTACTGGGTGAAAAACGGATCAAATGGGTTTTGGGAATTACTTTATTCATTTATTTGTTGTTGATTGTTTTGTTCATGGTCATCCTTAATGCACCACTACCTCAGGGCAATATATCTCCTTTTTATGATTTCAGTGCCTTCATGTTGACTTTAAACACCAATCTTCACCAATCGTTGAATTTTTAAGGTTTATATGATTGACAACTTTATCTCTGGTAGTGCCGCTCTTTTTGGAGATCCTTTCACAATCGGAATATTTATCTTTGGTGTAATTGGCGGAATGTTGTTTGGCGCTATCCCTGGCGTAAGTATGCTGACTCTTGCAGCGATTCTCCTACCTTTCACAGCCAGTCTGGATCCTGCACAAGGAGTAATGCTCTTTGCGGTGATTTACTGTACAGGCACCTACGGCGGTGCAATTACAGCGATCCTGTTTAATATTCCAGGGGCTCCTGAAAATGCACCTACGGCATTTGACGGCTATCCCATGACTCTCAAGGGGCAATCCGGAAAAGCAGTTGGGGCAGCGGTTTTGTGTTCCGCAATCGGTGGTGTTTCATCTGCCTTAATAATGATGGCTGCAACCGAACCGCTGGCGAACTGGGCAATTTCAAATATAGGTCCACCTGAAATTTTTGCTTTGGTTTTTTTCGGACTGGCGGTAGCTTCCTCAGTAGGTGGCAGGACAATGTGGAAAGGCTGGATGTCCGTGTTACTCGGTCTGTTGGTTGCCACAATCGGCCAGGATCCGGTTGGAGGAATAAACCGTTATAATTTTGGTTTTGCTGATTTGGCTGCAGGCATCGCCTTTGTTCCTGCAATTATGGGCTTTTTTGCAGTCTCGGAAATTTTTGTACAGGCAGAAAAAAAAGCAGTTGGTAAATATGAAGCACCTAAGATGAGTCTTGATTTTCCAACATTATTAGAACTCTGGACTCACAAAATTGCTGTGATAAGATCAATGTTCGTTGGTTTCTTTTGTGGTATTCTCCCCGGAATCGGAGCAACACTTGCGGCATTTATGGGTTATGGTGAAGCAGTAAGATGGTCCAAGGACAAAGAATCATTTGGTAAAGGGAATTTGGAAGGAGTGATTTCATCTGAGACTGCAAACAATGCGGCAACAGGTGCAGCGATGATTCCTTTGCTGGCACTGGGACTACCAGGCGGTGCTATGACTGCGCTGATGGTCGGAGTTTTTCAGATGCACGATCTGGAACCAGGTCCGATGGTTTTTTATAATTCACCTGATTTAATCTGGATCGTTTTTGCGGCAATGTTTTATGCAAATTTATCGATACTCTTTATAGGTTTAATTGAAACAAAGACCATTTTGTATCTGTTAAAAATACCTTTTCAATTTTTAGCTCCAATGATTTTGCTGCTGGCAAGTATAGGTTCATATATTGGACGAGGACTTGTGCTTGATGTGATCATAATGTTTGGGGCCGGAATTATGGGCTTTTTATTGAGACGTTCCGGATATTCTATCCCCGGTATTGTGCTGGGTATTATCCTTGGTAAAATAGGTGAGCAGAATTTTGCTCAGGGAATGCAGATGGTGCATTACGATATCCTCGAATATCTGTCACGGCCAATTTGCCTGTTATTAATAATTGCTGGTTTATTAACTTTTTTTACTGGAATTTACAAAGCTTTGTCATATTCATTTAAATCCTGAATATGTTGTCAAAAATATGACAACTAAAACTCTCCTACAAGAGAAATCTTCAATACGCATCATTTTCTGGATTTGCATTGCTGAAATTTTGACAATGCAGGGTGTCTTCACATTTTCATCCATGCTGCCTTTCTTCCTGACTGAATGGAAACTGGATAGTGTTGACGCAGGCTGGATTAGTGGGATCTACTATGGATCTTACATGATTTCAGTTATGATTCTGGTCAGCCTCACAGACTGGATTGATGCAAAAAAAATTTACATTACAGGTGTTTTGATTACTCTTGTCAGTTGCGTCGGTTTCGCACTGTTTGTTGAAGGGTTCTGGAGTGCTATGATGTTCAGGATTCTCGGAGGAATAGGCCTGGCTGGGACTTATATGCCCGGACTTAAAGCCTTGACAGACCGACTCTTAGGTACATCAAGGATTCGTGCAACTTCCTTTTATACTGCTTCCTTTGGTGCGGGCACAGCACTTTCTTTCTTGATTGGTGGTTCTATTCTGGAGTGGTTTCCATGGGAAACTGCTTTCTGGTTCGCTGGCTTATGTTCTTTGCTGGCACTGCTGATTGTGGCAATAGTCCTGGAAAACCGTCCCAATAATGTTGGCGAACGCTCCGGGCTGCGTTCGCTGGATTTCAGACCTGTGTTAAGAAACAAGAACGCAATGGGATGGATAGCCTGTTATTCAACTCATAATTATGAACTGTTTGCATTCCGTTCCTGGATCGTCGTCTACCTTACTTTTGCGTTGTCAGGAGTTTCTGGAGGATTCAACATTCAGCCTTCAGTCATTGTTTTCTTTGGTGTATTACTGAGTATGACGTCCAGTATCATCGGCAATGAATTATCAATGCGTTACGGAAGAACACGTACCGTAGTCGCTATCATGTGTGTCTCTGCTGTTTTAGCAGTTGTGATTGGAAATAGCATAGGAAATTCCACACCATTGTTGATCATACTTGTACTTGTTTATGGATGTTTTATTACCGCTGATTCTGCGTCAATTACCACAGGCGCAATTGAAAGTTCTGCTGAGGATAATCTTGGGGTTACGATGGCGGTTCATTCCAGCATAGGTTTTATCGGTTCCTTCCTTGGACCTATTGGTTTCGGAATGGTACTCAATTCTTTTGGAGGTCATAACAGCTCAGAGGCCTGGCTTTGGGCATTCTCATCAACAGGGTTTGTGCTTATTATAGGTCCTCTTATCTTATTATTTCTCCAGAATTTGAGTAATAAAAAATGATAACAATAATGATCAACTTGGAAATTCAAAAAAAGTGTCATTTCGCGCGAAGGGTGAACAATTCAATATAATCATCATGTAAACATATAAATTTCATTTATTTCTGTGAACTTGATTGATTGTAAGAGGTCTTTTATACTGTTATTTCAATAAATATTCTTCCACATATTGTTACAGGATATCATGTCAGTTCTTATCAACAATAATACAAAATTACTGATCCAGGGAATCACCGGTTCCCAGGGAATGCTCCACACCCGCGGTTGTAGAGAATATGGTACCAACGTAGTTGCCGGGGTCACACCGGGCAAAGGTGGACAGGACTTTGAAGGTATACCGATCTATAATACTGTTCAGGAAGCAGTTAGAGTAACTGGTGCAAATGCGACAATGATTCTTGTTCCACCACCTTTTGCTGCGGATGCTATCATGGAAGCTGCCGATGCGGAAATACCGTTGATTGTCGCCATCACGGAGGGTGTACCTGTTGTGGATATGGTACGTGCGGTTTCATTTGTACGACAAAAAGGCTCTCGTCTGATTGGACCGAACTGTCCAGGTATTATTACTCCGGGTCAATGTAAAATTGGAATTATGCCGGGACCGATTCATAAAAGCGGTTCTGTTGGTATCGTATCACGTTCAGGAACTTTGACTTATGAAGCCGTTGGTCAGATAAGTAGAGTCGGCCTGGGGCAGTCAACCTGTATCGGTATCGGCGGCGACCCTGTGAACGGAACTGATTTCATTGATTGCCTTAAACTATTTGAAGAGGATGAACAAACGGAATCAATAGTTATGATAGGTGAAATTGGCGGAGATGCAGAAGAACAGGCTGCAGCTTTTGCAAAAGATAATGTTTCTAAACCGATTGTCAGTTTCATTGCCGGACAAACAGCGCCTCCAGGAAGACGTATGGGACATGCCGGCGCAATCATTTCCGGTGGTAAAGGAACTGCTGCTGAAAAAATGAGTGCCCTGCAGGAAGCAGAAATTCATGTGGTTAAAACTCCGGCAGAAATCGGTGAAAAAATGCTGGAAGTAATCAGTTAAATTTGGATTATATTTCCTTAATTATCTTCACCGAGGATCACCGAACTGCAACGTGTGTTTACAAACAAATTATCTGACTAATAATTGGAAGAGTCTTTCAAGTAGTTTGTGAACTTTGACCAACCTGTAAATAGTTTTAATATGTAGTCATTTCGGACGGAGCGTTGATTATTAAAGCTACAATCCCAATACCATAAAGATTTATCTCTAAAGTCGAGATGTCAAATTGTTGATTTAAGACTTTTTATGCTATCTTCAATTATAATCAGTTTCTTAAACGTGCGTGACTGAGTTCAGGCTGCGGAATTACTGAAGTGGGGATTGCGCTAATAATTGCTTGCTGGATACGGGGGTCTGTTTGCAGGGTGGAAATTATTTTTTCGATGTTTTTATATTCGAAATATTTGCAGAAAATGGAGAGGTAAAGTTGGTTGATGCGCTTTTCTGTTTTTAATCCATTCCTTGTTTCGACTTCTACGATTCTGCTTGCGATCTTGTTTACCAGCCAAGGCATTTCTTCAAACTTATGCCGGAATAAACCAAAAATTTCAGCAAAAACCTCTATCAGAGAAACAGAGAATTCATCATTAAGTGCCTCTGGTTCTATATTGTAGTAGTTGCTGACACGTTGTTTTATGTGTTCCAGCATCCTGCCTTGAAGCATGTTGATCAGCAGTTGCATCGCCTGTTTCTCATCACAGTTTGATTCATCGGAATCGGACTCAGCAAGCGACTCCAGACAATCAGCTATAACCAGTGTATATGGACTGATATTTGACATTTTTACTGAAGACCAGCAGAAAATCTGAAAAAAGTTTTCTTTGCGTGGTTTACCTGAGAAAAAGTTTATAAAGAAGCATTGACAATACCCGAGCAATGCTAAAAAAGCCATCCCACAATTTTATAAAGCTTGTCTGTTATTTGCAAGCAGATTGGGAAAAATATTCATTATTCTTTGCTTAGCGTGAGTTGTGCAAAGCGCACACCATTAGCATCTTCCCATTTTGATTAGATAATCAAGAGTTGATTTATAGTGAAATTGTTGTGTGCATTTAGTTGCATTCAATGATCATCTCCGGATTATCTTCCCAACTGGCAACTGTTAACACACGATATCCTGTCTGGCAGATCAGCTCTGATTTGCGGTAACAATAGAAAACATGTGGTGGGCAAGAAACATGATACTGACTGTCTGAACGCGGCATATCCTGCATTGCAGCGTTACCGGTGCAGCCTGTAATGATGGTGGTCAACAGCATGAACAACCAGCGTGACATTTCATTCCTCTAAAGTTATCCGGATCGGCTGATGATCAGAAGCCGCAGTTTCTGTGTTGACAGAAACTTGATGAATTTGCGGAGAGAGGTTTTGACTGAGAAAGAAATAATCACGGCAATGCGGACCTTTTTTCCATTGTTTGTGATCAAAAACTCCGCAGGTTGGGCTCCTGTCATTTTCCGGGTTTACTACATTCCAGGCATCAAGCAGGTCCGGAACACCTTCAGCAAAGGCTGACGTTATCAGCTGATATGAAGCACTTTCCGGAACGAAATTAAAATCACCGCAGATCAGCATTTTTTCCGAACGTTCTATGCGTGCAAACGGAGTATTTGGAAAATCGAGTCCAGCTTCTCGTGACTGTGCGCAGGCTTCTTCATGCAGTTCACGGATGCGTTGAACTTGTGCCAACTGCTGTTTTTCTGAGAAAAATTCAAGGTGAGTGTTCATCAACCTTAAAGTGCCGGATCCTGTACTGAGCAGCATTTCAGTCGTTTGCCTTGACATAAACCTCGCTTTTGGATCAGCAGGTGAAGGTAGTACATGATGCAGTACTTGAAGAGGTGAACGGCGAGTCAAGATCAAATTACCGAATTGCCTGCGTCCACCGTCTTTTCCTCCGGAACGGTTTTGTGACGCACCGTAAAAAATCTCATAGTTTGGAAAAAACTTTTGCAGTTCACTAACTTGATCACTACCGTTGGCTGTTTCCGGATCGTTGCGTGAGACTTCCTGCAGACACAAAACATCTGGCAATTCGTCCTGCTCAACAACATCTGCAATTCTGTGCAAATCAATACGACCGTCCACACCTTTCCCATACTGAATATTCCAACTTACGATTGTCAACATCTGATTTTAATTTTCTGCAAATTTACCAAGCATAGTTTGGCCTTTAATTCCAGTCAGCTTGACAGCAAGAAGTTGATTCCGTAAATCAGCTTCATGAGTTTCTTCAAGGACAACCCTGATAAAATTATCTGTGTAACCACTGACATTTGCCTCCGGTTTTTTGGATTCCCAAAGTACATTCCGGGTTTTTCCAAGAAATCGTTGATGAAAGTCACGGCGTTTTTTTGTGCTTAATTCACGTAATATTTCACTGCGTTTTTGTTTGATCTGAGGGTGTATTTGTTCCTTCAGTTGAAAAGCAGGAGTCCCCTCACGGGCAGAAAACGGAAAAACGTGAAAATATGTAAGCGGAAGTTTATCCAATAAATTAAAAGTGTTTTCAAATTCCAACTCACTTTCTTCCGGAAAACCAACCATTACGTCGGTACCAATACACAGATCCTGAACTGTTTCAAAAGCACGCCATATTTCATCTGCATACTGGGCAGCAGAATAACGGCGTTTCATTTTATTTAAAATAGTATCAGCGCCAGACTGTACTGGTAAATGGAAAAACGGGACCAATTTATGCTGAGGATCATTCATATACTGCAAAAGAATTTCCGGAACAGTTGTGGGTTCAATTGAACTTATCCGGATACGTGACAGTCCGGGAAGACTGTTGAGATAATCAACCACATCCACAATTGTCAATTTGCCTATTTGATAAGTTCCAACGTTCACACCTGTTATCACAATTTCCCGGACACCTTCTTTAACCAGCATTGAGGCTTCTTCCTGCAAATTCTGTAATTCCCGGTAACGGGAACGACCCCGTGCAAAAGGAATTATACAGAACGAGCACATGAAATCGCAACCGTCCTGTATCTTCAACGAGGCACGTGTATTTTGCAGCACTGCTGCATTGTTAACCTGACGTACATTGACTATTGCAGTGTTGATCTCAGCTGAAGTTGTTTTTGTCTGCAAGGCATGGAGATCCTCTTTTGCTTTCGATTTAAATTGTATAGCTGCCGCTTTTGACGAATAAATGTGTCCTTCTTCGCTCAACTGATGCTGAGCGTGTACTAAATCCGGTTTATTATAGCTTGGTAACGAAGAAGAATGTGGAACTACTGGTGCGTTAAAGGTGTTTTTGCTTATTTTAGGACGTACAATTAAAGGCGGACCTGCAGGGTCGACTTGTTCCAGATAATCAGTAATCCGCATTTTTTCTTCGCTGCCGATTACCAGTTGAACACCATCGATACGTGCAATTGCTTGCGGATTGATCTGGGCATAACAACCTACGACAGTGATCATTGCCTCAGGATTCAAGCGGTGAAGTGTCCGAATTGCGTGGCGGTTTTTTGCATCGCTGTGTTCTGTGACTGTACAGGTGTTGACTACACAGATGTCCGCGGACTCCGTGTCCGGAACAACTCTGTATCCCTGCTGTTCAAAACGACGGGCTAATACATCGGTTTCAGATTGATTGAGTCGGCAGCCAAGTGTATGAAAAGATACACGTTTTAAGGTAGGTGCTAAACCGTTACTTTGCTCTTCCGAAGCTAAATAAGCAGTATCAGCGGAAAGATCAGGTTTAGGCAAAAGAGACATATTGTGTATTAACTGGTGGTCTGTGGAAGTTCCTGCTGGTAATAATGCATGGTTTTGAGAAATGTTTCAATACTAATTGAGTTCAGAGTCGCAATTGTTATTTCATCAATTTCAAGCATGATTTGTGAAAGTGCCTGTCCAATTTCAGTTTCATCTGCGACCTCGTGTTCAGCAGGAGGTTGTCGTATATCTTCAAATATTTCAACAATATCCAAGAGGGTAATACGTTTTGTGTTACCGATGAAACGGTAACCTCCACCAGCACCACGGACAGATCCGACTAAGCGTGCCCGGACTAAAGAATGAAGAACTTTCACCAAATGATGCGAGGAAATATCGTATTTGTTCGCAATTTCTGTGGCGGAAAGATGTCTCTCCGGTTTACTTGCTAATTCCAAAATTGAGAATAAGGCAAAACGTGTTGCTTTATTTAGTTTCATTATTGATGGCGAATATAAGGTTTGTAGCTGTTATTTTACAATGCAGAGATCAATCGGCGACATTTTTTTCGAGTTGAATGAAAGGTCCTCCACGCATTCCCTGACTACGGAAAAAAGACATGTTCAGATGATCACTGCGTGCGAGCATAGTACGGACTTTTTCAATCCCAGTTTCTTTAAAATGCAGACAGATGCTGTCAAAAAGTTTGCTGCCGACTCCCATTTCTCTCACGTCGTTATGCACACCTAACGCAAAAACCCAACCGCATGGAGGAGATCCAAATTCCCAGGCACGGACTTCTCCAAGTATATATCCGCAAACATGATGCTCAGTTTCTGCAACGAGGAAAAAACCGGACTCACCGTTTCCAAAACGATCAAAGGCTGCCTGCCAATAATCATCTTTTTCGATACCTGTATTTTGAGCGTCCAGTTTAATGATCTCAATGAGATCTTCCTGCACTGCATCACGAATAAGAGTACTCTCTTCTGCTTTCAATATTTTTGATTCAGCAGTATTAGGCAATTTATCTTTTTTCATATCACAAAAAATTCGAACTTGACTCTCTGTTAGCAAATATGTAACTTGTATCCCTAAACAAGTAATTCAGTACTTGTATCTAAGCATAATATCGATGTGACGCACAGTCAAAGCTTTTTTAGTCAGTGGCAAACGTTCCATCATTAAAGGAGGCAAAATAAATAATGATAGAATTTAACACACAACCGGAGCAATATCAACACTGGTCACTCGAATTTGACGGACCTGTCGCCACGCTCAAATTGGGAGTGAACGAAGACGGAGGACTTTTGCCAGGATACAAATTAAAACTAAATTCCTACGATTTAGGAGTTGATATTGAATTGCACGACGCAGTCCAGCGTTTACGTTTTGAAAATCCGGAAATCAGAACAGTTGTTATCACCTCAGCCATGGAGAAAGTTTTTTGTGCCGGAGCAAATATAAGAATGCTCGGACTTTCAACCCATGCTCACAAAGTGAATTTTTGTAAATTCACCAACGAAACCCGTAACTCGATTGAAGATGCTACGAGTTTTTCTGGACAAACCTACATCAGCGCCATTAACGGTACTGCGGCCGGAGGAGGGTACGAACTGGCACTTGCAACCGATTATATCATACTCGTTGATGATAGTTCCAGCGCAATTTCGCTTCCTGAAGTACCACTTTTAGCCGTGCTTCCGGGAACCGGAGGACTCACTAGAGTTGTAGACAAACGTAAAGTTCGTCGTGATCACGCAGATTATTTTTGTACTGTCACAGAAGGTATTCGTGGAAAAAGGGCAGTTAAGTGGAAACTGATAGATGAACTTATTCCACGTTCAAAATTTACTGAAAAAGTAAAGGAACGTGCTCTTGAATTTGCTGAAAAATCTTCACGTCCGGAAAACGAAAAAGGGATTGTACTCGCCCCACTCAATCGTAAAATTGAAGAAGAGCGAATTATTTACGATCACCTCAGCATTGAATTTGAACGTCAGTCCGGCATCGTTAACCTTACTGTCCACGCACCTGAAGGTGATTTGCCTTCCACTCCGGAAAACATCCAGGCGGCAGGCGCGAATTATTGGCCATTAGCGATGGCACGTGAGTTGGACGACGCAATCATGCATTTGTCATTTAATGAACTCGAACTTGGAACATGGGTGCTCAGAAGCAAGGGCGATGCAGATCAGGTATTTGCGGTCGATCAGACCTTAATTAAACATCAGGAGCATTGGCTGGTTCGTGAAATCATGCTTAATTTGAAACGTGTTTTCAAACGTCTTGATCTGGTAGCCCGCAGCTTAGTGGCATTGATAGAACCAGGAAGTTGTTTCACAGGCACTTTACTCGAACTTGTTTTAGCCGCTGACCGCAGTTATATGCTGGACGGTACGATTGAGGATACGGATGAAGTTCCGGCTATGCTGCGTCCCACAGAAATGAATTTTGGAGCCTTACCCATGTGCAACGATTTGACGCGCTTACAAACACGTTTTATCGATGATGCAGAAAATGTGGAAAACGTTCGTAATGAAATTGCTAATAACTTGGATGCGGCAGCTGCTGATGAACTGGGTTTGGTAACCTTTATTCCAGACGATATTGACTGGGAAGATGAAGTCCGTATTGCAGTGGAGGAACGGGCGAGTTTTTCACCGGACGCACTCACAGGGATGGAGGCATCTTTACGCTTTGCCGGCCCGGAAACACTGGAGACTAAAATTTTCGGTCGATTGACCGCATGGCAGAACTGGATTTTTCAACGTCCAAACGCGGTCGGAGAAGAAGGTGCACTCAAACTGTACGGAAGCGGAAAACAGTCTAATTACGATAAAAAAAGGGTATAACCCCGTCTAATCAAAAGTTAAACACATTCACACAGGTTTTTTATGAGTATTAACTACAACGAGAAAATTCCAAACAATGTCGATTTAAGCAGTGACCGTCGACTCCAGCGTGCTTTGGAACGCTGGCAGCCTGAGTACCTAAACTGGTGGGAGGAACTTGGTCCTGAAAAGAGCACAGATTTAGAAGTTTATTTACGTACAGCGATCAGTGTTGAAAAAGACGGCTGGGCGCATTTTGATTATGTTAAAATGCCGGATTACCGCTGGGGGATTTTTCTGACACCTTCAGATTCTGATCGTAGCATTGATTTCGGAATTCATAAAGGACAGCCTGCATGGCAGGAAGTCCCGGGCGAATACCGCTCAGAATTACGTCGGTTGATCGTGACGCAGGGTGATACAGAACCTGCTTCAGTTGAGCAACAGCGGCAGTTGGGAAAAACTTGTCCCTCACTTTACGATCTACGCAATCTTTTCCAGATCAATGTTGAGGAAGGCCGACATTTATGGGCCATGGTTTATTTGCTGCAGGCTTACTTTGGTCGTGACGGTCGTGAAGAAGCGGAAGCAATGCTCGAGCGACATTCCGGTGATCCTGACAAACCGCGGATTCTGGAAGCATTTAATGAAGAAACTCCGGACTGGCTCTCCTTTTTCATGTTCACATATTTTACGGACCGTGACGGAAAATTTCAGTTGGCATCATTAGCAGAATCGGGATTTGATCCGCTTGCGCGTTCGTGCCGTTTTATGCTCACAGAAGAAGCGCATCATATGTTTGTTGGAGAAACCGGTGTAGGTCGAGTAGTACAACGAGCCTGTGATTTGATGAATGAGCACAAAATAAGAAGTTCCGCTGCAGAAGTTGAAGTGCGAAAATATGGTGGAATTGATTTGCCGACTATTCAAAAATATTTAAATTTTCATTTCAGTGTTTCAGTTGATTTGTTCGGACAGGAACTCTCCACAAACGCCGCCACTTATTACAATACTGGAATTAAGGGACGATTCGGAGAAAGTAAAATTAAGGATGATCATTTACTGCATGATTCAAGTTATTCAGTTCTGGAGTTGAAAGGCGACAAGATTGTCAACGTAGATGCTCCGGCACTTAACGCTGTTAACGAACGTTTGCGTGATGACTACATTGTTGATTGCGATTTAGGCGTCCGCCGCTGGAATAAAATTATTGCGGATTCCGGGATAGATTTTAAGTTGAAATTACCGCACCGTGCTTTCCACAGGGGCATTGGACAATTTTCGGAAATTCAGGCTGATCCGCAAGGCAACATAATCACACAAGCCGAATGGGATCGTCTTCATCACGAGTGGCTGCCTACACAGGAAGACAAGGAATATATTCAATCTCTAATGCATCCGGTTACGGAACCAGGCAAAATAGCAGGTTGGATAGCACCGCCTAAAAGTAAATTGAATCGCCAGCCGTTTGAATTTGAGTTTGTACGTTTTAATTGATTCTCGGGTTGAATTTATTGCCACGGTTAAACGTGGATAAAACGGATTTGTTCTTTAATATTAGCCGCTAATAAAGAGAAGCGAGCTTATGTACTTAGTGATTTTTAGACTGCTTAGTGGCTAAAAATCCGATCCAATACACGAAAATCAGAGGCTTGAATTTAAGGAGGAAACATGCAAAAAAACACTGTATCGATCGATACTTC
>Ga0233426_10001530_pt1 | contig 20897 bp, 19 predicted proteins | sample SI_118_April2016_6_FD_179875 | JGI IMG/M metagenome (GOLD analysis project Ga0233426, IMG submission 179875) | Seawater microbial communities from Saanich Inlet, British Columbia, Canada - SI_118_April2016_10_MG | ecosystem: Environmental > Aquatic > Marine > Inlet | place: Canada: British...
AAAACAGAGCCTAAAACAGAGCTTAAAACAGAGCCTGGTCTCAAGACGAAATCCTCGCTATCGAGGGTCCTCGCACTCGGCGCCTTTGCCGCTCTTATTGCCCTTTTCTTTGCCTATGACCTCGATACCTTGATTAGTTATCAGGGTTTGGCAGAAAACGAAGCCGCGTTAAAGCGCGCGGTCAGCAACAATCCGGTTTTGACGGGATTGGCCTATATGATGATTTATGTGGTGTCGGTGACGTTTTCTTTGCCGGGCGCGGTTTGGCTGAGTTTGGCCGGTGGCTTGATGTTTGGCACATGGACAGGCGGTTTGCTAATTGTCATGGGCGCGACTTTGGGCGCCAGCGGTTTGTTTGTCGCGGCACGCTTTATTATGGGCGATGCTTTGCGCGCGCGCGCTGGGCCCGCTTTGCAAAAATTTGAAGCCTCTTTCAATCGCGATGCGCTGTCTTATTTATTCATCTTGCGGCTTTTGCCCGTGTTCCCGTTTTTCATTGTCAATTTGGGCGCGGCTCTGGTGGGGGTTCGCTATCCGGTATTTTTATTCACCACATTTTTCGGCATTATGCCCGGCACGTTCGTTTTTGCCTCGATCGGCAATGGCATCTCGGTGGTTTTGCAATCTGGCAAACAACCCGATTTAAGTGTTATGACGAGCCCAGAAATTTTATTGCCGCTGGTCGGTTTGGCCGTCTTGTCTTTGGCCCCCATGGTTTGGCGACGCTTCAAAGGCTAATTTGACCGCTACCCCCCCTAAGAATAGAGAAAACGCGAAGGAAAAAAGAATGACGCACCATATACAGACAGATATTTGTGTAATCGGCGGTGGATCTGGTGGCTTGTCTGTGGCCGCAGGAGCCGCGCAAATGGGCGCTCAAGTGGTTTTGGTCGAAGGCCATAAAATGGGCGGCGATTGTTTGAACTATGGGTGCGTGCCGTCCAAGGCTCTGTTGGCCGCCGCACATCGCGCGCAAGCCAGCCGAAATAATGCAGCCTTTGGCCTCTCCGAAGAAAAAGCGAAAGTCGACTTTGCCAAAGTTATGGCGCATGTCCAAGAGGTCATCCAAAGCATTGAGCCGATGGATAGTGTGGAACGATTTTGTGACCTTGGCGTGCAGGTTATTGAGGCCAAAGGCAAGTTTCTGGACGCGAAAACACTCAAAGCTGGAAACACCACTATCCGCGCCAAACGCTTTGTCATCGCCACGGGTTCGGCGGCGGCCATTCCGGCTATTAAGGGTTTGAAATCAGTTCCCTATCTCACCAATGAGACGGTTTTTGAGCTGCGCCGTCAGCCCAAGCATCTGATGATTATTGGCGGCGGGCCGATTGGTGCAGAAATGGCGCAAGCGTTTCAGCGGTTGGGGTCGAAAGTCACCCTCGTTGAAGGGCTGCACTTATTGGGCCGCGAAGACGCGGAATTAACCGCGCCTGTGCGCCAGCAATTGCTCGACGATGGCGTGACCTTGCTGGAAGGCGCCAATGTGCAAGCCGCAAGCTGTGAAGGCAAGGGTGCGAGCCAAAAAATTACGCTGCACGTAAAGCAAGGCGAAACGGAACAAAAAATTTCCGGCGACGCCCTATTGGTGGCGGCTGGCCGTACGGCCAATGTGGATGGGCTCGACGTGGAAAAAGCAGGCGTACGGATAAGGGATACCGGTGCGCCACATATTTTGGTGGATGCACGGATGCGCACCCGAAATAAAAAAATCTTCGCCATTGGCGATGTCTCTGGTGGCCCGCAATTTACCCATGCGGCGGGCTATCATGCAGGGTTGGTCATTCGCAACATCCTGTTTTTCTTGCCAGCCAAGGCCAGCTACACAGCCCTTCCGCGGGTGACCTTTACCAATCCAGAGCTGGCGTCTGTGGGGCTTAGCGAGGCCCAAGCGCGCGCGGCACATAGTGAGATTAAAGTTCTACGCTGGCCGTTTGAAGAAAACGACCGCGCCCGCGCCGAACGCGATATGCGCGGCATGGTAAAAGTGGTGACAACGCGAAAAGGTAAAATTTTGGGCGCATCGATTGTTGGCCAAGGGGCGGGCGACTTGCTGGGGGTGTGGACCATGGCGCTTACCCAAGGTTTGTCAATTTCGACGATGGCTGGCGTGGTGGCGCCTTACCCAACGCGCGGCGAGGCGTCCAAACGTGCGGCGGGCGACTATTACACCCCTAGTTTGTTCAGTCCGCGGATGCGTAAAATCATTCGCGTGTTATCTTGGTTTCGCCGTTAAAGGTTTGTTAACCCCGACCCGATAGGCTCACTCCAAGTTTTGTAGAGTTGAGTTGAGGTTAGGGGTTCAAGCGATGGCTAGTGGGTTTTCAGGTAAGTCACACGCAGTTAATTTACCAAGTTTGCCGCGACGCGCGACGTTACTCACTATCTCTATTCTGGTTGTCACAGCCCTCACCGTCGTTCCCTTTGTGGTTAGCGAATTACTGTATCGTAAATTGCATGACACAGCGGAACAGGCGGTGGTTCTGTCTCAGGTGGTTAGCTTGCAGGCGCCAGACAGCCGTTTGTCTTCCATGGAATCGCAAGCCTTGCCGCTTGCGGGCATTGAAATAAAAACCGCAGAAGCCGACCGTTCGACTTATATCTGGTTGGTTTCAAACCCGCCATTTGGCGAGGTGGTGGAGACCTTTGAGTTACAAAACGTCTCGCCTCTCGATGGGCTGTTTATGATCAGCCGAATTTTTGCCTGCCCGCCAGATAAATTATTCGACATTTATGATACGTCGTTGCCCGGCGGTGAGAATATTCGCGCGATTGCCAGCTATGGGGTTTTCCAAGATGCCATCGAGAAGCGTTTGACGATGGTGCTCACGCCGATTCTATTTATCAGCATTATGATAGCCTTGGTGTTTCCCTATGCTTTGAAGAGCATGGTCGTTTCCACTTTGGATGATCTTTTTATCCGCCTCTATGGCAGCGCCGCCATGGGTCGTTTGGATGAGGACGTAGATAAAGACAATATTTTGGCGTCTCTGGATAATTTTCAAAACCGCATGGAAGGCCATGTAGAAGAGCAAGCACGCCTCGCGTCGCTGGGGGCAGGGGCTAGTTTTCTCGCGCATGATATGCGCAATCTTTTGGCCAGCTTGCAATTAAACGCCGATCAATTGAAGCAAGGGGCCAGCGAAAAAGAGCGCCGCATTGGCGGGCGCCTAACCGCCGCGATTGAAAAAGCGCTCTCTTTGGCCGAATGGGCGACACTTTATACCAGCCAAAAGCGCCAGAACATTAATGTCCAAAATCAAAGCCTGCAGCCGATTGTAGCGGACGCGTTAAATTTCGTGCGCTTACACGACCCGCGCCGAGAAGTGGAACTGATCAATGGCTGCGCCGACGACGTGACTGTGGTGGCGGAAGAAACCTTAATGTTCCGCATTATTTATAATCTGGCGCTCAATGCCGTGCAGTCGATGAAGGGCTCCGATGGCGTCAGCGTGTTGCGCGTAGAGGCCGAAAGCGATGCACAAGGGTACGTTATTTCCATTTCCGATAATGGCACCGGCCTGCCCAATACCCCGGCAAAAGGGGTCTTGTTAATGCCGCATATGAGCGGCTTTGGACGCCCGGATGGCATGGGTCTTGGACTTAAAATCGTGACTGATTTGGTGAGCTGGCACGGCGGGCGAATTGATATTGTGAAGTCAGATAAAAATGGCACGGAATTCAAAATCTCTTTACCCCATGCCACCCCTGGCGCACCGCGCGATGCGGCCGACCCGGTTCTGCCAGAAGATATCTATGCCCAAGAAACAGATGACACGGCGTCCCTCGTAAGTCCTAGTTAGGCCTCGCCGCCGCACGCAAGCTGGTGGAGCGGGGGCGTTGTGTGGTATGTAGAACGCTATGACGGCAGAAAACGACACTCTTATTTCTCAAAACCCGCGGCCCGGCCCGCGCAATTTAATCACTGATATTGCGGGCTTGCGCGTTGGCCATGCGGCGCACGAAGCGGCGCGCACAGGGGTCAGCGTCATTGTACCAGACATCCCCGCCGTGGTTAGCGTCTCGGTGCCTGGGGGAGGCCCTGGTACCCGCGAGACCGATGCTTTGCAGCCCGGAACTTTGGTCGATAAGGCCGATGCCATCGTGTTGTCGGGTGGCTCGGTTTATGGACTGGATGCGGCTTCGGGGGTGACGGCGGCCATGGGTGCGCAAGGGCGCGGCTTTCCCACGGGCGCGCCTGTCCCCTCGCCGATTGTGCCGGCCGCTATTTTATTTGATGTCGCCAATGGCGGCGACAAAAGCTGGGGCGAGACGCCGCCCTATGCCGCTTTGGGGCGCGAAGCCTATCAACAGGCAAGCGAAGATTTCGCGCTCGGCAATATCGGCGCCGGCTATGGCGCTCAGGCTGGCCAGCTAAAAGGCGGGCTCGGCAGTGCTTCCACGCAAATCGGCGATCGCGTAAAAGTGGGCGCGCTGATTGGCGCCAATCCGCTCGGCAGTCTGGTCGATGCGGCGGGCCGGTTTTGGGCCCAGCCGCAGGCTCTGGTTTATCAAGACCAATTGGAATTCGGCTTACCAGAGTTGGCAAACCAGCCCTGTGATGCGACGGCGCATCCTTTTTTGGGCTCGAAGATAGCTGGCGCTTTGGGCAATACCAGCATCGGTGTGGTGGCGGTGGCAGCCGATTTAAGCGTGGCCGAAGCCAAACGTGTGGCGATTATGGCGCAAGATGGTCTGGCCCGTGCGGTGCGCCCGATACACACGCCTTTCGATGGTGATTGTCTTTTTGTTTTGGCGACGGGAGCTGAAAAACTCAGCGACGACCCGAACCAGCGCCCGTTAGCCTTGGCCGAGCTTGGCGCTTTGGCGGCCGATTGTGTGGCCCGTGCCAGCGCGCGCGCCATTTGGCATGCGTCCCAAATCGGCGATTGTCTGGCCTATCACGACCGCTTTGGCCGCTAGATTGATTTACACTTGCAATCGCTTCAAGCACAGACTACAAACCTGAAACCAAGGCACCGGTAGCTCAGCTGGATAGAGCACCAGACTACGAATCTGGGGGTCGGGAGTTCGAATCTTCCCCGGTGCACCATTTCCCTTAAAATTATATCGAGACCCGGCAGCTCTCTCTATGAGGGCACCGCTTGTGAGCGCGCTTCCCTCATAGAGAGAGCTGGCGGGTATAACTAAGGTTGAAATCCGAGCGCTCGGCCGTTCGAGTTTTAGGCACCCGCCGCCCCAATTTTTGGCTAAAGCCGGTTAAGACATCTGAATCGAAACCCTTTAATCATCAAACGCTTACACTTAACGCCAAAAACAACTGCCTCAGGCTTAAACAAAAATTATTGTTAAAAGCCCATTGGAACTCTAACTTTTTCACCCTTTTCAGAGTTCGATGTCAAACTTTGCAAAGTAATTTGACCTAATTGGCTAGTCTTGACCTAGTCTGAAGGCTTGGGAGCGCTGAGAAGGAACCGGTTATGGTGCGCACGCCCGCATTGTTTTGCTTGTCACACCGAGCCTTGTGAGCTTGTTGTTATGCAGGGGCGGGGGATCGGTTCTTTAAGCAGGCGCGGTGCCAGCGGTCTATTTGCGGCGGCGGCCAAAAATGGTCAAGCCTTGAGGCAAAGCCTTGAGACTTGAAACGAAATAACGGGAGAAGAAATAATGTCGATTTGGAATGATATGACTTGGGTGCCGGCTTTGCGGACGCCCTTTTTGAACCAGGTTTTTGAACTCATCACCTTGATGGGCTATCCCTTATTCTTGTTGATGTTTCTCTGCTTTGGCTATTTCGCGCTTGGCTCGAAACGGTTTTTCCATACGGCCATGTTGCTGATGGCGGCGGCTATGGTGAATAGTTGGCTCAAAGACATTGGTCAAGACCCGCGCCCAGCGGCCGAGTTCGCGCTCGATGGCGGGGTTGGCAAAAGCTACGGTTGGCCAAGCGGACATATGCAAATCGCGGTCGTCTTGTGGGGCTATTTGGCTTATTCGGTGCGCCATACAGCCTATAAAAACCTCGCCTATTGGGCGGCGGGTATTTTCATCGCCTTGCAAGGTTTCTCGCGGCTTTATTTGGGCGTGCATGATTTGGGCGATGTGGCGTCTGGTTTTGGTATCGGTTGTTTATGTCTTTACGCTTATATTGCGGCCGAAAACCATCCGCGTGTCTCCAGCGGCATCGCGCAATTGCCCATCGTGCAAGCCGTGGCCTGTCTGTTTGTCTTGCATGTGCTTTATACAATTTTCTATCCAAGCCACATCGACCATTATGCCCCCGTCTGGTTTATGGGCGCGATGATGGGCTGGCTTTTGGGCCGCTATTGGATGAACGGCAGCGAAGTTAGCCTGCCGGGCCCTAAGCCTGCACAACTCTTGGTCGCTTCTGGATTAACCGGCGTGAGCTTTGTCTGGATGGCCTTGATGACGCGCCTACCGCGCGAGCTAGGGCTTGGTGAAACGGGCCTCGCCATGCCGGTGAACTATGGCTTTGGTATCTTATTTGGGGTTGGCATTATTTTTGTCTTGCCGAAACTCTTATCCAAAATCACAGCTATGGCTTCCGCCTAACCATGGGGTGGGTTTTGCCTCAAAAACGGAGACGAAAATGGATTTAGAGAAAATGGCGGCCTCTATTCGCCAAAAATTCCCAATCTATGACAATGCTGGATTGGAAATTTTGCAAGCCGATGAGATTTTTAAAGCGCGCGTCGTCTTAGGCGAAAAGACGCAAAATCATGTGCACATGATGCATGCCGCTTTCTTGTTTTTGGGTGGCGAGTTTTTGGGCGGACTTGTGCCCATGCGCCATCTCAACCATCCGGAGAAATTCCAACCGGTTGTGCGCGATCTGAAAATTGACTTTAAAGCGCCGGCGCTGACCTCGATTACGGCGCAAGCCGTCTTCACCCAAGCTGAGGCCGATGAGATGAACCAGCAGCTAGAAGAAAGCGGTCGGTTTGATTTCACCTTGGTGGCAGATCTCACCGATGAGGCCGGCACGCTGGTGGCGCAAACCACGGCGAATTACGCCTTGCGTAATTTTTCGGGTAAATAGAGGGCACAGATAACTTGCCAATCGGGTCTCGCGCTTATAGCGTTTAGGCATCAGGTAGGGGATGAGTTAGATGCAAAGACGGCAAATTTTAAAAGCGCTGGGACTATCGGCTTTGGTGTCTTCTGTGTCGGGCGGTTCGGCACCAGCGGCCAGCGCGCCCAAAGCTGCAGCTGGGTGGCAAAATTGGTCGAAGTCTTTAGCCCCGTCGAAAGCTCGCGTGGAAACGCCGCAAACCACCGAAGAATTAAGTCGTCTCATTCAAACCACAAAAGGCGCCGTGCGCCCCGTTGGCTCTGGCCATAGTTGGACCCCGCTTGTGCCATCGGATGGCGATGGCAAGATCCTCCGCCTCGATGCTTTTGATGGCGTTCGCTCGGTCGATATGGCCAAGCAAACCGCGTGGCTGGGAGCGGGCGCTCGGCTGAAAGATTTATCGCCTGCTTTGGCCGAAACCGGATTGGCGTTTCGCAACTTAGGCGATATTGACGTGCAAAGTCTGGCCGGTGCCACCTCGACCGCGACCCATGGCACGGGAAAAAACCTGCCCTGTTTGGCAGCCGAAATTAAGGGCCTGAAATTGGTCAGCGGCACAGGCGACGAGATAGAGATTAGCGCAAAATCCAACGCCGACCTTTTGGGAGCGGCGCAAGTGGCCTTGGGCAGTCTTGGGGTTTTAACCGAGATGGAAATGCAATTGGTGCCACGCCATAAACTGCATCGGCGCGTGCGCTTTATGCCCTATACGCAAGTTCTCACAGAAGCCGAAACCATGTGGCAGGCGCATCGCAATTTTGAATTTTTCTACATTCCGTTTTCTGGCACCGCCATGGTTATCACCCATGATGAAACCGAGGCACCCGACACACCGCGCCTGTTAGACGAGAGCGATGATGGGGTGATGCAGCTCAAGGCTTTGCGCGATTATTTGGGCTGGTTTCCGTTTTTGCGAAAACGCCTTCTGGGCGCCGCCATAGCGAATGCGCCGGAAGAGAACATCATTGGCGAAAGCTGGCAGTTGTTAGCCAGCGAGCGCAATGTGCATTTCAACGAAATGGAATATCACCTGCCGCCGGAGGTAGCCCTGGAGGCCCTAGAGGAAGTGCGCGATTTGATTGAGCGCGAGCACCCAGACGTGTTTTTTCCCTTTGAGTGCCGCATGACGGCGGGGGATAGCGCTTGGCTTTCACCGTTTAATGCAGGCCCGCGGATATCTGTGGCGGTGCATACGCATGCGCCCGATGCCTATGATTTTTTGTTCACCAAAATAGAACCCATTTTCCAACGCGCCGGTGGGCGTCCGCATTGGGGCAAACTGAACTCCCTGACGGGCCCGCAAGTGCGTGCGCTTTACCCCAAGTTTGATGATTTTGCCAAGGTCCGAAAACAGCTCGACCCGCAAGGGCGGTTTTTAAATCCTTATTTACGCTCGTTATTTGAGCGATCCCTATGAGGGGTGGCGCATCTCTAGCCAAGGCTTATTTTCAAAGCTTGCAGGGGGCGCTTTCGCAAGCGGGCATCTGCGAGCCCGTTTTGCTGATCGATAAAACGCGGCTCAATCAGAACATCGACACGCTGAAAGGCTTTCTGCCGCGCGGCATGGCCTATCGTATTGTCGCCAAATCTCTGCCGAGCGAAAAGCTGCTTTTGCATGTGGCCAAACGCGCCCGCACGGACCGGTTGATGAGTTTCAACGCGGCCATGGTGGCGCAACTTTTGGCGCGGATGCCTGGCTATGACCAATTGCTGGGCAAGCCGGTGCCCGTGGCAGCGATGGCAAATATGGTAAAGTCGTTAAAGCCGAGCCAAAAAAAAGCCCTGTCGCAAGTGCAATGGCTGATCGATACCCCCCAGCGGGCGCGCCAATATAGCGAGCTGGCGCGGGCGCAAAAACTGAATTTGCGGGTTAACTTGGAAATAGATGTCGGCCTGCACCGCGGCGGTATGGCGCCGGGCCCAGCGCTACAGGCGACGCTGGAGACCTTATCTCAAACGCCGCAGCTCTCGCTTTCGGGCTTGATGGGCTATGAGCCGCATTTGGCCAAATTGCCCAAGCTGGCAGGGTGGCCCGGGCGTGCCAAATCGGCGACACAGAAAATCTATGGGGAAGCCTTGGCGCAAAGCGGCGACGCTATGGGCGCGCGCCACGTCAAATCTATGGTTCGCAATATGGCCGGTAGCCCGACATTTCGTATGTATAAAGACACGAAATTAGCCAATGAATTGGCGGCGGGCTCGACCTTGGTCAAACCAAGTGACTTTGATACGCCGCTGTTAAAACCCTTCGTGCCGGCCGCCTTTATTGCTACGCCAGCGCTAAAAGTAGAAAACGGCGTGCGCGTGCCCGGCGGCGAGCAGGCCGGAGATTTACTCGAAGCCATAAGTCCCGGCACCAGCGTGTTCACCCATGGCGGCTATTGGATGGCCAGTGCCGTCTATCCCAAAGGCTTAGCGCCAAGCCCGCTGATGGGGCGCTCGAGCAATCAAGAATTACTGGTTGGCCCCGCCTCTTTAGCGCGCGGAAAACTGGCCGTAGATGAGTTTGTGTTTTTGCGTCCCTACCAAAGCGAGGCTGTATTTTTGCAGTTTCCAAAATTGGCAATTTTTGAAAAAGGTCGCATCGTCGATATATGGGAACCGCTCCCTGTTTCGGCTTAAGACGATCGCAAGATAGGAGACTGAGATGAAAATTTACCCCCCTCTGATGGTATTGGCCGGCATTCTGGCGCAATTGGCTTTGGCATTTTTGGCACCTGTGCAGCCCATTATGTCGCCGCTTTGGCAATATACAGGCATCGCCCTGATGGTGCTTGGGCTTGGCACGGTTTTATATATGGCCGCCAGTTTTCGAAAAAATGAGACAACGATTATTCCCGATGGTCAGCCATCGATATTGATGGACACAGGCCTATTTGCCTATTCGCGCAACCCGATTTATGTGGCCATGGCGATATTGCTAACGGGCAGCGGTTTGGCCAGCGGCCATGTTTGGTCTTTGGTGATTGTGCCAATTTTTGTCGTGGGCGTGCAGGTCTTATGGATTCATCAAGAAGAAGAAAACCTAGAAGCTGAATTTGGCCAGATTTATCGCAATTATAAAGCCAAAGTGCGCCGTTGGCTGTAAAGCCTTAGCGGCTGCCTAACAGCAATAGGCCGCCAAGAAAAAACAAAATAGCGGCTAGGCTGACCGACAGAAATTGCAGTTTATTGTCCACGCCCCCAGAGGGCTCGACTTCGGGCGCCGCTTCGGGCTCTGTATCTGGCGCTATGTCTGGGGCCGTGTCTTGGGCCGTGTCTTGGGCTATGTCTGGGGCCGTGTCTGGCGCCAAGTCTGGCTCATCTTCGGGGTCTATATAGAGCTCTACATCTTGCTCTACATCTTGTGAAGGCGCTGCGGCTAGCGGATGCTGATCTTTTGGTTCGGGCTCCGCATGGGCTTCATCTGTTGTTTCGGGTTCGGGCTCCGCATCGGCTTCTGGTTCCGCCACAACTTCAGGCTCGCCCTCCTGCTTTTCTTCTACAGCCTCTGGTTCTGGTTCTGGCTCTGCTTCTGCCTCTGGTTCTGCTTCTGGTTCTGCTTCTGGTTCCGGTGCCTCTTCCAGGGCCACTTTTGGGCGTTCGGGGGCGCTTAGCCAGGCAGGAAGGCTGCCAATTTCGTCGTCTGGCTCGGCCGAGAGGGCGGCGGGGGGTTTCGCGCCAGGTTCAAACTTCGTAGCGCAGCGGGTGCAGCTAATGCGCACATGCTCGGTTTCTTTCAAGGTCTGCGCCAAAACATCGCTGGGCACCGAGCCGCGCTGTCCGCAGGACGGGCATTCAAAATGCGTATCACTCTCGTCTTTAAATAAAAACACTACCCAAGCCTTTTTCTGCTGCGCTGCCAGTCTACAATGGTGCGGGCATCGGGTTCAATGTTTAACCTCTGGTTACGCCCGAAAGTCATGAGGGGTGATTTTGGCTTTGGGAAATGGCTGAAAAAAGTCTATATCCCTTGCATGATGAAAAATTATATCCCTCGCATTTGGTTTTTGGTGTTGCTGTTTTTCGTGCCAAATGTGCAAGCCGCAGGCACGGCCTATGAGTTCACTTTGCCGTCGATTGATGGCGGAGAAATGTCGATGGCTCAGTTTAAAGGCAAGACAATTTTATTGGTCAACACCGCCTCTTATTGTGGTTTCACCAAACAATATGATGGCCTGCAAACCCTGTGGGAAGAAAAGCGCGACGACGGGCTTGTGGTTCTGGGCGTGCCGAGCAATGATTTTGGCGAGCAAGAACCAGGCGGCGAGGGCGAGATTAAAGAGTTTTGCCAAGTAAACTTTAACATTGATTTTCCGATGTCCGAAAAACTTGTGGTCAAGGGAGCGGCAGCTCATCCGCTGTATAAATGGCTAAAGGCTGAAACGGGTGCCAGTCCGCGGTGGAATTTTTATAAATTCCTCATCAACGGCGAAGGCCGCCCCGTGACCTATTTCTCGTCAATGACCAAACCTGGCTCGAAAAAAATACGCAAGGCGATTGAAGCCAGTCTCAAAAACTAACGCCTGCCATTTGGCTGAAACGCCAATTTTTTCGCTTTATTCCAATATTTGAAAAACCGACGCAGGTTTTCCGGCTCGGGCAAATCAACGAAAGCCTCGTCTGCCACCCGCGTCACCTTGAGCGTGTCGGGCAGGGCATCTAAAATGGCGTTCAATCGTGGATTGGGCGTTGCGCCGGCAAAAACCTGACTGGCCTGGCTTGCGGTAGCGAGCGTTTGCAGCGTCTCCAACGTGTCGCCCGCATAAATATCTACCGGCAACTCCAGCAGCGTTTCATAAAGGAAAACCCGACGTTTCAACCCGTAGCCCATCGCCGTCATATAGGCGTCGTCCCAAATAAAGACAGATTTCGCAGGCGTGGCGGACGCTGCGAACAGCGGATGGCTGGCGCGCAAAGCCTCTTCGTGAAGCCAAATCAGCGCGCTCATGAACTCACTCCATAAGGAAATAATCGCGCTGCCAACTGATCATAAGAGCCAGCCAAAGCCAGATTGTCAGCCTCGGCGCACGGCGCTTGTGGGTGGGCAAATTTTTGCAAATTCTCGAGATTGAAAAAATACGGCTTATTGGAAAACGTGCTGGCTACCCATTGAAAACTCAGATTATTCGAGGCCGGGTCGCCGTCTAATAAATGCGCCAAAAAGAAATGCGCCCCCGCCTGCCATTTCACGCGACGCCAGTGGACGATATAGGCGGCCAAATACATGCGCGCATGATTGTGCAAATAGCCGGTGGTTTTCAAGCTGGTGATAAAATGATTGATCGCCGCGCAATCGGTTTGCGCGGTTTCAATGTCGTCGGGCAGCGTGTCGCTATAGTCGTCGGGGGCAAAGCCAGTTTTATAGGTTTCGACATCCTGCCAAATCCAATCCGGATTTTGCTGATAGACCCTTTGCCAAAAATCTCGCCAAGCCAGCTCTTGAACGAATTTTTCTATCGGCCTTATCGGCTCGTCTTCCGGCGCCGCCTCTAGCGCAAAATTACGCACTTCATTGAGCGAGATAATGCCATGGCGAATGTAGGGCGATAGATAACTGACCGCGCCGCCGAGATAATTGCGCGAGTGCCCATAGGCTATGGGGTCGATTTTCCCGAGCAAATTTTGGCCAGCTTGGCGCCCGCCCCGCGTATCTGAGACGGACACATCGTCTGGCGATAGAGAGGGCGACAAGGCGCGCACATGGTTTATGAGGGCGTCTCTATCGGTGAAAGTTTTAGGCTGTGTTTCCATAGGCTCTAAATATGCCGCCGAGCCGTAAAGTCCAGTGGGGGGTGGGGCGACAAAAGTAATTCCAGACGCGTCAAAATCTGCTATGCCAATCCCATGTTTCAATCCCTTGGCGTCATCTTTCCGGTTATTGCCGTCATCCTTGTTGGGTATGGCGCGGCGCGGCGTGGCTTTTTTTCGGCGCACAATGTCGACACGCTGAACCGCTTTGTTTTTGCGCTGGCTGCCCCCGCTCTTTTGTTTCGAAATGTCGCTCTCACCGAGTTCCCCGCGGTTATTCCTTGGGGGCTTTGGGGGTCTTACTATGGCGCCATGCTTGTCACAATGGCTGTTTCTATGGCGGTTGCGCGGCTCACTTTGCCCAAACAGTCGGGCTCGGAACGCGTTATCTTCGGGTTTGGCTCCAGCTTTTCCAATACGGTGATGCTGGGCATTCCGATTATTCTGACGGCTTTTGGCCCGTCGGCGGGCTTGCCTTTGTTTTTGGTTTTAGCCTTTCATGGCTTGCTGATCTTCACCGTAGCGCTCATCGGCCTTGAGTTGACCACCAATCCAAGCTTGAGCGTGCGTGGCTTCTTGCCCAAATTAGCGCGCGCCATGTCAGGCCAGCAGGTCATCCTAGGGCTGCTTGGCGGCGTAATTTGGAATTTCACCGGATTGGGCCTCGCGCCCCCAGTCGACCGGTTTTTAGATCTGCTTGGCAGCGCGGCCATTCCCGTGGCCCTGGTCGCGGTTGGCGGAAAACTGGCGCATATTGCTTGGCGCGACAGCCTTGGCTCGGCCGTCTTTATTTCGGTTTTCAAATTGGGTGTCCATCCGCTTTTGGTGTTTTGCGCGGCGCATTATCTGTTTGCGCTCGAGCCTATTTTTACCGCCACCATCACTTTATTGGCGGCTATGCCAACGGGCGTTTTCACGGCAGTTTTCGCCACGCAATATAAAACCGCTGAGGCCGATGCCTCCAGCACCATCGTGGTGTCGACTTTGCTGGGCGCTGTCACGATTGCGTTTTGGTTGACCGGATTTGCCGACTTATTGGTCGGTTAAACCGACAAGCTATGATCTGCATTTATAGTGACGACCCTCCATGTCTGGCTTGATCATAGGCTTGATCATAGACTGGGCCATAGATTGAGCCATAAAGTCACCAAAATTTGCGGGTGTCATAATAAAACCACGCTGGCGCAACTTGAAAGCTAAACAGAGCAAGCGAAGCTGGCTTGCCACCTCCAAAACTCCTAAACCATCGAAAGTATTGTTTAGGAGTTGTCGTGTTTTATTTCGCATCCCGCCAGCGCGTATTCGCTGGTGTTTTTATCGTTGCCTCTTTGGGTTTTGGAATTTTACCCGCAAGCGCGCAAACCTTGTTGCGCGGCCCAGGCGCTGCAGCCCTAGACCCGATGTTTCGCGAGGTCTTAAAGCAACCCAATGAAGTTGAACTCAACCTAGCTTTTGCGCGCCGCGCGATTGAGCTGGAAGACTTCGAGGCGGCCGTGGCGACCCTAGAGCGTTTGCTCATCGGCCGCAGTGGCTTGCCGCTGCTTCGTTTGGAATTGGGCATGCTCTATTTGCGCCTCGAAGCGCCAGAGTTGGCGGAAGCCTATTTGCTTCAAGTTTTAGAAGCCACAGACATTGACGCTACCGCGCGCGAACGGGCCGAGATATTGTTGGCCCAAACCCGCAAAGCCAATGCCAAGGGCAGTTTTGCTATGTCGGTTAGCTTGGGCACCAAACATGCCTCCAACGCCGTGACCCGTCCGACGTTGGCCAATGTGATTGCCTATAATGATTTGAAAGAACAAGTTAGCCCATCGCTTGAAGGGTTGGAGGATGTTACGGTAGAGGCCGATGGCCCTGATTCCGATACCGCAAGTTCAGCCTCCCTCTCGGTGTCTTATAGTCGCGAGCTCGATGGCTTAAACGAACGTCGGTTCAATGCCAGCGTGAACCAATATACCAGTCAACAAAATGGCAGCGAATTGGACACGCTCGATATTTCGGTCACCAGTTTACGCATGGGGCTTACCTTGCCATTGGTGCGCGGCGCCAAATCGCCCTTAACCTTATCCCCTTACGTTTCGGTCAATTCGGTAGATACCAGCACCGTCGATGCTTATGCCGTAACCAGCGCCATCGGCATGTCGGTCAATGGCTATGCTGGCGCGCGCGATCCGGTCGCCGTTTCTTTTGAACTGGCAGATAAAAACCACGAGACGAGAACCGATGCCCTGAAAGACGGGGGGCGTTATAATATTGGCTTCACCCTCGGTCATATTCACAATAATGGCGGATACACTTCAGTGGCCCTGAAATTAGACCAAACAGATGCCGATGTTGAGTATGAATCGGCTAATGGGGCAGCTTTAAATGTCTCTTACAGCCGTACCTGGCGTGGCACGCGATTGGGCGCAGGCGTGGGCTGGAGAGAGAATGAGGAAGGGGATGTGCGGACTGCCAACGCGGTTCTGGACCTCATTCGCCATGACAAAGACTTAACGGTTAGCGTTTCGGCGCAACGTAGCTTTTTCGGCATTTCGGCCGATTTCGCGGTCAATTATGTGGACCGAGATAGCAATATCCCAAGTTCGAGATACGACGACCTGACCGGGTCGCTGACTTTTTCTAGGAGTTTCCAATGATAGATTTCACCCGTGGCTTTACTCTATTCCCTCGCGTGGCGCGCGCCGCCCTTATCAGCAGCACAGCCCTATCGCTTTGCGTCACCCCAGCTCTGGCGGCGACCAAAGTCGGCGTCGCCTCGGCGGTTATTCCCCAGGCCAGTATTGGCGACACGCTGGAAGATTTGAAAATCGTTGCCGTGGGGGACGAGATTGAACAAGACGTGATCGTTCAAACCGGCCCACGCGGACGCACACAAGTTTTATTCGTCGATGGCTCGAGCATGAACATTGGCCCGTCGTCGCGTTTGGTGATTGATAGTTTTGTTTTTGACCCAGAGCAATTGGACGGAAAAATTAGCGCCCGAATTGAAAAAGGCTCCATGCGGTTTATCGGTGGGGTTCTCTCCAAACGCGCAGGCCAAGTTAGCTTTAATGCGGGTGAGGCGACGGTAGGTATTCGCGGTGGCATCGCCAAAGTGGCTTTGGACGAAACGGGGGCCCTGCGGGCGCAATTGGTGCATGGCAATATGAGCGTGACAACGCCCGAAGGCGTTTTTGAAACCGCGCGCGTGGGCACGCTTATCGAGCGCAGCCAAGCTGGCAACGTAGCCACCCGAACGGTTAGCGCGGCGGAAGAGAAACAAGGCATTGATGCCGAGGCCGATGAGAGTTTTGTGGAACCCGAAGCCACCCCATCTGAGGCCCGCGAAGCCCAAACGCAGGACGCGCCCGCGGATAGCTCGGCAGAGGCGCCAACCCCTGATAAAAATCTCGAAGCCGGCGATGTATTGGTCGATAATCCCCTGGAAACCGGTCTGGTGGAACTGGATGCCGATGGCAAGCTAAAGGCCAGCTCGGAACTCGTTGAGATTGACCCCGAGGCGGCGCAGCTGATTGATAGCGGCGCGATTGCGATTAACAAAGACGGCGATATTGTGCCGACCGCCCAGATGATCGAGCTGGATGACACCGTGAAAGACATGTTCAACGAAGGGCTTTTGACCATCGATGAAGACGGATTTTTGGTGCCAACCGAGCGGTTTGAGCAAAACAATCTTTATGATGATGTGGCTTATGAGGAAAGTGAGCAAAGTTTCATCAGTGAGGTTACTCTGTCCGAATTCTCTTACGACCAACCTTTGGAAATCAGCACGGAAGAGCAATATAAAAACAATGTAAGCGCGACGAGGGCGGTTCTATCGGCTGACCCGAATTCGGCAAAATTGTTTGAATTGGGCCAATTGGAAGTTGATGAATTTGGTCTTTTGAAACCCAGTGACAGCTTTGACCCCTTGGTGGTGGCGCGCACGAAAAATACCAATTTGCGCGAAATCGGAACGCAGCGCAGTTATATCAACGATAGCGCTTCAGATAAAATGTTGCTGACCATGGGGAGCTTTGACACCAAAGTGACCACGCGAGTGATTGGGGCGGATCTGGCTAAGAATTTCTTTTCTGAAAATGTGACCAAAGTGGTGAGCGCCGATATTGTTCGCGAAGATGCTTTGAGCGCGATTGACCGTTTGGCCGAAGCCAATGGTATTGGTCTGCCAGAAAACCTGAAGCAACGCAGCCTTAAAGACCTGGTGTCTTTGGGCGGAGCTTTGTCGACCAGTGATGCTTTACAAGCGCGCTATGGTAAAAATGATGTGGCCAACCGAGCGCAAAACCTTACGATTGATGCCAAAGACGGCGCTGTTTTATTGCGTATGTTGAGCAAAACGGGCGAAGCGTCCGAGTTAGATGCCGAAGATGCGTTTCAAATATTTGTATCGACAAAGCGCTCTGAACTCAAAAGCCAGAGCGCAAGCGGTTCTCAAGTCGGCCTACTCAGCTTCTTAGAACTGGAAGAAGCCGCGCCCTTGAGAAAGGTTCTCGAATCCAATTCGAAAGAAGAAGGCTCGCCAACGCGAGACGCCTTCAGCGCTTTGTCGACAACGGACGACTATAAAAATCAACTTATTGCCGCCCTAGAAGAAAAATTTGAACAGCGCGAACCCAATTTGGAGATAGACACTTTTCTTAAGGATACCATTCCCGACGCTACCAACTTCGACGAAAAAGCGATCTTTACGCGTGCGTATGAGGATGAAGCCAGCTTTGACGACTTTAAAGATGCCGGCGAAGATAGTTTCAAGGACACTTTTAGCGAAGAGTTTTTCGAGGACTTCTTCACCGAGCCCGATACCGACGATGGCTATAAATACGTCAAGGCTCCGGAGGTTGAATTACCTGAGCTGCTAGAAGATATCTTGGTAACCGTGATTAAGGATTTGATTGAAGAGAGCGAACAGCAAAGCCGCGACTACGCCGAAGAAGTGGTGGATGCAACGGAAACGCTCATCGATCGTTTGAACACTATTTTGAGCGCCGAAAATAAGAATTTTCAAAATGCGCTGCATGCTGTCTATGCGGCTAATTTGACGGCTGTCGAAGATTCGAAAGGCGACTATAAACCTGGCGTCAGCACGCACTCGATATCGAGATTGCAGCAGCAAACCAATATTTCCTTGTGCGAATGCGACCAGATTTCGACAGGTCTTTGGACGACAGAATCCTTTACCGATGCAGCGACGAAAAATTTGACCTATCAACACCAAGGCCATTGGGCCATTGGCCAGGCCTTGAGTGCCGATACCATCCAATCTTTAGTTGGCGTTTCGGTGAGCTTTCAAGGCCATGCTTATGGCATGGTAACCACGGCGGACGGAGCGCGGCCAGGATTTGGCGAGGTTGCGGTGAAAATGGATTTAGCCAACCCGGGCGATACCGAGCGCAATACTTGGAGCCTGTCCAACTTCACCGCCAATAACCTATCGGGCCCCGTCAGCGCGAACGTGGGGGTCGGGGCGGCGATCAATGACGCTTCGATTACCTATGCAGGCGCCAATGGAACAACCCAAGTGGCCGGCGCGCTTTACGGCACCACGCAGAATTTGCAGACCGCAGGGACCTTTAGAGTAGATGCAAATGACTATGTCATTCAAGGCAGCTATGGCGCCCAAGAAGTTGATATTATTGAAGAAAATAATGTGGTCCGATAAACCTAGCGGCACAAGAGTAAGCCTCGCCAAGGGCCGGAAAGCAAAATAAAAGGGCGCTCCTTGGAGCGCCCTTTTGGCATTTCAGATTTGGTTTTTAAAACCCTGAGACTATTCGCCCTTCCAAACAGGCGCGCGTTTTTCGGCAAAAGCGGTGGCGCCTTCGCGGGCATCTTTCGACGCAAACACAGGATCCATAATCACTTGTTGGCGTTTCCAAATTTCGTCATGTGGCCAGGTTTTATATTCCTGCATGATTTTCTTGGAGGCGGCCGTCGCCAGAGGACCGTTGCCAGCAATACGGGCTGCCAATTCTTTGGCGCCCTCAAGGGCTTTGCCTTCTGGTGTAATGGAGTTGATCAGGCCCACTTCATACATGCGCTCGGCCGTATAATGGTCGCCCGTCATGACCATTTCCATGGCGATGCGCTGTGGGATTTGCTGGGGCAAGCGGAACACACCGCCAGCACCGGCCACCAGCGAGCGTTTCACTTCTGGCAGACCAAATTTTGATTTCTCGGAAGCGACAACCAAATCGCAGGCCAGAACCAATTCAAAACCACCGGCGAGCGCATAGCCCTCGGTGGCGGCAATGAGGGGTTTGGCTGGCGAATAATGCGAAATGCCGCCAAAGCCACGACCCGGAACGGATGGGGTTTCGCCGGCGAGAAAGCCTTTCAAATCCATGCCCGAGCAGAAGGTGCCGCCGTTGCCAGTTAGAATAGCAACGCGGATGTCGGCATTGCCTTCAAATTCGTCGATAGCTGCCGAGATGCCTTCGGCCATGGATTTATTCATGGCGTTTTTGGCTTGTGGGCGGTTCATGGTGATGGTCATCACGCCTTCGGCGATATCGACCAGTACTTCTTGTGTGTCGCTCATTTTGAGACTCCTCTTGATGAAATATGGAAGCATTGAACATGGCGCGCTGGCTCGTGTCAATTGCCAGCTCAAAAAGCCACAATTTGGCGCTGGCCGCTTGGCGGCTAAATTTTATTAGGCTATAGTCAGCGTCATTCATGGGAGTGTTTATGAAACCGGAAGTCATTGCTATTTTATGCATATTTGTTGCTTTTTCTATTTTTGAAATGGCCCGCGTGGGTCTGTTTCGCAAAACCGACGCCGTGAAAGGCGATGGCCTGGTTGAGCTGGTCTCGACCTTGGCGCTGCTGATTTTCACGCAGCCGTTCATCTTGGCTTCGGTGCACTATTTAGGCACAACCTATCTGCCACAATATGAAAATGCGCTGACGCATTGGGCAATACCGGCACAGATTGCCATGTTCTTAGTGTTCGAAGACATGTTGCAATATTGGTGGCACCGTCTGTCGCATAGCGTTCCGTTTTTATACAAGCTGCACCGTCCGCACCATAACTCGGGCTATATGAGTGTGCGTCTCGTCTACCGAAATTCCATTCTTTATTATCTCATCATGCCGTCCATCTGGGGCGCGGCCGTTATGGTCTATCTCGGCTTTGGTTGGGTCTATGCGTTTTATATTGTCGCGAAATTAACCATCATCACGGGCGCGCATTGCGATGTTCAGTGGGATGCGCCGCTGTATAAAATCAAAGCGCTCTCAAAGCTCATGTGGGTGGTCGAGCGGACTATCTCGACCCCGTCGACCCATTCGATGCATCACGGACGCCATAAAGATGATGGCATTACCCATTATAAAGGCAACTATGGAAACCTGTTGTTTTTCTGGGATGTCTTGTTTGGCACAGCCAAAATTAGCCGCCAGCGGCCGCCGAGCTATGGCGTCGAAAACCTGCCAGATACTTCTGTTAGCGAACAATTGTTCTGGCCCCTGATCCGCACGAAAAATTCATAAGGAGACTGACGATGAGTGATAAATATGAAGCCGCCCCACCAACTGATTTTGCGAGCTTTTTCCCGTATTATTTGCGCGAACACGCCCATCCCGTATGCCGAGCCTTGCACTATATTGGCACCAGCTTGGTCATCGCGATTGCTGTGGCGGCCCTTTACACAGGCGAGGCGAGCTATCTTTGGTTCATGCCTTTGGTGGGCTATTTCTTTGCTTGGGTCGGACATTTTTTCATCGAGAAAAACCGCCCCGCAACCTTCACCTATCCGCTTTGGTCTTTGGCGGGTGATTTCAAAATGTACTTTTTGTTTATCACCGGACGCCTTGGCCCGCAGCTGAAGCAATTGGGCATCAAAGCCTAATTGATTAAAAATTAGGCTTTTTGTAGAAAATACAATATCTGCCTAAATTATAGTCAAATAAAGTCTAGTGAAAAGGAGCCCTCGTGGCTCCTTTTTTTGTTTGGCCCAGAAATCTGGGCTTTTTCTACTTTGGCACGAAAATTGCATAAAGGGGGCAGCACTCATGCTAAAGGAGAATTTAAAATGACTATTATTTCAAAAAAATCCCTCGCAACGGCCCTTTTGGCCAGCACTATGCTGACGGGCGCCGCTTCTGC
>Ga0233426_10001531_pt1 | contig 20894 bp, 17 predicted proteins | sample SI_118_April2016_6_FD_179875 | JGI IMG/M metagenome (GOLD analysis project Ga0233426, IMG submission 179875) | Seawater microbial communities from Saanich Inlet, British Columbia, Canada - SI_118_April2016_10_MG | ecosystem: Environmental > Aquatic > Marine > Inlet | place: Canada: British...
TGAGCGAGACCTTTTAGTGGGACAGTTTAGGAATTGGGGAGCGGAAGCGCGCTTGCTTTCTCACTATGATATCCACGATAGAGAATCTGTTTTTTTAATAGGAACAAAAATATACAGTGCGAATAATTCTTCCCAGCAAGGACCTGGAAGTAAAGGTACTGATGCTGATTTTAGTTTTTATTCAGATCATTACCCTGAGTATCCAAATCAATCAAATTTTACTTATCCTAATTTTAACACGGCAGTTTTTGGAGAAAATGTATTTAATATTTCTGACAGTTTCTCTCTTACTCCAGGTTTTCGATTTGAATACATAAAAACAATTTCTGAAGGGGAATACCTTGATAATACTATTGGAGAGTTTGTTCCAGATGATAGAACCTTTAATAGAAATATTTTTTTATTCGGGGTTGGAGCTAGTTACAAACCAGATAATTATTTTGAATTGTATGGGAATGTTTCTCAAAACTATCGTTCCGTTACCTTTAGTGACATTCGTGTAACGAGTCCTTCCTTTTCGGTAGCAGAGGATATAAATGACGAGAAAGGATATACGAGTGATATAGGAGTACGCGGAAGATTAGGAAAGAATCTTTCCTATGATGCAAGTGTATTTGGTTTGCTGTATCAAGGTAAAATTGGAACCAATTTTGAAGATAGAAAAGGTTGGGTGCGTGATAACATCGGAGACGCCTTTATTTATGGAATAGAATCCTTGTTTGATTTTAATCTACAAAATATTTTTTGGGAAGGTCAAAGGTATTTTAAAAGTAATGTATTTGTAAATACAGCATTTACGAATTCTTCTTATGTAAAATCAGAATTCAATGGAGTGGAAGGGAAGAAAGTTGAGTTTGTTCCGTTGGTCAACTTAAAGACCGGAGCAGGGTTTGGTTATAAAAATTTTATGGCATCCGTACAGTATACCTATTTATCACAGCAATTTACAGATGTTACCAATGCACCTTATGACCCTAATAACGCTACTACAGTGGAAGGAGCCATTCCAGCATATGATGTTTTAGACCTTTCATTTTCGTATGTTTATAAAAAAATAAGGGTAGAGACAGGGGTAACCAATGTATTGAATAATTCTTATTTTACTCGTAGAGCAACGGGGTACCCTGGACCTGGGATTATTACTTCAGATCCAAGAGGATATTATTTTACTTTTGAATTCAAAATTTAACTTTCAAATAGATGAAACTGAACAAAAAAAATATTTTAAAAATTATAGTAGCCGTAATTGTAATTATTCAATTTTTTAGAATTGATAAAACGACAAGTCCAGTGGATCCTGTTAAAGATTTTATTTCTGTGACAAACCCTCCAATTAGGGTTGCGGAGATCATGAAAACCTCTTGTTATGATTGTCATTCTAACCAAACAAATTATCCTTGGTATACAAATATTGCTCCAGTTTCTTGGTGGATAGGACATCATATTGAAGAAGGTAAAGAACATTTGAATTTCTCTAAATGGGGAGATTATTCGGCTAAAAAAGCAGATCATAAACTAGAAGAATTTTATGAAGAAGTAGAAGAGGGAGAGATGCCTTTGAATTTCTATAAAGCCTTGCATGCAGATTCACAATTGTCAGCGGAGGATAAGAGATTGTTAATTAATTGGGTGAAAAGTTTGAGGAAATAGTTTCACTATGGTTAAAAACATAGAAGAGGCTGTCTGAATAATCAATTTTAGGCAGCTTTTTTGTTTTACTACTCATCTCTTACGAAACAAACCAAGATTTTAGACAGTTCGATATTTATAATTTTCTAAAATAGCGAAAACTATTTTTAAAAGGCATCCATAAATTTTTGAGAAAAGAGTCATAGTTTTTGTTCTCTTTTCCGAGTCCGAATCGAACTTTATCAATTTGATTCGAACGGATTAACGTTCCAAACATCCAATCCCATAAGGCCAGTCTTGAACCTAAGTTTTTATCAAAATGTTTTGGGTTATCACTGTGATGTACCTGATGCTGCAATGGACTTATAAATAGGTATTCTAAAAAATTGTAAAACTTTAAGCGCACATGTGAATGTCTTAAATTAGCTCCCCAGCTGTAAAAAATGAAACTAAACACATTGACTCCTAAGTAGGTCCATTTGCTTATTTGATGCTCTGATACATAATCGAAAATCCCTGTAGTAATTCCAAATACCAAAATTCCTTTAGCATTATTAATAAGTAATTCAACAGGGTGTAGTCTGTATTGGGTAAAAGGATTCATACTTGTGGCAGAATGATGAATTTTATGAAATTCCCATAAAAATGGTACTTTGTGATATAGCCAATGCACAACATACGTCATAAAGTCATTTAAAACAGATAGACTTATGGTATATAAAATTAAAACTTGAGCTGTAGTCAAATTAAAAGCTGCATAACCAAATTGTGCTAACAAAAAATCATTGGTATTAAATGCTAATTTTAATCCAAATAATAAAAAGGGAGCTATCAGAATGAGTTTAAAAAAACTATTAAAAATGATTAAAGAATAATCTACAAATGCAGATTTACTCAACCATACTTTTTTATGCAGGATATACGCCACAAAAGATTCTTTTCTTTTGCTTTTAAAATAAACGTAATAAGCCAAAATTAAAGAAGTAATGAAGTAGAGGAAATACGTACGTTTACCTGGCGAGGCTACATAGTTGATAACTAACTGAAAACCATCTTGTAAGAATTCGATTATCTCCTTATATTCCATGCTGCAAATTTACGAAGAAGGTTCTTTATAAAATTGAAATAAGACGAATAATTTTCTAAATAAAAATATTATTCAAACAAAAAATCAACGTCATTGCTCGCATCTAGAGCATCAAAAGGCTCAATTTCAATTTTGTTAAAAAAATGAGCAATTAAATTTCTTTTTACTAATTCCATAAAATATTCATTTAATTCAGAAGTTAAGCATTCGTGATGTTCCACCCCATTCGCTAAAAATGATATTCTATCTATCGAGGTAAGGGTGCATATGGATGTTTCGGTAGTGTACAAATGTTTGATGTTAAATAACATCAAGTTTGTTTTATGGTATTCTTTGAGGGTCATCATTTTTCCGTCATCTTCTGGATGCTCATGATTATGATGTTTGTGTTTATTCAAAATATTTGTTTATTTCGTTTTCAGATAAATTATAGTCTTTTACTTTAAAATAGATTAAAATTTCTTCAATAGCGTCTGTTTTGAATTTTAATATCGCTTTGTTTAAATCTTTACCCGCCAAAAACTGTTGAAAGCAAGTGTTGTTGTCGTTTTCCAACACTTCATTGGCAATATTCATACTTTCTCGATATAATACCACCAATCTAAATTTTTTTGTCTTACTTTTTTTATCATATCCAAATCCAAGGATATAGTCATTTCTAAATTCTGTTACTGTCATTTTCGTTTTTTTTAAAGGAGGTATTTCTTAGTCTGAATTCAATTGAATTAATTTCGTTAACATCGAAATACAAAGATCCAGTTCTGTTTTGTCAATATATTCATTGGCTCTGTGTGCTTGATCTATGGAGCCTGGACCACAAATAATACTTTGGATACCCGCTTCTGAGAACTGACCTGCTTCGGCAGCGTAAGCTACTGTGCCGATAGTATGATTGTTATTTATTTCTTGTAAAATCTTCACTATTTCAGCATCATTGTTTGTATCAAGTGGAGGTACAGGAGGATGCTGTTCAATAGTTGTAATTTTAAAACTTGGAAACCTTGTTTGTAATTCTCTTTCTCGCTCACCGCAATAGGTCTTAAAATCCTCGATAATTTCGGGTAAAGAGTCTTTAGGAATAACTCTAGCATCCCAAGAGAAGTGTGCTTTGTCTGCAATGACATTGGCTGCAATACCACTGTTTATTTTACCTACATGTATAGAACTATGGGGTGGGGTAAAACGATGGTCTAGATGTCCCGCCGTAACGTACGACTTCATTTTTTCTTCTAACCATATGATCAATCTGGCTGATTCATGTATCGCACTTACTTCCTTTAAGATGCCACTACTATGCCCCGCCGAACCATTGACATAGGTATCGTACAAGCAAATACCTTTGTGACCGATAATAGTTTGCATCATAGAGGGCTCTCCGATAATTGCAAACTTCGGAGTCTCCTTATAATATTTTTGTAAATGCAATATCAATTCAGGAGCAGCCAAACAACCAATTTCTTCGTCATAGGAAAAGGCAAAATAAATAGGCTTTACTAAGTTTGCTTTCGTCAAACTAGGCAAAAGGCTCAAACAACAAGCTACAAAACCTTTCATGTCGCAAGTTCCTCTTCCATATAGTTTACCGTCATTTCCATCCGTAAGCTCAAAAGGAGGGGTTTTCCAGTCTTGACCTTCAACGGGCACCACATCCGTATGACCAGAAAGTATAATACCGCCGTCTACAGCAGGTCCTATTCTACAATGCAAAGAAGCTTTCATTTTATCTTTACTATATACCAACTGCGCGTCTATATCAAAGTCTGAGATGTAATTTTTAATCCAATGAATGATACTCAGATTGCTTTCTCCTCCAAGTACAGGAAAGGCAATTAATTCGTTAAGAATTTCTGAAACATTACTGATTTTTTGTGACATAGAAATTAATTTTTACAAATGTATTGAAGTATCTTTACACCCTATTTATTTTGTACAATTTTTTATGGAAAAACAACCGAATAATCCAATTCACGGAAAACGTTTAGATGCAATTTTAAAAGAGTTAGTAGACTATTATGGATGGGAGCATTTGGGACATAAAGTAAAGATAGGCTGTTTTAGAAATAATCCATCTATCGGCTCTAGTTTAACGTTTTTAAGACGTACCAATTGGGCAAAAAGTAAAGTGGAAGCATTGTATATTGAAATGCATCGTAAAAACAATGGGGAGAGTTAATTGTTTTTAAAGCTAAGGGCTTGTGCTTTATGAACTTAATATTAGGAAATCATTAGTTGATTTATTAGATATTAAGATGGTGCATTACTAGAATAAAAAACGTATATTTGCACGCAATTAAATGATAAATTTATTGCACATGGCTACATCTAGAATTATCAATGAAGGATTAACTTACGACGATGTACTTTTGGTACCGGCGTATTCTGAAGTGTTACCAAACACTGTTAACATAACTTCAAAATTCACAAAAAACATTACTTTAAATACTCCAATCATCTCAGCTGCAATGGATACAGTGACGGAGTCTTCTATGGCTATTGCTATGGCAAGAGAAGGAGGCATCGGTGTTTTGCATAAAAACATGTCGATTACAGAACAAGCATTGGAAGTAAAAAAGGTAAAGCGTTCTGAGGCAGGAATGATTTTAGAACCAGTGACCATTAAAGCAACGGAAACAGTTTTAGATGCTAACAATTTGATGTTTGAGCATAAAATAGGAGGTATTCCTGTGATTAATGATAAGAATGAATTAGTAGGGATCGTAACAAATCGTGATTTGCGATTTGAAAAACAGGAAGAACGTTTGGTTGCAGAAGTTATGACCTCAGAAAATTTAATTACAGTGAAAGAGGGAACTTCTTTGAAAGAGGCTGAGGTTATTTTACAAGATAATAAAGTTGAAAAATTACCGGTGATAAACGAAAACAACAAGTTAGTTGGTTTGATTACTTTTCGTGATATCATCAAAGTTAGAGAGAACCCAAGTGCCAATAAAGACGAATACGGAAGATTAAGGGTTGCGGCAGCTATCGGTGTAACTGCTGACTGTTTAGATCGTGTGACCGCATTAGTAGCTGAGGGTGTAGATGCTGTAGTTTTAGATTCCGCTCACGGGCATTCTATCAATATATTGAATAAGTTGAAAGAGGTCAAAGCAACATTTCCTAATTTAGATGTTGTAGCAGGTAATATTGTCACAGAACAAGCAGCTTTGGATTTAGTGGCTGCAGGAGCAGATGCTGTAAAAGTCGGAATTGGACCTGGTTCAATTTGTACAACTCGCGTAGTTGCGGGGGTTGGATATCCTCAATTATCGGCCGTAATGAATGTATCTGATGCATTAAAGGGAACTGGGGTTCCCGTGATTGCCGATGGAGGTATTCGTTATACTGGAGATATTCCTAAAGCGATTGCTGCAGGGGCTGATTCGATAATGTTAGGGTCTCTATTGGCAGGAACAAAAGAAGCTCCTGGAGAAGTGATTATTTTTAATGGTCGTCGTTTTAAATCTTATCGTGGAATGGGTTCTGTTGAGGCCATGAAAAATGGTTCAAAGGATCGTTATTTTCAAGGAAAAGAAGATGATAGTTTAAAATTAGTGCCAGAAGGTATTGAAGGTCGTGTTCCTTATAAAGGTGAGTTATATGCTACAATGCACCAATTCATAGGGGGATTGCGAGCAGGTATGGGCTATTGTGGGGCTGCTTCAATTGAAGAACAAAAAAATAATTCATCTTTTGTCAAGATTACCGCATCAGGTATTGCAGAAAGTCATCCTCATGATGTGACCATTACGAAAGAAGCGCCTAATTACTCAAGATAGTTAGATAAATTGAATAAATATACCGAATAAAAAAACTCAGTAAGTTGCTTACTGAGTTTTTTTATGTTGTAAAAGATTTTTTTTTATTTTCTAATACTCCTTATTGTTTTATAATTCTCATCATTAGATATTACAATGGTGTAAATTCCTGGGGGTACTTTTTCAAAACTAGGATTGAGTACTGCTTTATCTCTATTATTTATTTTATAAGTGTATACGTTTTGACCAAGTGCATTTATAAAGTTAATAGTACAAGTATTAAAGTCACCCAGATAAACCTTTAAATTTTCGTGAAATGGGTTAGGGAATACCGTAATAACGGATTTCTCAATGGCCTCACTGTCCAATGTTGGTCCAAGATAACTGTTCCATTTTAAATTATCAATTACTATAGCTGTGCCAGTATTACCGGATCCTGGTGGAACAGTTATATTTTTCAATTCAAGTGTGAAATCTCCGGTAACATTTATGTTATCTACGTTAAATGTATAGATGTTAGATGTCGAATTTGAACTTTGGTAGGTTTTTGAAGGATCATCATTGATAATCAACTCCATTTTTCGCTCATTGGTTAAATCTCCCCAAAGATTAAGACATGTTACTTCAAAACTTTTGATACCACCGGGCAATGTCGTTTGTGTTTTTACGTAGGTTTTTCCTGTATAATTATATAATTGATTTTGTCCAGTTTGAATATAATTATTCGTAACACTGTTAGCAAAGATATCCCAAAGAAAGTTGTTATCTCCTGTAACTAAATTATTATTATTTGATGTTTGATACCAAGTGTTAGCGTCCAAACTTTCAAAGGTCTCGGTGTAAGACTCTAATAGTTCTGTTACTGTTACAATACTTGTTATATCGTTTGTTGTACCCCAATTGGTGTCTTTAGATCCTGTAATTGTGGTTGCTCCTGCTGAAACTGCTGTAATCAATCCAGTTGCGTCTACCGTTGCGATAGTTTCATCGTCGGAAGTCCATGTTTCGGAGAGTATGGTAATGCTTTCTGGAGTGATCGTAGTTTCAATCTGTTTTGATTGTGATTCATATAGATTTATGTTAGATTGACTAGAAGATAACTCTAATAATGAAGGAGCATACGTAGTCCATTTTAAATTATCAATTACTATAGCTGTGTCAGTATTACCGGATCCTGGTGGAACAGTTATATTTTTCAATTCAAGTGTGAAATCTCCGGTAACATTTATGTTATCTACGTTAAATGTATAGATGTTAGATGTCGAATTTGAACTTTGGTAGGTTTTTGAAGGATCATCATTGATAATCAACTCCATTTTTCGCTCATTGGTTAAATCTCCCCAAAGATTACGACATGTTACTTCAAAACTTTTGATACCACCGGACAATGTCGTTTGTGTTTTTACATAGGTTTTTCCTGTGTAATTATAGATTTGATTTTGTCCAGATTCAATATAATTATTCGTAACACTTTGAGCAAAGATATCCCAAAGAAAGTTGTTGTCTCCTATAACCAAATTATTATTATTTGTAGTGTTATACCAAGTGTTAGCGTCCAAACTTTCAAAAGTCTCAATATAAGACTCTAATAATTCTGAAACTGTTATAGTAAATGTTATATCGTTTGTTGTACCCAAATCGGTCTCTTTAGATCCTGTAATTGTTGTTGTTCCTGCTGAAACTGCTGTAATCAATCCAGTTGCGTCTACCGTTGCAATAGTTTCATCGTTGGAAGACCATGTTTCGGATAGTATTGTGGCACTTCCTGGAGTGATCGTAGTTTCAATCTGTTTTGATTGTGATTCATATAGATTTATGTTAGATTGATTAGAGGACAACGCTAATAATGAAGGAGCATACGTAGTCCATTTTAAATTATCTATAAATATATTTGTAATTGGATCTCCTGAAGAAGGGGTTGCAGAAATATTTTTTAGTGCCAATGTAAATTCTCCTGCGACATTGATATCAGAAATAGAAAATGTGTATATGCCATCTCCATTAGCAGTATGGACTCCTTTACTAATACCGTTAATAAATAATTCTAATTTTCTGTCGTTGCTTGTGTCTCCCCAAACATTTCTACAAGTAACTTCAAAATTTCCGATTCCTCCAAAGATACCATTGGTAGATTCTACAAGAGTATTACCTGTACCATGGTAAATTAGATTCTGCTCAGGAGCACCCAAATGAGTAGATTTGTGTATTTTTCCGTCTATCAGCCATTCCAAATTATTATCTCCTTCGAAAGAAACACCATCATGCCATCCATAATTCTCCATGTTCTCGAAAGTTTCGGTGTACTCATCAGGTAAAGCATTTATCGTAATTGGAGTTGTTGTTGTATAGGTATTGCCGTTAACCTCCCCAGAGGCGTTAATGGTAGTGGTTCCTGTTTTATATCCGGTTACTATACCGTTTGTGTCTATTGCTGCAATACTGGGGTCATTAGATGTCCATGTTATGTTTGATATAGTTTCACCTGGGATATTTAATTTTACACTTAGTGTTGATGGTTTTGTTTGAGTAATGGAAGGAGCGCTTGGAGCGATACTCAACATGATTGGTTCAATAGTAACGGCTGATGAAGCTGTAATTCCGTTAGAGGTAACTGTAATTGTTGCAGATCCATTGTCATTCGCCGTTACTAAGCCAGAATTAGAGACACTTGCAATAGAAGTGTCGCTTGATGACCAAGTTTTAGAGTGACTACTGTCATCCAATAGAGAACTTGATAATTGTATCGTATTTCCTATGTAGGTTTTGATACTATTAGGGCTCACTTTTAAAGTATTATTTTTAGCCTCATTAACCCAAGAAGGGAGCGTATTGGAAAAACGAAATTTTAATTGTTCCTCGTATAATGATTCTTCATCAACATGTGTTCCGTAAGATTCATTTGCCATAGTTATCGAAGAATCAGCTGATATACCACCGTTGGTAGGAACGAAGCCAGAGAGGATGGGTTCAACTATCTTTGCAGTCCACTCCCCAATTTCATAAAATTTAAGAGCGCTTTGTTTTACGTGACCCTCAAAATTCCAAATGGTTAAATATTTTAAATGATTTGGTGCTGCACTTTTTGAACCCCCCATATGATGTCCAACACCTCCTTTTACTTTGTCAATAAGGTTACACCTCGGTTGGTTTGCATGGGATTCAATACCTGTATGCTCGTTTTGTGGACTTTCATTTCTCCAAAGAACATTTCCAATAGAACGTGATCCAAATCCACAACTATGATGAACACCGCCGTTAGAATTATCATAATTTTTACCAATTAAATTGTTAGATGCTTCTTCCGTCGATATAAAACTATGGCCCGTTTCATAATTGCTATCGGTAAAAGTAGAATCGTACGTATTGTGCATTGCAATACAGTTTGTCGATTTTTTTATCCTAGCCGAATTACTCATATTGACGAATTGATTGTTTGCAATCCATCCGTTTTTCACATAATTAAATTGTATTCCACTCCATCCAGAATCGTATTTCCATGCTTCTTGTGCAGGATATCCTGAATATACGAAATCTGCATGATGGTTAAAGGGAAGAGGGACATCACCGATGTATTTGATGTGTTCAAAACCTACATTCTCTAAAAAATTGAATGTTTTTAATGTCCAAGAATAATTGCTATTAATTGCTTTATGAATGGGTTCTTTAAAAGTTATCGTAGTTCCATTGATAGCAGTGATTTCATGATGCTCTTGAAATTTAATTTCATCTAATATGACAGGTTCTGTGCTACCATTATTTAGGTTTGCTGCGCTCACTCTAGTTTGGCTTCCGAATTCTTCATCTAAAAGATCTTCCATTAGCGCATTGTCCGTTTCTCTTAATTGATGCAACTGTAAAATTACTGTTTGACCAACGGACAAGGATGAAGAATTAGCTACCTGCACATCAAAGCTCTCTCTGTCTGAATTCCCACTAATGGTTGTAATTTCATCACTATTAATGTTATAAGGTTGGAATTTTATAAAATATGAAGAACTATAGGCCAATGATACATCACTTGGAGGTGTTGGTTCATTTTGACGTAAAACAGTTCCACCTTGTCCTGACCCATTTCCTCTTAAAATAATATTACTTTGCTGAATTTTTATTAGTTCTCCAGTATCGTCTGTAGATTCATTTATCAAGAATTCACCTGATGGGAAGTAAACAATTCCTGAATTATTAGCTTCGGCAGCCTTTATAGCATCAATTATTGCTTGTTTGTCTGAGACTCCATCATTCGGTATTGCTCCATAATCTACAACATTAAAAATAGTAAAGCTGTCGTTAGTTGGGATTATTTCTTCCCCATGCTTAAATCCAGCGTATCCAAAATTTGGTAAAATGGGGGTTGTATTATTAGATTGAGCTGTTATCCAATCTTGCAGTAAATTACTTGGGTTTTGAGAAAATGCCTTTGGAACTAATAAAAAGACTGTTAATACAATAAAAATATATTTTTTTAAACTCATGCTTTTGGGGTTTAAGCGTTGGTTGCAATGTGCAAATTGCAAGATAAGGATTTAGTGAGATATAGGAAGGGGGTAAGGTAGGTCATAGATAGGGGATATAATAGCCTGTTTTATTGTTTTAAACAATAAGCTTGTTTTTTAAGTGGATTGAAGTGTCTGATTCACAGGTTTTTGACATTTCCTCAGGAGTTCCTGAGAATAAAAGATTTCCGCCATTTTTACCCCCTGTCGGTCCTAAATCTATAATGTAATCTGCACATTTAATTAACTCAATATTATGTTCAATGAGTACTATAGAGTGTCCTTTTTCAATTAAGGCTTCGAAAGAAGCGAGAAGTTTTTTTATGTCATGAAAGTGCAAACCTGTTGTCGGTTCATCGAAAATAAATAGATTTTTATCTTTCGTAAGTCCTTTCACTAGAAATGAAGCTAACTTTATCCTTTGAGCTTCTCCACCAGATAAAGTAGAAGAAGATTGACCTAATTGAACATAACCAAGACCTACGTCTAATAACGGTTGAAGTTTTTGGACTATTTTTTTCTGATGGTAGTTTTCGAAAAATAGAACCGCATCCTCAATCGTTAAATTTAAAACATCATCGATATTTTTATCTTTAAATTTAATTTCTAAGATTTCTTTTTTAAATCGTTTTCCTTCGCACGCATCGCACTCTAATAGGACATCAGCCATAAATTGCATTTCAATAGTCACTTCTCCTTCTCCTTTGCATTTTTCACAACGACCACCTTCAACATTGAATGAAAAATGTTTGGGTTTGTAGTTTCTAATTTTTGAAAGGCTGTGGTTCGCGAATAAACTTCTTATGTCATCGTACGCTTTGATGTACGTCACAGGATTTGAACGCGATGAACGACCAATTGGGTTTTGATCAATGAACTCCACATTTTTTAATGATGTAATATCTCCATGTACAGAAGTATGCTCTCCTATTTTTTCTCCATGACCGGTAAGTGTTTTTTGCAAGGCAGGGTATAATATCTTTTTAACAAGGGTGCTTTTTCCACTTCCTGATACACCTGTAATTACAGTGATTGTGTTTAAAGGAATGTCTACAGAAATATTTTTTAAATTATTTTCACGAGCACCAACGATGTGAATTTTTTTCGAAGAGGTTCTTCTTTTTTTAGGAACTTCAATTCTTAAATCTTCATTCAGGTATTTTGCGGTTAACGACTCTGAATTTAATATTTTTTTATAGGTTCCTTCAGCCACAATCTGTCCACCTTGGGTTCCCGCTAAAGGACCGATATCTATAATGTGGTCTGCTTCTTTCATAATATCTTCATCATGTTCTACAACAATAACTGTATTTCCTAAGTTTTTCAAAGATTTTAGGACCCCAATAAGTCGTTCTGTATCCTTTGGATGTAATCCAATACTTGGTTCGTCTAAAACATACATGGAGCCAACTAAACTACTTCCTAGAGAAGTTGCCAGATTTATTCTTTGACTCTCTCCTCCAGATAAAGTATTTGACGTACGATTTATTGTAAGGTAACTTAGTCCTACGTTATTTAAGAATTCCAAACGATTATTGATCTCAACTAACAATCGTTTCGAAATTTCTTTATCGTGTTCTGAGAGATTTAAAGTTTTGAAAAAAACAGCCAATTCATCTATTGGAATATTGACTAGCTCCGAAATGTTTTTACCTGCTATTTTTACATAATTTGTTTCCTTCCTGAGTCGATTTCCGTTACATATTTTGCATTTGCTTCTTCCACGATACCGAGACAAAAGAACTCTAAATTGTATTTTGTAACTTTTGCTTTCTAGATACTCAAAGAATTCATGTAGGCCGCTAAATGAATTCGTTCCATTCCAAATTAATTCTTTTTGTTTTTCCGATAGCTCAAACCATGGTTTGTGAATAGGAATGTCATGCTCAAAGGCATGATCAATTAATTGATTTTTATATTTCAAAAAGGAATCTGTTTTCCATGGAGCTATGGCATCATTGTAAATGGAAAGTGATGTATTAGGAATAACGAGTTCTTGATCAACACCAATGGTGCTTCCATAACCTTCACATTTAGGGCAGGCTCCATATGGGTTGTTGAAACTAAAAAAATGAGTATTTGGTTCTAAAAATGAAATTCCGTCTAATTCAAATTTATTACTGAATTCTAAAAGGTTTTCGTCTTGAATGCTCTCAATTGAGCAAAATCCATTTCCTTCAAAAAATGCGGTTTGAATGGAGTCAGCTAAACGATTATAAAAATCCTCTTCCTTTGTTACTACAATCCTGTCTATTACTAAATGTAATTGTTTTTTTGAAGCAATTTTAGAAAGTGCTGTTGTGTCATATTTTTCAAAGAAAGTCGCATCGATTTTTTCGATATTGCCTTTTGCCTTTACTCTTGAGTAACCTTGTTGGGCTAAAAGATTCATGACAATTTCAGGATCTTTATCTTTATCAAAAAGAATAGGTGCTAATAGAAGTAGTTTGGTTTTTGGTTCAAATTTCTTGATCATGTTAATAACATCTGTGACAGAATGTTTTTTAACTTGAGTATTGGAAGTAGGGGAATATGTTTTTCCTATTCTTGCAAACAAAAGCTTGATGTAATCATAAATTTCTGTTGTCGTTCCAACAGTCGATCGAGGGTTGGTGGAGTTTACTTTTTGCTCAATTGCTATAGCAGGAGCAATTCCTTTTATATATTCTACTTTTGGTTTGTGGAGTTTGCCTAAAAATTGTCTGGCATATGAAGAAAGACTTTCCACATACCTCCTTTGTCCTTCAGCATACAATGTGTCAAAAGCCAAAGTAGATTTCCCCGATCCAGAAAGGCCTGTGATTACGACTAATTTATTTCTAGGAATGGCAACATCTATGTTTTTTAAGTTATGCAACTGGGCGCCCTTTATTAAAATATAGTTTTTTGAGTCTAGAGATGAAATGTTCTTTGTCATTTGGTGTTAGAGATAAGGATTGTAAAATTAAGAAATCCTTTTTACAAAGACGCAAATTACTTATTGTTTAGGGGAGTATTGTGGGAGAAATTTTAATTGGAGTCATCTAAGAATCGATAGTTGTCTTAAAAAAAACATAAATTTATCTTGTGAAATAGCTAATAAAATTTGATATTTGTTTTTTAATTTTCTTTTAAATCTACTGCATATAATACAAAACTACTTTTAAAATCTTATTAATATTGCAACTTGGCAATTAATTTAAACGAAATAGTTATGCAGTGGACTCATGTATCTGACAGTGATTTAGTATGTAATTATCTTAAGGGAGACGAAAGATCTCTTGAAATATTAATTAGAAAACACAAACAAAAATTATTTGGTTTTATTTATTCTAAAATAGGAGACAAACCATTAGCAGAAGATATTTTTCAGGACACCTTTATTAAGGTAATCAATACTTTAAAAAAAGGTAATTATAATGAGGAAGGTAAATTCTTACCATGGGTAATGAGGATTGCACATAATTTAGTGATTGATTACTTTAGAAAATCCAACAGGTTGCCTAGGTTTAGTAGAACGGATGAATTTGATATTTTTTCGGTTTTAAGTGATGATTCAAAAAATAAAGAAGCAGAAATTATTCAAGAACAATTGTATTTTCAGATAACAGATTTGATTCAATTTTTGCCAAAAGACCAGCGCGAAGTTTTAAAGTTGAGAATTTATAATGAGTTAAGCTTTAAAGAAATTTCAGAAAATACCGGTGCTAGCATCAATACTGTTTTAGGAAGAATGAGGTATGCGCTTATAAATATGCGTAAATTGGTTGATCAGAAAGAGATTATTTTAACTGCTTGATATAATATTTATTGTAAATAATCGTTTTGTATTTAATACTCATCCATTTATTTATGATAAAAAATTACACAGAAAAAAAAATAGCGAAAACGCCAATGAATCCCTCTGATGCGACAATAAGTTTTATTCTAAGTTATTCAAAATCTTTGAGGATTTTAAATTTTAAAAAAAATAACCTTCAGGCAGAGGTAAATTTAAACTAATCGTTTTTCGTATTAGAATGAAGTACAATTGTTGTCAAAAAAATGTTGACAGCTATATTTGTGTTCATATAGGTTTTGATCTTGTTTTTGTTTGAAATTAATTGTTTTTAGAGATGCTTTGTCTTTAGTGAAAATAGCCATCTGTTTTTAACAATATTTTATTTGACAATTTCAAATTTAATGATGGGCCCTCTTAGTCCACTCTCCCCCCCCCCGAAATATTAATTACTCTAACGGATGCACTTTTTTTTCGTTAAAAAGCAAACGTATATATTGTGTGTGTTACTTGAGATTGTTCTAATGTTTTGCATTGCAACATAACGGAAATTAGGTTTTTAGTAAAATATTATTTACCCTTTAATGGAGGGATTTATGTTTGATGTAATTGTTTTTAGGAAAGGATTGATATGGTTTGCTCTAAAATAGAAAACATTAAAATTATGTTAGATGTGTGTATGTTTTAGAAATTATCAATACTTTTGCTGATTCATAAATTAAAGATATAAACACAACTTCTACTATGAGCGTTTTAGTAAATAAAGAATCAAAAATTATTGTTCAAGGTTTTACTGGTAAGGAAGGAACTTTTCATGCGGGTCAAATGATTGATTATGGAACTAATGTTGTCGGAGGAGTCACTCCAGGAAAGGGAGGGCAGGAACATTTAGGGAAACCTGTTTTTAACACGGTTGCTGATGCAGTTAAATTGGCAGGTGCTGATACAACATTAATTTTTGTTCCACCTGCGTTTGGTGCAGATGCAATTATGGAGGCGGCTGACGCTGGGATTAAGGTTATTATATGTATTACGGAAGGAATTCCTACTGCAGATATGGTAAAAGTAAAAGCATATTTAGAAGGAAAGGATTCGAGATTAATTGGCCCAAATTGTCCAGGAGTAATTACTCCAGAAGAAGCTAAGGTGGGTATTATGCCAGGCTTTATTTTTAAGAAAGGGAATGTTGGTATTGTTTCAAAATCAGGAACATTGACTTATGAAGCAGCAGATCAAGTGGTAAAACAAGGTTTTGGAGTAACAACTGCCATTGGTATTGGAGGGGATCCTATTATTGGAACATCTACGAAAGAAGCTGTGGAAATGTTAATGAATGATGATGAAACCGAGGCAATTGTAATGATTGGAGAAATTGGTGGTCAGTTGGAAGCTGATGCTGCCAAATGGATAAAAGCTGATGGGAATAGAAAGCCTGTTATTGGTTTTATCGCCGGACAAACTGCACCTGCTGGAAGAACAATGGGGCATGCAGGAGCTATTGTTGGTGGTGCAGATGACACGGCACAAGCAAAAATGGCAATTTTAAGAGAAAACGGAATTCACGTGGTTGATTCTCCTGCAAAAATTGGAGAAATGGTTGCAAGTGTATTGAACTAATCTTCAAAGTAATTTATAAATAAATCGGTCTTTATCACATCATAGGTAAAGACCGATTTTATTTCTGCCAATTTATAGTTTCGTGTTAAGGTCTAGATTTCTATAGTTTTTCCAATCATTTTTATTCAAATTCGTATACGTTTAAGTATATTTGCTTCGAATTAAAATTATTTGAAAATGAAACTTCTTGAAAATAAAACAGCACTAATTACTGGTGCGACTAGAGGAATTGGAAAAGGGATAGCGCTTACTTTTGCTAAACAAGGAGCAAATGTTGCTTTTACGTATAGTTCCTCTGTTGAGGCAGCAAATGCTTTGGAAACTGAATTACAAGAGCTTGGTGTGAAAGCAAAAGGATATCAGTCTAACGCTGCAAAATTTGACGCTGCGCAAGAACTTGCCGCTGATGTGTTAAAGGAATTCGGAACAATAGACGTTTTGATCAATAATGCAGGTATTACAAAAGATAATTTATTAATGAGAATTAGTGAAGAAGATTTTGATAATGTGATTGAGGTAAATTTGAAATCTGTTTTCAATTTAACAAAAGCGGTTATTCGTCCAATGATGAAACAGAAGTCTGGTTCTATAATTAATATGAGTTCTGTTGTAGGAGTTCAAGGTAATGCTGGGCAAACGAACTATGCTGCCTCAAAAGCAGGGATGTTAGGGTTTACGAAATCAGTTGCATTGGAGTTAGGTTCCCGAAATATTCGTTGCAATTCGATTGCCCCTGGTTTTATTGAAACTGAAATGACAGCAAAACTAGATGAAACTGTTGTAGATGGTTGGAGAAAAGCAATTCCATTGAAACGAGGCGGATCTCCGGAAGATATTGCCAATGCATGCGTGTTTTTAGCTTCCGATATGTCTGGTTACATTACAGGACAAACATTGAATGTCGATGGTGGTATGATTACCGCATAAAACTGAATGACTTTAAAAGAGAGCTATTGTGATTGTTTGCAATAGCTTTTACGTATTATATTTTTTAAACTATGACAGAGGCAACCATCGGGTTATTAAAATTTAAACCTATTTTTCACTACCGTATTTGGGGAGGAGAAAAGCTTAAAAATGTTTTGTACAAGGATTGCTCAGAAAAAAATATTGGTGAAAGTTGGGAGATTTCTGGTGTTCCAAACAATGAAACTTTAGTCAGTGAGGGGGCTTATAAAGGCGAATCTTTAAAAACATTAACAAAAGCTTTTGAAACGGATTTTGTGGGTGAAAAGTGTTTTGAACACTATGGTAATGAATTTCCTATTTTGATAAAATTTATAGATGCCGCAAAACCATTATCTGTTCAAGTTCACCCAGATGATACACTTGCCAAGGAGCGCCATAACAGTCTTGGGAAAAACGAGATGTGGTTTGTTATGGATTCTGAAAAAGATGCTGATTTGATTATTGGCTTTAATAAAAAGATGAATAAAAGATCTTATCAAAAAAGCATTGCTGATGGTGTTTTGATGTCTGATTTAAATTTTACACAAGTAGAAAAAGGAGAATTGTATTATTTGCCCGCAGGTCGAGTTCATGCAATTGGACAAGGTGTTATGTTGGCAGAAATACAACAAACCTCAGATGTTACATATCGGGTTTATGACTACGACAGAATAGATAAAGTAACAGGAAAACAAAGGGATTTACATATTGAAGAATCTATTGATGCAATTGATTTTAAAGATGTTCAAGAGTATAAAACGTCTTATTCTAAAAATGTCAATGAATCAAATTTAATGATTGACACCCCTTACTTTAAAGCAAATTATATCAACGCATCTAAAGAATTGCATTTATCGTATAAGAAAAATGAGTCGTTTAAAATATATATTTGTACGGAAGGAAATGCTGTCTTAAAGATAGAGAATCAAGAGATGAGCATAAAAAAAGGGGAAACAATTTTGATGGCTGCAAATGAAAAAAGTTTGACTATCTTGCCCACAAATAATGTCGAGCTGTTGGAGGCTTCTTATTAATGAATTAACAAAATTAAAAATATGAGTGCAGTTATTATTAATAGTTTTGATGAATATAAAGCTTTCGAGGGAAAAGTTATTGGAACTTCAGAATATTTAAAAATATCACAAGACCAAATAGGTCAGTTTGCTGATGCAACTTTGGATCATCAGTGGATCCACTTGGATAAAGAAAGAGCAGAAAAAGAAAGCCCCTTTAAAGCAACTATAGCACACGGTTACTTAACCTTATCTTTGTTACCATATTTGTGGGAGCAAATAGCAGAAGTTAGAAATAATAAAATGATGGTTAATTATGGTATTGAGAATTTTAAATTCATAAAACCGGTATTGGTAGATAGTGAGATTCGTTTGGTAGCATCTTTAAAGTCAATAGTAGACCTAAGAGGAACGTCTAAAGCGGTTCTAAATGTAACAATCGAAATAAAAGGTGAAAAAAAACCTGCGGCACAGGGAGATATTATATTCCTATATACTTTTATCAAATAAATATTTATCATTGAGTATAAAAGAACAAATAATTGCAAATATTAAAAAGTTCACGGTTTCTGAATTTTGTCCGAATGGTGGTTGGCCAAATTTTGAAGATTTAACAATAACTGTTTTTAGCAAAGAAGAATTGAAAGGTGCTTTTCTTTACGATTTAGAATTAGTTTTTCATTGTGAATATGCAGGTTGTTGCTTTATACCAGGAGGTAATAATTTAAGTCGATTGCGAAAAAAAATAAAAATATCTGAATCTTCTTTTGAAGTGCTAGATGTATAAAAGTATTGTTGTAAAATAGGTGTTAATTTAAAAATTTAAAAATTATGAGTACTAATCAGTTAGATATACGTTTTCCAAAAGGAGGAGCACTTTTTATAGTAGTTGCTGTTTTTACGGTCATCTTTTTTTCAAAAGCAACCGTTACTATAGGTTCAGGTGAAGCAGGTGTTTTGTATAAAACTTTTGGAGGTGGAGTCGTTACCGACAAACCTGCATTAGGTGAGGGGTTTCACTTGGTAGCTCCTTGGAACAAAGTAATTATTTATGAGGTGCGTCAACAAGAATTGTTAGAAAAGATGAAAGTTTTATCTTCTAATGGTTTGGATATTTTGTTAGAGTTGAGTGCTTGGTATCAGCCAGATGCAAATCAGTTGGGGCTCTTACACCAAAAGAAAGGGCAAAGCTATTTGGATAGAGTAATCAAACCTTCAATTAGATCTGCTGCTAGAAGTGTGGTTGGTAGGTATACTCCAGAGCAAATTTACTCAAGTAAGAGAGATGCGATTCAAGAAGAAATTTTTGAAGAAACTAAAATTATTTTGGACAAACAGTTTGTGCAATTAAACGAAGTTTTGGTTAGAGATGTGACATTACCCCCCACTATAAAAACGGCAATTGAAAATAAACTGAAACAAGAGCAAGAATTCTTGGAATATGAGTTTACAATTCAAAAAGCTCAAAAAGAAGCAGAGAGACAAAAAATTGATGCTGAAGGTAAAGCGGCTGCAAACAGAATTTTAAATCAGTCTTTGACGGATAACATATTAAAGGAGAAAGGAATTCAAGCTACCATAGAACTTTCGAAATCTGCCAATTCTAAGGTGATAGTTATCGGTGGAGGCGATGGATCCTTGCCATTGATACTGGGAAATAACTAATGTTTAGTGTTTTTTAAAATAATGTCTTTGGCTATATGATATCCAGTAGCAAAGCATCCTTGTAATAAAAAACCACCTGTTATGGTGTCCCAATCAAACATTTCCCCAGCGATATACACGTTGGGGAATTTTTTTAGACCTAAATTTGAATTAAGTTCACTTACATTTACTCCGCCAACCGTCGATATTGCTTCGTTTATTGGTCTTAAAGATTTTATAGGAATCAAAATGTTTTTTAAAGATTTGGCAAACGTAATTGGATTGATGTATGTCTCTTTGCTAGTGAACGATTTAATGAGTGCTATTTGTACTTTATTTAGTTTAAATAAATACCCATAGTTTTTAGAAGTCGTTTTCGGTGTTATTTTTTCGAGGAGTTCTTTTTCTGTATTAAAAGGTTTTAAGTCTAATTCAATAAAAACGTTATTGGTTGTATTCAGTTGTTTTCTAACGATTCTTGATATCGGATAAATAGCGTTGCCTTCCAAACCGTATTTACTGATAATAGCCTCACCTTTTATTGTAATTCCTTGAGATGTTACACGAATATTCTTAAGAGGTCTTCCAACATACTTTGCAATTTCTTTTCCGTTGAAATCCATTTCTAATCCACAATTTGAAGGTTCAAAATGTGTAGTTTTGATGTTGTTTTTCTGCATTAAATGAATCCAATCTCCTATAGAACCAGTAATGGGCCAAGAAGCTCCGCCTAAGGCTAAAATACAAATGTCATAGCTCTCGTAAATAACTTTGTTTTTGTGTTTAAAAGTGACTTGTTTTGAATCGAATTCTATTAATTCATGTTCAAAATGAATGGCACCGTTCAGCGTAATTATTTTATTTTTAAGAACATTTAAAACTTCGATAGGTTTTATCCCTTTTACAGGGAATATCCTTCCACTAGTCCCAACATAAGTAGGAATTCCT
>Ga0233426_10001532_pt1 | contig 20890 bp, 19 predicted proteins | sample SI_118_April2016_6_FD_179875 | JGI IMG/M metagenome (GOLD analysis project Ga0233426, IMG submission 179875) | Seawater microbial communities from Saanich Inlet, British Columbia, Canada - SI_118_April2016_10_MG | ecosystem: Environmental > Aquatic > Marine > Inlet | place: Canada: British...
TTTCAGGTAGCCCAGCCTCTGTTCACGACACCAATCCGTGGGTGGCGGACTTGCTTGACCTTATTCGCGATATTTATACACAAGGCCTGCCAATGTTCGGTGCCTGCTTTGGCCATCAGGCCATTGCAATGGCTTTGGGCGGGCGCGTTGGTCCGAACCCAAATGGTTGGGTGTTCGGGCTGACCCACGTTGATATCACTCACAAAACAAGCTGGATGCAGGGCCTTCCTATGAGCCTGAAACAATACGGCGCGCATATCGAACAGGTGATTGAATTGCCCGACGGAGCAGAGGTTTTGTCGAGCAGTATCGCCTGCCACATTGCGGGATTTCACATCGCGGACAAGGTTTATACGACGCAAAACCACCCCGAAATGACACCAGATTTCATCACCGCCTTGGTTGCGGAATACGCGCCAAAGCTGCCCGCAGATGTTGCGGCAAAGGCAAAGGCGTCACTTGCCGACGACGCGGACACACTGGTTTACGCGCATTCTATCGCGCAGTTTTTTTGCGACGGAGGCAGCGACCTAAGTCGTACGCAAACGGTCTGACGCATCCTTTGCCGCGCCGCGCATCGTGCGGGCAAAAGACGTTACATCGATTTCGGTCGCAATAAACGTCGCACCAATATCGCGGCACTTTTGCTGTAGATCGGTGTCCAAGGTCAAGATCCCAGCCGCCTTCCCTGACGCGACGATCTTGGATATTGCGTCCAGCACCGCGGTCTTTACTTCAGCCGCATCAGCCTGTCCTATGAACCCCATATCCGCCGCCAAATCGGATGGTCCGATAAACACTCCATCAATGCCATCCACCGTTAAAATATCATCAAGTGCGTCCATGCCTTTTTGGTTTTCAACCTGCGCCAAAAGGCAAATTTCGCTACGGGCAGTGGTCAAATAATCGCCAATGGCAGCAAAATCTGACGCACGCGCCAACGCCGAACCGACACCACGTACGCCGTGAGGCGGATACGTGACAGCGTCGACCAATTCGCGTGCTTGATTCGCGCTTTCTACCATGGGAATCAACAAGCTTTGCGCGCCTGCGTCCAACAGCTGCTTGATAATCCAAGTTTCCCCAATCGGGGGGCGAACAACCGCGTGGCTGTCGCGCGCGGCGATCACCTGTAACTGCGCCACGATAGAACGCAGATCATTGGGCGCATGTTCGGCGTCAATCAACAGCCAATCAAACCCCGCGCCCGCGCTAATCTCGGCGAGATATGGATCGGCCAAGCCCAACCAGCAACCGAGTTGCAGCCTCCAATTGTATAAGGCGTGTTTGAACGGATTGTGGGGAGCTGGCATGTTGGCTTCCTATTCGAATGAAATATCAACGCGACCAAAGGCGCCAAAGTCGGCAGTGATGTCAGAACCGGACGGGCATTCAACAGGGCGAATAAAACTGCCCGATAGAATAACGTGACCGGGCTCAATGCTTTGGCCATATTGCGCCATGCGGCGGGCCAACCAAACAACGCTTTCAACGGGGTCATTCAACACCCCTGCCCCAAGGCCGGTTTCTTCAACCTCGCCATTTCGCGACGTAACCGCCCCGACCCAACGCAAATCAAAGGCATCCACGGCGTGGCGTTCGGCCCCCAAAACAACCCCTGCATTGGCAGCATTGTCGCTGATGGTGTCGAACACTTTACGCGTTTTTCCTGTTTCAGGATCGACGCGGATGATCCGCGTGTCGAGGATTTCAATGGAAGGTGCCACAAAATCCGTCGCTGCCAAAACGTCCTCACGCGTCACACCTGCACCGCCCAGCGGGGCACTCAGCACAAACGCAATTTCCGCCTCGATCCGCGGCTGAATGAACCGCGCCTTTGGAACCGTAGCACCCGTTTCAAACACCATGTCGTCAAACAAAATCCCGCTGTCGGGGATGTCGATGTTCAGCGCATATTGCATCGCCTTGGACGTCAGCCCGATTTTCCAGCCAACGACACTGCGGCCCTGTTCCAATTTCGCGCGGTAGATCGCGTTCTGGATCGCATATGCATCGTCCATTCCCATGTCGGGATGATCGCGGGTCAACAGGCCAATTTGTTCGCCTGTGCGTTCTGCCTCCAGCAAATCAGTAGCGGCGCGGGTGTGGTCTTGCGGCGTCATACCACTTCGTCCGCCACGGTGTTGCGCAAGGTCCCGATGCCGTTCACTTCAACTTCGACTACGTCGCCGGGCTTTAGGTATTGGGGTGGATCAAGGCGCGCGCCGGAACCAGTCGGCGTGCCTGTGACGATAATATCGCCAGGCTGAAGGGTCATGAAAGTACTGATATATTCAATTTCGCGCCGTATCGGGTGCATCATGCGTGACAGCACATCGTCTTGGCGAACCTCACCGTTCACGCGGGTAATGATCCGGGCATCATCAAGCTGGTTCGCATCTTTGAACGGTACCAACCACGGGCCAATCGCGCCCGAATTATCCCAATTCTTACCCTGTGTGACGTTGAATTTCGCGTGCCGCACCCAGTCGCGGATTGTGCCTTCGTTGCACAGTGTGATCGCCGCGATGTGATCATAAGCGTCGTCTTGCGAAATGCGGCGGCCCGTTTTGCCAATGACGATCGCGACTTCACCCTCATAGTCCAAAGTCTCGTTTTCAGGCGGGCGGATCAGCGGGCGATTGTGGCCTGTGAACCCGCTCGCGAAACGTGGAAACAGTGACATATACTTGGGCTGATCGGAGCCATCTTTGTATTCTGCATTTCGGTCGGGAAAGTTCACGCCCACGCACAAAATACGCCGCGCATTTGGCAATACCATTTCAAATTCAAAATCCGTGTGGGTCGCAGTCTTTCCCGACGCGGCCTGTTCAAGCGCGTCCAAACCGTCCGCTTGGATCACGTCAAGCAATGTGGTCCATTGGGGGAAATCACCGCTTAACGGGATCATTCCGTCATCTGTCACGGCCCCGTAAAATGTTTCGCCGCCCGTTGAATACGTCGCATATCTCATTGAATGTTTTCCCATACTTCTTGGATGACGCCATGCGCCATCATCACATCATCGCGTGTTGTGTCGAACTGGCCGACTTGAAATCGAATGATCTTACGACCATCAAAACTGCCCTGTGTTAGATATATCCGCCCATCATCGTTGAGCGCATCGACAAGGCGCTGCTGGTCGGCGTCACTGCCCGGGCAACGGAACGAAAACAGGCTGAGGATTGGGTCGGTTGCAATTTCGAACCCGTCCAGTTTACGGATTTCTTCGCACAATTCAGCCGCCCACATGACGTGATTGCGAATACGCTCCCGCAGCCCGTCTAGCCCATAGGAGCGGATCAGGAACCAGATTTTCAGGGCCCTGAAACGACGCCCCAGCGGGATCGTCCATTCGGAATAGTTGGTGACACTCTCGCCTGTCGTTTTCAGGTATTCTGGCTCAATTTTGAGGGTGTTCAACTGCGGCTGGGCATCGCGCAAGAACTGTATAGAACAGTCAAATTGCGCACCGAGCCATTTGTGCGGGTTGAAAACGATGCTGTCGAACCCGTCTACATCGGCCCAGAAATCAGCCCGAAGTTCGGGGCAAATCATCGCCGAACCCGCCCATGCTGCATCTAGGTGCGTATAAAGGTCCTCATCGCGCGCGACTTGCAAGATGGTCCCCAGCTTGTCGCAGGCCCCGATGCCCGTGCCGCCGGTGATTGCAATAATACCCGCAGGCGTGTGGCCCGCCGCACGGTCCGCCGTGATCGCCGCACGAAGGGCATCAACATCCATACCGTAGCGCGCGCCAGACGTCGGGATTTTCACCAAATTCGCCTGCCCGATGCCTGCAACCCAACAGGCGCGATCAATCGAGGAATGCACCTGATCAGAACAATAAATCCGCATATGGCCTTTATCGGCCAATCCGTCACGGTTGCCTGTGTATCCCGTCGCACGTTCGCGCATGGTCAACACCGCAGACAATGTCGCAGATGATGCACTGTCTTGGATCACACCGACATAACCGCTCGCCAACCCCAAGGCTTGACGCAACCAGTCGACCATGACGGTTTCAACTTCGGTCGCGGCAGGAGATGTTTGCCACAACATGCACTGCGCGGCGACCGTGTTGACCAATTGTTCAGCCAGCATCGACGGAGGTGCGGCATTGGCCGGGAAATAGGCAAAGAAGCGTGGGTGCTGCCAATGGGTCATGCCCGGCATCACGATTGCTTCAAAATCCTCCATTATCGCATCCATTGATTCTCCACCCTCGGGGGGCGAGGTTGGCAATTGTGCAGCCGTATCCCCGAACGCGGTTTGCGCACGCACAGGACGGTCGCGCAGAGTTTTGTGATACTCCGCGCTCCAGTCTGAAATATGTTTGCCCCAGTGGGCGAATTCATCCCAGTTCATGACCTAACTTTCTGCATCAATCCCGCCCATGCAGATGTATTTTGTTTCCAAGAAATCATCGAGTCCTTGCCGCGCCCCTTCGCGCCCTAGGCCAGATTGTTTCATCCCGCCAAACGGGGCCTCTGCCGTGGAAATCAGCCCTGTGTTCACGCCGACCATACCGTATTCCAACGCCTCGGACACACGCCACACGCGGGCATGATTGCTGCTGTAGAAATACGATGCCAAGCCAAAATCGGTGTCATTGGCTGCCTTAACGACCTCTGCTTCAGTCTCGAACTTGAACAATGGGGCAACGGGGCCAAAGGTTTCCTCAGTCGCGACGGCCATGTCAGATGTCACCCCTGTTATGATAGTGGGTTCAAAAAACGTCCCGCCCATTGCGTGGGGGTGGCCACCCAAAGTTACCAAGGCACCCTTGGATTGTGCATCCGCGATATGCGCCTGCACCTTGCGAACCGCGCCGTCATTGATCAACGGACCAAAGAAGACGCCCTGATCGAATCCGTTTCCGGTTTTCAATTCAGCGACTTTCGTCGCCAATTTTTCAGCGAACACGTCATAGACGCCTGCCTGCACATAGATGCGGTTTGCACAAACGCAGGTTTGTCCGTTGTTGCGGAATTTCGAGATCAGCGCGCCTTCCACGGCGGCGTCCAGATCAGCATCGTCGAACACAATAAACGGCGCGTTGCCCCCAAGCTCAAGCCCCAGTTTCTTAACCGTCGGTGCGCATTGTGCATAGAGTTTCGCCCCAACGCCCGTGGACCCTGTGAACGTCAGTTTGCGCACGATCTTACTGTCTGTCATTACCTGACCGATGGTTGCGGCATCCCCCGTCAGCACCGAAAACAAGCCTGTAGGGATGCCAGCCTCTTGGGCAAGAACAGCCATCGCAATTGCAGAAAAGGGCGTCAATTCGGATGGCTTCAAAACCATCGCGCAGCCCGCTGCAAACGCGGGCGCTGCCTTGCGTGCAATCATTGCGTTCGGAAAATTCCACGGCGTGATCGCGGCGACCACGCCGATGGGCTGTTTGACCGTAAGGATACGTTTATCTGGTGCGTGACCCGGCGTTATGTCGCCATAAGCGCGGCGTGCTTCCTCGGAGAACCACTCAATAAAAGATGCGCCATAGCCCACCTCACCCGATGCTTCGGCCAAGGGTTTGCCTTGCTCAGCCGTCAGAATTTTCGCCAAATCAGCCTGATTGGCCATCATAAGGTCAAACCAACGACGCAACACGTTCGAGCGATCTTTGGCCGTGCGCGCCGCCCATGTCTTTTGTGCGACTTGAGCAGCATCGATTGCCTCTAGCGCCTCTGCCGCCCCAAGATTGGGGACATGGCCAATGACCTCGCCCGTCGCGGGGTTCGTCACGGCAATACGGCTCTGACCAGCATCAATCCAACGGCCGCCAACGGGGACGGCTTCACGCAACAGGGCGGGATTTTTCAGGGCGAGCGTCATTATGGTGCGATGATCGGGCTGGCTTTGATACCAGAGTCTTTGGTGTCGACACCAACGAACGTCGTGCCGTGCTTGAACCAGCTTTCTGGTGCTGCAGCGCCCCAAAGAGTTTGGCGTTGTGGGTCTTGCAAATCCCATTTGATTGGCTCGTGATCCGGATCAACTGTTTGATAGTCCGAGCAATAAATCTCAATCCGGTGCCCATCAGGGTCAAGGATATAGAGGAAGAAGGCGTTGGAAATGCCGTGCCGTCCGGGCCCGCGTTCGATGTTGTCGACGTATCCCGTCGTCGCCATCAGATCTAGCAGATCAATGATGTTCAGCGGCGTCGGCACCCAAAATGCGACATGGTGCATGCGCGGGCCGGTGCCGTTGGTGAACGCCATATCATGCACGCCGCCCTTGCGGTGCATCCATGCGGCCCACAGCTTTTTGCTCTCGTCATCTTCGGTGTATTCCGTCACGCGAAAGCCGAAATCGCTGTAGAATTCTACTGACGCATCCACGTCGTGGCTAAAGCAGTTGAAGTGATCAATCCGAAGCGGCTTTACACCGCGATACAATGCATATTTCTGGTGGATTGGTTCAAGGCGATCCATCTTATGATAGAATTCCAACGGAATGCCCATGTTGTCAGACGTCAGCAGTGTTTTGCCTTGATATGGACGATCAACCCAAGATGTTGGGCGGCCTTTGCCGTTGAAATAGGCTTCGGCTTTGTCCAAGTCCGCTTCGTCGAACGTCTTGAACCCCATAACCTCAACGGTGCCGGGTTGATCGGACTTTTGCAGAATGATGCAGTGATGACCGCGTTCTTCCATCGCCCGCAGGTAAATATGGCTGTCGTTTTCATCCGTGACCTGTAGGCCGACGATGTCCGTGTAAAACGTTTTCGATGCGGCAAGGTCTTTGACGTTCAAACACACATGGCTAAGGCGAATGGTGTTGAAGTCGGGGTATAGATTTGGTGCTGGTACGGGCATCAGAGGGCTCCCAGTTTGGTGATTTTATGTTGTCCTGTCGCAAAGCCGATGTGCTTTTGCTCCATGTAGAATTCAAACGACCAATCGCCGCCGTCACGTCCAATGCCGCTGGCTTTGACACCGCCAAACGGCGTGGGCAAGTGGCGAACGTTTTCGGAATTGACCCAGATCATTCCCGCCTCAAGCGCTTGCGTGAACCGCAGCGCGCGGGTCAGATCGTTGGTCCAGACATACCCCGTGAGGCCATAATCCGTGTCGTTTGCCATACTCAGCGCCTCTTCTTCGGTCGAAAACGGGATCGACGTCAGCACAGGGCCAAAGATTTCTTCCTGTGCGATACGCATGTTGTTAGTGGCGTTCGTGAACAATGTCGGTCGCACGAAATATCCCGCGTCTCCGACCTTGACGCCGCCCGCCGCGACGGTCGCGCCGTCTTCTTTGGCGATATCGAAATAGCTGGTGACTTTGTCGTAGTGTTCCTGCGTCACAAGCGGGCCGATTTCGGTGGCAGGATCAAGCGGGTGGCCAACCTTGATGTTGTTCACTCGCGCGACCAGTTTGGCCTCGAATTCCTCGCGAACGGTGTCTTGGATTAACAGACGTGAGGATGACGTGCAGCGTTCGCCATTAATCGAGTAGATCATAAAGATCGCCGCATCCAAGGCGCGATCCAGATCAGCATCATCAAACACGATAACAGGGTTCTTGCCACCAAGTTCGAGGTGGTTGCGTTTGTGCGTGTCCGCGCCCTGTTTCGTGATCAGGCTACCTGTGCGGGACTCCCCGACAAACGCGATGGCCTTGATCTTAGGATGTTCGCACAGCGCCTTACCCGCCCCTTCGCCGAATCCGTTGACGGTATTCAGCACACCTGGTGGTAATCCTGCTTCTTCCGCAATTTCGACCAAAAGGCGCGCGGTCAATGGCGAGGCTTCGGCTGGTTTGTGAACAACCGTACATCCCGCTGCCAAAGCTGGTGCGATCTTCCACGTGGACAGCATGAACGGCGTGTTCCACGGCGTAATGACACCGACAGGGCCGATGGGTTTACGGGTCGTGATGTTCATCAGAGTAGGGGACTGGAGGTGCTGACCGTCACGAGCCTGAACGACCTGATCGGCGAAGTAACGAAAATTTTCGGCCCCGCGAAGCGCCGCTTTGGACATGAACTTGATCGTCTGTCCCGTGTCCCAGCATTCGCACAACGCGATCTCTTCGGCGCGCGCCTCGATGCCTTCCGCGACACGGATCAGGATCTTTTTACGCTCAAGTGCGGGCATATCGCGCCACGCGGCAAAAGCATCAGACGCGGCGCTTGCAGCAGCGTCGATATCGCTAGCGGACCCGTGGGCCACATCGCAAATCAGCGATTTATCGACGGGGGACGTTGTTTGAAACACCCCCTCGCTGCCTGCAACATCCTTACCCGCAATACGGTTTAGAATGCCTGTTTCACGGAATCGTTCAAGGTAGCCATTGAGTTTGGTGATGTTGTTGTCGAGCGCAGTCATGCTTTGTCCTCCAGATGGTCGCGGACGGTGCCGAATTTCAGGGATAACTTAGCGTTGATGTCACGCATCTCAGCCGAAAGGGCTATGGAATGGGACGCCATCGCAGGTGTCATAAAGTCTTTTAGTGTGGCGAAAATCTGATCAATCGCATCGCGTTTTACAGCGTCAGGGCGCCCCTCACGCAGACGAACGGACAGGTCAATAAATCCGTGTTTGACGTCACCGTTCGCCATAGCAACGTGATCAACACGGGTAGCGCGTACGCGGATACCGGCCATTGGAAACGTCTCAATCGTCGCTGCGCGCGCGCGGATCACTTCGCAGAGCGCGCCCATATCTACGACCGCCTCAAGGTTGGCAGAATAGTCTATTTGAAAGTGCGGCACGTCATTTCCTTAACATGTTAACTATTTTGAAATTAAATAATTGTCTGTTGCCTTGTCAAGCCCAACTTGGCAGCAGATAACAGAGTAAATCAGCAGTCGAGTTTCGCATGCCATCCAAGCTTCCTTCTACGTCACGCTCCCTCCCAATCGCACTGATCCGTGCGCGCGAAGGCGTTATGGCCCCGATTCGCGACATGCTGTCCGAGACAGGCATCACCGAACAGCAATGGCGCGTTTTGCGCGTGCTTTCGGAATACGGCATGCTGGATACGACCACTTTGGCGGACCGGTCCAGCCTGTTGTTCCCGAGCCTGACACGCATTGCCGCAACCATGCGCGACAAGGGGTTGATCACCCAGACCCGCGACGACGTCGATCGGCGCAGGCAACTGATCGAGATCACCGCTAAGGGGCAGAAAATCATCGACGACCGTACGGGCCAAACCACGCAGATCGTCGCGGACTTCAAGACCAAGTTGGGCTCTGAAAATTATGAAACGTTGCTCGATCTTCTAGCCCTCCTTGATCCGGGATTACGCGACTAAGCCGCTCGCGCGCCAATCGTCAAAAACCTCCAGCGCTTTGTCGGCAAACGCGGCATCATTAATGTGACACGCAATGCGGTGAGCGACGACGTTGCTTGGCAGCGTGTCCTCAAGTTCTTTCAAAAACGCCTCTAGGCCCGCCTGATTGTGCAAGTCAGCACCTGCGCGGTCCCATTCGCCAAGACCGTGTTCGGGCAATAACATCGCAACAGGCCCTGTCGCTTTGGCCAATTGATCACTGTGGGCACGCGCAACCAGTTTGCGTTCATCGTCGTCCAACACAATCGAAGTCAGCAAACGGTTGTGTTCATGTTTCATGTGGTCCGCCCATTTGTCCGGCAGTGGTTGCCAGCCAACGATATCAACAAGGTCATAGCACCCCGGGGCCACGATTTGAGGCGTGCCATACAGCCCTGCATTGGTCAAACGGTCTGCCCCCGCCGAGATGTTGGACCCATTCACGTGATTGCCCAATTCTTGCGTGCATAAATCGAACACGCAGACAAAGGCACCCTGCCCCGCAAGGCTTTCAAACGCCCGCCCGCCCATGCCTGTTGCATGAAAAACGGCGACCTCATAGCCGCGCGCCTCAAGGGCTGGTTTCAACGGGATCACATATTTCAACGCTGATGTCCCCAATGACATCATACCGATCAGCGGCTTATCTGGATCAGGCATTTGCACCGCGCGCGCGGCCCCAAGTACGGCCCCTGCCGCTTGGCTTAGGGATGCTTTGCAGACTGAATTCAGACCATACAGCCCACCTGCCCACAGGATCATCTGTGTGTCGGCGGCCAGACGTTCGGCAGGGATCAGCGGTGAAAATGACACTGTGGACACGATGTATTTAGGCACACCAAGCGGCAATGCCGAACACACATCAAGCGCCAGATCAGTGCCCATCGTGCCGCCTAGAACGATCATGCCATCAAAACGACCTTCGGTGAACAAGCGCGCAGTCAGCAGCGCAGCCCCTTTGGCCATGATCTGCATCGCGTGGTTTTCATTGCCTGATGCGATGGCCGCTTCGATCGAACTACCACCCTCCTGCGCAACATCGTGTTTGGAATACTCCGTGGGCTTTGACGGGTCGCCTAGCACAGACACGTCCATCGTGACGAACTGCCCGCCTTGATCCGTGATCACATCTGCTAAAAACCCCAGCTCATCATCTTTGGTGTCATAGGTGCCGATCACCAGAATGGTTTTATCAGTCATTGTATAACCCCTACAGTTTGATCCATGCGGTTTTCAAATTGATATACTTTTCAATCGCATGCAGGGATTTGTCGGACCCATTTCCAGACTGCCCGACACCGCCCAAGGGCACGGTTCCATCCGCGCCACCGTAGGTATTCACATGCATCACACCCGTGCGCACGTCGCGCACCATCCGGTGGGCACGGCTAAGGTTGCTCGTCCAAACAGCGCCCGCCAAACCATAGACGGTCGAATTGGCGATGCGCACAGCGTCATCATCCGACGTGAACGGCGTCACACCTAACACAGGTCCAAAGACTTCTTTCTGGCTCAAGGTAGCCTCTGGCGTCACACCCGTCACGATTGTCGGTGCCATGTAGTAGCCGCCCGTGTCTTGGAGAATGCGTGTGCCACCAAGAGCGACTTCACCGCCTTCTGTGACGGCGGTTTCCACAAATCCGAGGTTCTGTTTCAATTGGATTTCAGAATTCACCGCACCAATCGCCGTGGTCACATCAAGCGGGTCCCCCACACGCATGGCTTGCGTGGCTTTTGCAACGGCGGCGACAAAATCATCATGGATTGACGCTTCAACCAGCAACCGCGATCCCGCGACACAGACCTGCCCGGAATTGCGAAAGATGCCTCCAGCAGCGACTTTCGCAGCTTCATCCAGATTAGGCGCGTCCGCAAAAATGATGTTCGGGGATTTGCCCCCTAGTTCCAGATAAACCCGCTTCATGTTGGAGCGCGCGGCGTATTCCATCAGGCGCCGGCCGGTACCGCCCGAGCCTGTGAAAACAAGCACGTCGACGTCCATGGAGAGGCCTAACACCTCGCCCACGACTGCGCCTTCACCGGACACGTAGTTCAAAACACCTGCCGGCAATCCCGCCTCGAGCGCCAGATCACACATGCGCATCAATGACAGCGACGCAGTTTCAGACGGTTTCAACACGACCGAATTCCCCATCGCCAATGCGGGGCCAAGTTTCCATGCACCGATCATCATCGGGAAGTTCCAGGGGATAATCGCGCCAACAACGCCTACCGGTTCTTTGTGGATCATGCCTAGAATGTCGGAAGACGTCGGGGCGATCTCACCATAAATCTTGTCCAGTGCTTCGGCGTAGTAGCGGATCGTGCCCGCCGCCGATCCCGGTTCAGCTTTGATCGCCATGCCGATTTCAGTGCCGTTGTCGCGCACGCCCAATACGGCCAGTTCCAGCGCGTTGGCCTCTATCAGATCGGCCCATTTCATGAGGACTTTCTTGCGCGCGGCGGGGGGCTGGCCTGCCCAGCGACGGTCTTCAAACGCGGCCCGCGCTGACGCAATTGCCGCCTCCATGTCCGCTACAGTGCCACGCGCGACCTGTGTCAAAACCTGCCCGTCGATGGGCGACAGAATGTCCATCGTGCCCCCATCGGATGCAGGCACATGTTTCCCATCAATCAAGTGTGAAAAGGGCGCAACGGGCTGCGCACGCAGCGCGTCAATTTTGATCTGGTCCATGGGGTTACCTCATCTGGCTGTCGTGAAGGTCATGATCTTCGGGCCCTTGATAGGCGCGGTATTCTTTGATCAATGTGCGGATGTGAAGCGCCAGAACAAGAACGATGATCGCGAACAAGATAAACGAAATCGGGCGGTCAATCATGTCGAACGGTGTCTTGAGGCGCGGCATCGCTGAACGCAGCTTCACCTCCATAATACCTCCCAGAACCATCCCGAGGATGATTGGCACAATCGGCAAGTTTAGGCGTTTCAAGATCAAACCCAATACGCCGAAGCCAGCTGAGATCATGCAATCGGTCAGGGAATTGCGCAGTGAATAAACACCGACAAACGACAAAATCAAGATCATTACCCCCAAGAACCGAGTCGGCACGCGAATGATTTTTGTCAGCAAGTTCGTGGAGAACAGCAGGAAGATCATCACAATCACGTTCAGCAGGATCAGCGCGAAATACAGCCCGTAAACAAGGTCGATGTTGTTTTGGAACAGCTGTGGACCCGGAATGACGTTATGGACGTAAAACACCGACAGCATCATCGCCGTTAGGGCCTCACCGGGGATGCCAAGCGCCAAAAGCGGGATCATCGCGGCGGCGGGCACGGCATTGTTGGCTGCCTCTGATGCGATCAGGCCTTCGGGGCTGCCTTTGCCGAATTTATCGGGGTCTTTTGAGGTTTTCTGCGCGTAGGTGTAACTCATGAACTGTGCTGTGAATTCGCCTGTGCCGGGGATCATCCCAAGGATCACACCAAAGCCGGACGCAACCGTTGCGACGCGCTTGTGCTTCATCAGTTCTTTGACGCCGACCAACATTTTGCCGCTGACAGGCTTAGCATCAGGGCTGGTGTCGGGGGCGGTAAGCAGGAAGAAAGCTTGGCTCAGCGCGAACAGGCCAAGGACCACCACGATCAGGTTGATCCCCGAGCTGAGGAACGAATAGCCGAACGTGTAACGCTGCGTATACGTCACCGCATCAAGGCCCACGGTCTGCAAGAATATGCCGAACATCGCCAACACACCTGCCGCAAAAATCTGCCCTCGGTGGGCGAGGACTACGAGGATGATACCAAGGAGTGCGGCGAGGAATATCTCGCGCGAGCCGAACATTGGTGCAATGAGGGCCAAGACAGGTGAAAGTAAAATCAGGCAACCGATGCCAAAAATGCCGCCCCAGAAAGACGCGCTATAAGCCAGCGAAAGGGCGCGATGCCCCTCTCCGTTTTGGGTCATCGGGTAGCCGTCATAGGACGTCAGCGCGTTTACCGCAGTCCCCGGAGTATTGATCAGAATTGCGGGGATCGCGCCGCCGTACATAGATGATCCGTAGATCCCCAGCAGCATCGTCAGGCCGACGATCGGGTCGAGTGAAAACGTCGCGGGTAGCAAAATCGCAATAGCAACCGCAGGGCCAACACCGGGGATTGCACCGATTATAACACCCCCGATGGAGCCAATGAATAGCGCCAGAACAACGTCCCAGCGGGCCAACATTTCAAGACCAGCGTATAGGTTTTCCATTGAATTATCCGATCAGAAATAAGTCAGCATGAATTGGCGCAAGCCGTCAGGCAGAGCCTCATAGATCAAGCCTGACGGGAGGTTCACCTTCAACACGGCTTTGAAAAGAACGACGATCACGATTGAACTCAGGACGGCGGCGATCAACATGCGCGCGCTGCGGTAACCCGCACGCACCGCCAGCGCGACCGCGAAAAAGACTGTCGTTGGAAGATAGCCGCCATAAGGAACGGCAGCAGCATAGGCGATGAACCACCCTGCATATTCAAATGCTGCGAGCCAAGACAACACTTCACCCCAGCGCCCTTCAATCCGTTCGGAGAGGGCAGAGCCAAGCAAATGAAATGCGGCAAAAACGGCCATAAGACCAAGGGAAACGGCAGGCCAGAAACGCGGCTGCGCGAATAGTTTGCCACCGTCTTTGTAAGCAGTTTGGTCAAAAATCTGGGACAGCATGAACACTGAAAAAATCAGAAGGAACCATGCGAAAACGATGTCACCGGGTCTGCGGTACCGCTTGAACAAAGATTGTAGCGTTTTAACGCGCGACATAGCGGCCATCTCCCGACTAGTAAGTTGAACAGGTCGGGCAACCAAATGCAGCCCGACCCGAAGTGGTTTGATTACTCAGCGAGCAGCGCTTCGATGCCTGCGAGTGTTTCGATGTCAGTCGCAATCTGCGCCTTCACATCTTCAGCGGACTGCCAGTACACCAGCGCGCCAGTCTCAGAAGCCAAAGCCTGAGCGCGATCAGACATCATTGTCTGTTCAGCAACGGCGATGATCTTGTCCTGCACGTCTTGCGGCGTGTCTTTGTGAACGAACAAACCGTTCCACAGTGCCACGTCGAGGTTTGGTGTCAACTCTGCGACTGTTGGCGCATCAGGCGTCAGCGAAATACGCTCGGAACCGATGGAGGCGAGAACTTTGACATCGTCCAAGCACGGCAGGATCAGCTGCAATGTTGTGTTGATGACGTCGACGTCACCAGACGCCAGCGTGTTACAATCAAGCGCGTCAAATGCCGCGTCGGATGCATAGGCAAAGCCCATTTCCTTGGCGAGACCGAACGTCACCTGTGTTGGAACCAGTGGCGCACCGAAGTGGCCAAGCGCCACGTCATTTTCCATTGCATGGGCAGCCAATCCGGCCATGTCGTCATATGGCGCATCTGCACCAGCTGCGATCACGAACGGATATGTCAGGAAGTTGCCAAGTGGCACAAACGGATCAGGGTTCAGTTCAGGAATGCCGATCTGTGGGCCGACAACAGGAATCGCAATGATGAACGACCCAATTGTGTAACCGTCAGCAGGCGCATTCGCCACTTCGATTGCACCGGGGAACGGGCCACCGCCGCCACCTGGTTTGTTCACGACAGCTGTTGGAACACCGTAGGCTTCAGAAAAGTCCTCAGCAATCATGCGCGTCAGCACGTCTTCCAGATCACCTGGTGGCCACGGCACAACAAACTCAACTGGCTTCTCTGGGTATTCCGCTTGAGCGGACCCTGCAACTGCGGCCAAGGCAAGCGCCATAGCTGTCACTGATTTCGTAAACTTGGACATTTCTTTCTCCCTATTGTTGGTTCATATATTGAACCGATGTTCTCAAAAAAAGGTTGCCTTGTTAAATAAGCTGTGTCAAACTTTTTTTGAATTTACATGGAAAGGTCCCCTCGATTTGTCATCCGCTGCAAAAACCCTTGAGCTACTGGCGTACTTTTCGACCACGCGTCCCGAGATCGGGTTGTCGCAACTGTGCAAGCTGGCAAAACGCGATAAAGCGACAACGTACCGCCACCTGCAAGCGCTTGAAGAAACTGGGTTTGTTGAACAAAATCCAATGACAAAGCAATATCGCTTGGGCCCGGCAATATTGCAGCTGGCGCAAACCCGCGAAGCCACCGTTCCTCGCAAAGCAGGTGTCGAGGCACCCTTGTTCGACCTTGCCGATGCCGCTGGCGAAACCTCACACGTCACGGTGCTGTCGGGCACGACTGTCTATGAACTTATGTCATGCGATTCGCCAAAACACGGCACACGGGCCATCATCGACATACAGACATTCCCGCTGCATGCGACGGCATCTGGGCTCTGCGCCCTCGCCTTTGGACCAGAGATGTTGATGGATGTCGCGCTGAACGAGTTGCAGCACTTCACGGACACGACGGCGACAACATCACAGGACTTGGACGCCATAATCGAGGCAATTCGCAACACCGGTTTCGGGCGCGCAGACCGCAGCTTTGAAGATGAAGTGCAGGGCCTATCCGCCCCCATATTCGACCAGACCGGTCACTTTGCAGGGGCCATTTCCGTGGCAAGCGTCGCTGCGCGTTTCACGCCAGATCTGGAACGCATCATCAAAACCCAGCTCGTCATCGCAGCCCGTCAGATCAGTAACAATTGGGGCGGAACCGTCCCAGCCCATATCGAAACAATCTGGGCCAAACACCTCACGCCAACACATGAATTGGAAACCGCATCATGAAAGATTCAAACTTCCTCAAAGAACACAATGGCCGCCTGATGTGGCACCCGATGACGTCACCACAAGACAGCATCGACAACCCTCCAAAGATCATCACCGGATCAGACGGTGTGACCATCACCGACATCGACGGCCACTCGGTTGTCGACGGTGTTGGCGGGCTATGGAACGTGAATCTGGGCTATTCGTGCCAGCCGGTCAAAGACGCGATGACCGCGCAGCTCGACAAGCTCCCCTACTATTCCACCTTCCGCGGCACATCTAACGACGTCGCGATTGAATTATCATATGAGTTGTCCGAGTTTTTCGAACCCGACGGCATGAGCCGCGCGTTCTTTACCTCCGGTGGATCGGACAGCGTCGAAACTGCCCTGCGCCTTGCGCGCCAGTATCATAAGCTGCGCGGTGAAGCAGGCCGCACAAAGTTTCTCAGCCTGAAGAAAGGCTATCACGGCACCCACATCGGTGGCGCGTCGGTGAACGGCAACGCCAACTTCCGCACGGCGTACGAACCACTGCTGCCCGGCTGTTTTCATATCCCGGCCCCCTACACCTACCGGAACCCGTTCAACGAAACAGACCCCGAAAAGCTCGCGCATCTGTGCGTCCAAGCGTTGGAAGACGAGATTGCATTTCAAGGGGCCGGTACGATCGCCGCGATGATCATGGAGCCGATCCTTGGCGCTGGCGGCGTGATCCCCCCTCACAAATCCTTCGCACCGATGGTGCAAGACATCTGTAATCGTAACGGTATTTTGCTGATCACCGACGAAGTCATCACGGCCTATGGGCGCACGGGCGCTTGGTCCGGCGCGCGTCTTTGGGGCATTCAGCCCGATATGATGTGCACCGCCAAAGCGATCACCAACGGCTACTTTCCCTTCGGGGCATTGATGCTCGGCCACCGCGTTGTCGACGTGTTCGAGGACAATCCTGCCGCCAAAATCGGCCACGGCTACACCTATTCAGGCCATCCAGTTGGTGCGGCAGCTGCCCTTGCCTGTTTGGCTGAAACCAAGCGCCTGAATGTCGTCGAAAACGCAAGCGCGCGCGGCGATCAGTTGTTCGCAGGGTGCCAAACCTTGATGGAAAAATACGACATCATCGGCGATGTGCGCGGCGGCCATGGCCTGATGACCGCGATTGAGATGGTATCAGACCGCACATCCAAAAAACCCATCGACGCAGCCACCGCGACCACCGTGCAAGAGGTTGCCTATCAACACGGCGCGATGGTGCGTGTGTCCGGCCCCAACCTGATCCTGTCCCCACCGCTGGTGGTTACAGAAAACGATTGCAACATCCTGCTGGCCGCGCTCGACGCCGGCTTTGCCGCTACTTAAGGACCCAATATGTCTGATACTTTCGTCGCCCTTTTGGGCACCAAAGGCGGGCCCGCAATTCGGCCGGGCTCGTCTATGCCGACCTCAAACTTGGTCGTAATGAACGGCCAACACATCGTTTTGGATTGCGGCCTTGGCGTCACCAAAGGTCTGGTTGATCAGGGCATGGATCTTAAAAATCTGTCGTTGATCTTCATTAGTCATATGCACTCGGACCACTACCTTGAACTTGGGCCATTGCTGCACACTGCATGGACAGCGGGTTTAAAAACCAAGGTCACGGTGTACGGCCCCGAAGGACTGGATGCCCATTGGGACGGGTTCCTTGCGTCGATGAAAGCTGACATTGATTTACGGATCGACGACGAAGGCCGCCCTGATTTGCGCGACCTTCTTGATATCCACGTTGTTGATACCGGAAAGGTTTATGACCAAAACGGGCTGACAATTTCCGCACTGCGTACAGCGCACCCACCCCTGATCGATTGCTTTGCGTTCTCTTTCAAAACGGCGACCAAACACGTGGTGTTTTCCGGCGATACCGCTCCGATCAAAGCGCTTGAAGACTTTGCACGTGGCGCGGATCTATTGATCCACGAAGCCATGTTGGAAAGCGCCCTACCGTCCTTGATGGAACGCATCGGCAACGGCAGCGATAAACTGATGGCGCATTGGCTGCGCTCGCACACCTTTGCCCATGATGCCGCCAAAACGGCGACGAATGCAGGCGTGAAACGGCTGGCTTTGTCCCACCTTATCCCGTCCGATGACCCGACCTATGGCCCCAAAGATTGGCAAGACGCCTGCGCAGAGCATTGGAGCGGTGAACTGATCGTCGGACACGACGGCATCAAGATCGAATTATGAGCCGCACCACAGCACAACTTATCGCGGATCGGGCCCGCCTTATGGGCCCCAACGTTGCGACGTTCTATGACGACCCGATCCATTTCGTTAAAGGGGATGGCGTGTGGCTGTGGAACGCGCAGGGACGTAAATATCTGGATTGCTATAACAATGTGCCCCATGTCGGTCACTGCAACCCGCGCGTGGTTGACGCAATCTGTCGCCAAGCCAGCACGCTGAACACGCATACGCGCTACCTGCACGATGGCATTCTGGACTACATCGACAGGCTGACAGCCACGATGGCATCCTCGTTGGATACTGCCATCCTGACTTGCACAGGGTCTGAGGCCAACGACATAGCCCTCCGCATGGCCGAAACCATGACAGGCAAGCGCGGGATCATCGCCACGGACGCCACATATCACGGCAACACGTCACTCGTCAGCCAGTTGAGCAAATCAAACGTGCCGACTGTTGGCTTTGGGTTGGGCCAATATTTCCGCTTCGTCGATGCCCCAGACAGTTACCGAACCCCCGACCCCGATGGCAAACAATTCGCAGCAAACGTTGCCGATCAGATTGCAGCTTTAGAAGAAGACGGTACCGGCTTTGCCGCCCTCGTTGTCTGTCCGTATTTTCTGAACGAAGGATTTCCTGACAACGCTGACGGCTGGCTGAAGCCCGTCGCAGACGTGGTCCGCAAAGCAAGTGGTTTGTTGATTTGTGATGAAGTCCAATCTGGCTTCGGGCGAACGGGAACCCACTTGTGGGCCCATGAAAAAATGGGCGTTGTGCCGGATGTTGTCGTGCTGGGCAAACCTATGGCCAACGGGCATCCGGTGGGTGCTGTGGTTGCACCCCGCGATATCGTCACGGCGTTCCGCTCTGGTTACCGCTACTTCAATACATTCGGCGGGAACCCTGTGTCATGCGCCGCGGCGATGGCGGTGTTGGACGAGATTGAAGACAAGAGCCTTATCGAGAACGCTAAAATAGTTGGCGATTTTGCCCGCAAGCGAATGGATGCACTGGCGCAAAAATACGACGTCATTGGCGACGTGCGGGGCAGCGGTCTGATCTTTGGCGCAGAGATGGTGCTGGACCGCACCACCAAAGAGCCCGCTACGGAATTCACCGATCGTGTCATCAACGCCATGCGGCATCGCGGTATTATCCTCTCAAAGCTGGGCCGCCACAAAAACGCGCTTAAAATCCGCCCGCCGATGCCATTTTCGGTTCAAAACGCAGACCAGTTGTTCGACACGCTGGACAATGTTCTCGCAAACACGCCGCTGACCACATGAACGCTGTCGTAGAACAGGCATTGGACCTATGGAGCTTGCACGATGCCACATACTCTCTTGTCGCAGCACGCGAAAATGCGGTCTTTAAGATCACGTCAGACACCGACAATTATGCCCTGCGTTTACATCGTTCCGGCTACCGCACCGACGCAGAATTGCTGTCCGAACTGCAATGGATGAACGCCGTGTCCGAGGGCGGCATAAAGGTGCCAGCCCCAATCGCATCAACATCGCACGCCCTGCTTCATGTGGTTGACGGTGTCCAAGTTGACGTTTTGACATGGTTGTCGGGCATCACGATGGATCAAACATTAAACGGTCAAGTCAACCGCGCCGACCTGTTTGAACGTCTTGGCAAAGACATGGCACGCTTGCACGCCGTTTCAGACGCATGGCCCCAGCCCGATGGGTTCATCCGCTGCTCATGGGACCGCGACGGGTTACTCGGCCAAGCGCCTCTGTGGGACCGCTTTTGGGACAATCCGGGCCTTGCTCGAGATGACCAAAGCTTGCTCATCGCCATGCGAGACAAAGCCGATAACGAACTGGCCAGCCTTGAGGCGACATTAGACTACGGATTGATCCATGCGGACCTCGTGGCGGCAAATGTCATGGTTAACGGCGACGCCCTTCAGATGATCGACTTTGATGACGGCGGTTTCGGGTTTCGCCTGTTCGATATCGCGACAGCCCTCCTCAAACACCTCGACGCGCCCGATTACCCCGAACTGCGTGCTGCCCTCATCAAGGGCTATACATCTGAGCGCCCGATCGATTTGGCCGCACTTGATCTGTTTATGATGTTGCGCGCCGCCACCTATGTTGGCTGGAACATCACCCGCATGCTTGAGGACGGCGGCGAAGCCCGCAACGCGCGCTTTATCAACACGACAAAGCGCCTCGCAATTGCCTACTTGCACGGGGCAACTGACCCTTGCACTAATTAACATGTGAACTAAATTACGTCTTAGCGAAGCGATACATGGGGAGATGCTTGCAATGCAGTTTCATCTGAATGGATTCAAACCTGGAAATTATCAGGTTCCGGATGCCGCGCGCAAACCATACCCCGATCCGCCAATCGAAAATCTGCCAGCGCAAGTCGATGTTCTGATCGTCGGCACGGGCCCCGCAGGTTTGACCATGGCACGACAGATGTCCGAATTTTCCGACATCAAAACCTGCATCGTCGATATGGCACGGGGTCCGTTGTTGTTCGGGCGCGCTGACGGCATTTCGTGTCGCACAATCGAAATCATGGAAGCTTTCAACAGCGGCGAAATGGTTGAAAAAGAAACCTACAAATTGATGCAAAACACCTTTTGGGAACCGGATGCTGCGAACCCCGAAAACATCAAACGCACCCATAAGATTGCCGATGCGCGGCTTGGCATGTCCGAATT
>Ga0233426_10001534_pt1 | contig 20888 bp, 19 predicted proteins | sample SI_118_April2016_6_FD_179875 | JGI IMG/M metagenome (GOLD analysis project Ga0233426, IMG submission 179875) | Seawater microbial communities from Saanich Inlet, British Columbia, Canada - SI_118_April2016_10_MG | ecosystem: Environmental > Aquatic > Marine > Inlet | place: Canada: British...
TATAGATAGGCTTGTTCATCATGCAACGGTTATTAAGCTTGATGGACAGAGCTATAGAACCAGGCACTTAAAAAAGGAGGATAACTAAAAAAATTTACTGAAAAACCGGCAATGTTAGTTGTCGCCAGCCAGCAATTCTAGTTGACGTTTAACAGCGGCCGATTTCAGGGATAGGGTGGTTCATCACTTGATTATCAACAAGCTAAACCCTTTGTTTGAGAAAGCGTTCATTTACGACAGTTATGCTTGCAGAAAAGGACGGGGTACACATTTTGGCATACAGCGCATTGATCGCTTTATCAGGCAATGCTCGCTAAATTACACCAGGGATTGTTATGTGCTAAAGCTTGATATACAGGGGTTTTTTATGGTCATTGATAAGCGGATTTTATGGGCAACCCTGCGTGAGCTTATCACAACCCATTATCAACAAGCCGACAAGGAGTCGCTATTGCTCCTTTGCAATAAGATTATTACCAATAACCCGATGAAAAACTGCATCATTAAAGGCAAACGCTCGAATTGGAATGACTTACCTCCAGACAAAAGCTTGTTTTATTCGGCACCCGGTTGCGGATTGCCGATAGGTAATTTAAGCAGCCAAATATTTGCCAACGTGTACCTTAGTGCGCTTGACCATTACATCAAGCATGATTTAGGCCTGCGCTACTATGGACGTTTTGTTGATGATTTTGTGCTGGTGCACGAAGACAGCCATTACTTGGCCTCGCTGCTCCCGCGCATTGGAGATTTTCTTAAGTCCAAATTAAAATTGACTTTACATCCACGAAAAATATATTTACAGCATTACAGTAAAGGTGCCCCGTTTCTTGGGGTGGTACTGAAGCCACACTGTGTATATGCCGGTCGTCGCATCAAAGGGAATTTTTATGATGCCATTACAAAGCATATTGCGGTTGTCAAAGACCACAAACCCACTAAAGAAGAACAAATGGCCTTTTTATGTTCTATCAACGCATATCTTGGGATTTTAAGTCGTTACCAGACGTATCGACCACGAAGAAGCATGCTCAAAAAACACTTATCCATTTGGTGGTGGAATTTGATGTTTTTTAGTAACGGATGCGCCAAATTGGTGGCAAAACAAAGAGCGGTACGATAAAGAGGATGTGAGTAAGCGTAGGCTAGGCTGCAAAGCCTCTCATAACAGCATTTTATTTATACCGGCATTCACTTGAATTGGCGTTAAAGGTGCTAATAAAAGAGATTCCTGGTGCCGAGTGTCGCGGTTATAATTCTTTTCGATGTTTGGTATGAGACAGCTAACATCTACATCAATTATCTGTCTACATTGCGTCTACATGACTTATTCGAGATTTTCTAAAAAATTCGTAAACACTTGATTTTATTGGTGGGCCCACTAGGACTTGAACCTAGGACCAACGGATTATGAGTCCGCTGCTCTGACCAACTGAGCTATGGGCCCGAACGGGAGTTATTGTAATCGTTTATGGCAACTATGGCCAGAATTTTTTGCTTAAAAATTATATTTGTTAGAGAAAGTAGACTTATCCTCCACAAAGTGTAGGATAAGTCGTTTAGTTTAGCTCTCATCACCCTCTAAAAAGCTTCTGAGCTTCTCGGAGCGGGCAGGGTGTCTTAGCTTGCGTAAGGCCTTGGCTTCGATTTGGCGGATACGCTCACGCGTTACGTCAAACTGTTTACCCACCTCCTCTAAGGTATGATCAGTATTCATTTCAATACCAAAACGCATACGTAGGACTTTTGCTTCTCTTGGGGTTAGTGTTTCTAATATCTCAAGCGTCGCTTCATGCAAGCCCTCAAACTCGGCTGAGTCTATGGGTGAGTCGATATTACCGTCTTCGATGAAGTCACCTAAGTGTGAGTCTTCATCATCACCCACAGGTGTTTCCATTGAAATTGGCTCTTTAGCAATCTTCAATACCTTGCGAATCTTATCTTCACTAAGCTCCATCTTTTCAGCCAACTCTTCAGGCGTGGCTTCACGGCCAGTTTCTTGAAGAATTTGTCTTGAGATACGATTGAGTTTGTTGATGGTTTCAATCATGTGAACAGGTATACGAATGGTTCGGGCTTGATCGGCAATAGAGCGAGTAATTGCTTGACGAATCCACCAGGTTGCATAAGTTGAGAATTTATAGCCTCGACGATACTCAAATTTGTCTACGGCCTTCATCAAACCAATGTTACCTTCTTGAATCAAGTCTAAAAACTGTAATCCACGATTGGTGTATTTTTTAGCAATAGAAATAACAAGCCTTAAATTGGCTTCAACCATTTCTTTTTTAGCGCGACGAGCTTTCGCTTCACCTATCGACATTTTACGATTGATATCTTTGATTTCACTAATCGTTAAACCATACTCTTTTTCAAATTTTGCAAGTTTGGTCTGGATTTGCTTGATTTCGTCGGTATATTCGCCAATACGGTCAAGATCTAATTTTTTGCCATGCTTAGAAATAAGCGTCTCTAACCATGACGTATCTGTTTCTTGACCTGGGAAGGTTTCAATAAAGAGTTTTCTCGGAATACGAGCTCGTTCAATACACAATCTCATGATATTGCGCTCAAACTCACGTATGTGGTTGCGTAAGCTTCTAAAATGCCGGGTTAACTTGTCTACTTGGCGAGATGTTAATTTTAGCTCCAAAAAAGAGTCAGACATTTCTTCAAGTAGGTCAATGGTCTTAGGAGCCGTTCGCCCATGCTCGCGTAAAGAACCCATAGCTAGATTGAATTTTGCTTCTAAGTCTTCAAAGTAATCTTTAGCAATTTCAAGGCTTGGTCCATCGTCAACAGTGAGGGTATCATCATCACTATCATCATCAGATTCCTCTTCAGTATTGGTATTTTTGGATGCTGTAGTAGTCGCTGTTTCTTCAAGCATTGAGCCAATATTTGATGGAGGGGCCACGTCTTCAGAGTCAGCAAAGCCGCTTATGATTTCATTTAAACGCATCTCTTCAGCAAGTACTTTCTTGTAGTCATTTAGCACGAGCTCAACAGTCTCTGGGTAATGGGCTAAAGATTTTAAGACTTGGTATATGCCTTCTTCGATACGCTTAGCAATACGTATCTCACCTTCACGAGTTAACAGCTCAACTGTACCCATCTCACGCATGTACATGCGCACAGGGTCAGTCGTACGGCCCGTTTCTTTATCAACGGATGCAAGGACGGCTGCAGCCTCTTCAACGTCTTCAGGGGCTTCTTCTGTGTTACCGAGAAGCGCAAGCTCATCTTCACTAGGTGGTTGCTCGAAGACTTTGATGTTCATACTTTCAAGCATGCTGATGATTACATCAAAGTGATCGGTATCAACAATATTTGGAAGCAAGTCGTTAATCTGAGAATAAGTTAAATAGTTTTGCTCTTTACCAAGGCTAATAACTTTCGTTATTTGTGAGCGTTGTTGTTCTTGATCAGTAGTGTTTTTGGACATGTTTAAAGCTTAAATAAATTAAAAAAAAATAAACCGACAACGTAAGTCAATCAGTTACTCCAAGTTTGCATTTTCATCGTTAGCATGTTGATGTTTCTGTTTTAATAAATCTTGTAGCTCACGACGTTCCATATCAGTTAAGCCCTCATTTCTTGATTTATCAAGTAAATGGGCGATTTTTTTTTCATGATTTTGTTTAGATAGAAATAAAATTATATCAACAAATTCTTTTTTTAGTTCAAAATCAGGTACTTGATGCTCCCAGGCCGCTAATTTATTTAATGCATTAAATAACGGTTTATCTCTCCATGATTCTACAAGACCTGCAGTTCGAATCTCGGGGTTGTTGTTAATTTGAATCATTAACTTTTTTAACACAGAATGTTTGGCTTCATCAAGTTCAATATTCTCAAGCAACGCTTTGCAGTTTGAATATAATTCGGGGTTTTGTAGCAATAAGGCCACTGCAACCCTGGTTGGTGTTCGTTCGATATTAACCGAAACTTCTATCAATTTGTCTTCAGTTTTTTCTTCAATTAACTGCTGAATACGATGGGTGTCTAACCTAGACATTCTAGATAATTCTTCAATCAGTAGCTGCCGGTAAGGACCATCGTTCATTTTTATTAAATAGGGCTTTGCAATATTAATAAGTTGGCTTTTTCCGGCTAGACTTGAAGTGTCCATATCTTTTGTCAGGTTTGCAAAAAAGAATTGGCTAAAAGGTGTGGCATCAGCAATGTGTTTTAAAAACCCTTCTCTACCTTGTTCTCTAATTAGGCTGTCCGGATCGTGCCCATTGGGTAAGAAACAAAAGCTAGCTTCTAAGCCAGCATTTAGGCTCTGTAAAGAGCTCTCAAGCGCTCTCCAAGCGGCTTTTTGTCCAGCCTGGTCCCCATCAAAGCAAAATACTATTTTTTTTGTGTGCTTACTCAGTAATTGGATATGGTAAGTACTCGTCGCTGTGCCAAGGGTTGCAACGGCATTATCAACACCATGTTGAGCAAGCGCTATGACATCCATATAGCCCTCTACCACGATAATATAAGGACGAGAATGCTCTTTTTGAATGGCCGCGTGCAAACCATACAGCTCTCTGTTTTTTTGAAATAATATGGTTTCAGGAGAATTTAAGTATTTGGGTTTTTGGTCATCATCTATGGCTCGGCCACCAAATCCAATTATACGGCCGTTTCTATCGTGGATTGGGAAAGTGATGCGATGACGGTAGCGATCATATGTACCACCTTCATCTTTTTCAATCAGCATACCCGTTGTAATCAATTCTTTCTTATCTTGTCTAAATTGATGCTCTAAAGTATGCCACCCTGATGGAGCGTAGCCTAAACCATAAAGACTTGCTACTTGACCGCTGATGCCTCTTTTCTTCAAATATTCAACAGCAGGTTGCCCGGCTGTTTTGAGGGTATGTTGGTAAAAGGTTGTTACTTTACTCATTAAGTCATATAGCGTAGGCGATACCCTAGGGCTAACGGTCTGGCCCTCTCTGGGCGCTTCCATACCAATACGTGCAGCAAGATTTTCAACAGCCTCAACAAAGCCAAGGCTCATGTACTCCATCGCAAAGCTTATGGCATTACCACTGGCACCACAGCCAAAGCAGTGATAAAACTGTTTTTTTGCAACAACGTTAAAAGAAGGGTTTTTTTCATTATGGAAAGGGCAGCACGCAATGTGGCTATTGCCTCTTTTTTTAAGAGGTACATAGCCATCAATAAGCTCTACAATATCAGTGCGATTTAGTAAATCATCAATAAACGGTTGGGGTATAAGGCCAGCCATGGAACGTTACTCTCCAGACAAAGCAAAAAAACTTAAACCATTAAGCTTAAATTTCAAGAAGATGATTCATCATTACAAAGCGTTCGCATGCGTATGTCAATGCAACTGCTTTGCACCTATAAAAGTGTGTACATAAAAAGTTGGTTCGGTCATTATCTTAAAGATTCTAAGCCAGAGCGGTAGATACTGATACTATTGAAATCGTTTATGATGCGTTAAATCGTTTGCCACTCATCGTAGTAGATAAATGGCAAAGCGTATTAACTTAACTGGGCTTTGATAATCCCGCTAACCTGGCTCATGTCTGCACGGCCTTGTAATGTAGGCTTTAGCATGGCCATGACTTTGCCCATGTCACTCATCTTTTCAGCACCAGATGCTTTAATTGCTTCTTGAATCAAGCTTTGGATTTCAGACTCAGACAAAGGCTCTGGTAGGTACCTGGTAATCACCGCCAATTCAGCGGCTTCAGTTTCGACCAAGTCATCTCTACCCGCTTTTTCAAATTGAGATATAGACTCTTTACGTTGCTTTGCAAGTTTATCAAGTATAACCAGCATACGTGTTTCATCTATTTCAATTCGTTCATCAACTTCTACTTGCTTTACAGCAGCAGTAATTGAACGCAACGTGTTTAACAATTGTTTGTCTTTTTCACGCATTGCATTCTTAAGGTCGCTAAGAATTTGTTCTTTGATGGTCATTACGATTAACGCTTACGCTTGCCAGCAACTTTCGAGCTTACTTCACGTGACAGTTTTTTCAAATGACGCTTAACTGCAGCAGCTTGTTTACGCTTACGCTCAGCAGTTGGCTTTTCGTAAAACTCACGGCGACGTAATTCGGTTAAAATTCCAGCTTTTTCACAAGCACGCTTAAAACGACGTAAAGCGTATTCTGGGTTTTCGCCTTCTTTTACGCGAATTGTAGGCATTCAACTTTCCTCTATTTAATTTATTAATACAATCAGGTTGGCAATTTTAGTGGTAGTGGTCACTGTCGTCAAGTTTATTTGTAAAACTTATGTACTTTTACGCCATAATTGTGGATTACATTGAGTTTAGGGCCGTAAGAATGAAATTGGGGAAGGTGGCGGAATGTTTAGATGGGCTCTTAATGCATCTGTTGCGTTATTGTTGATTTCTAAATCTAAAGCGGTTCTTCCGTCTTCATCTTGCTGGTAAATGTTCATCCGGTTATCACCTAATAGTAACGCTACAATATCAACTCTATTTGAACGAATCGCATCATGGAGGTATAAATCTGGACGCCCGTCGTTTCTAAACGTATCTAGCCTGATTTTACCACAATCCAAAATAATACGAACCGTCTCTACCGGTGTATTCGGGTTAATTACCCTGGTGAGAATAGTAAATCCATGGGCATCCCTGCCATTTACATTAATGCCAGGGCATGCCAATAAAAGTCGAATTGTCGTGGTGTCGTTAGATAGTACGGCTGTACGGAGCATAGAAAAGCTAATCGGTCCATTTTTACATGGTAATACCATGGCCATAGCAATTTTATCGATAAAATTGCACTCGTAAGGAAATGGTTCCCATACGTTGTCGATTAGAAGCTTGGGTTCATCTTTTAATAAATCCTCAATGAATAAAGGGGGGGGTAATCAGAACTAAATTCTTCCTCAATGTTTTTGATGCTTTCACAAAGATGGTTTCTGACCCCCAATAATAAATCTTTAATAACATGCTCCTCAGCTTCAACATGTCTTTTTACGTCTGCGGCGACATTTTCTGTATGTCGTGCCCAATCATTATGCAATCGCCAGTTAGAAGAGAGGTATCTTTCAGCGCAATCCAATCGATTTTTTTTTATGATTGTCGCTTCATCATGATGAGACATGTAGTGAGAAAAAATACTTATTAGACATTCCTTTCTTATTAAATCAGGCTCCATAGTGGCGTCCTCTTCGTTTTCGGTATGTGGAAGATATATTAAGTAAATAAAATCTACTTTCTGGCGAAACATTATGCATGAAATGTGTAATCAAAACAATTGCTAGTTGATGTATAATGTATGCAACTTAATAAATGCAGGCATTAATTTATGATAGTTTTAGGTATCGAAACGTCTTGTGATGAGACAGGCGTTGCAATATATGATGACCAAAAGGGTTTGCTTGCTCATACGTTATACTCACAAATTGCACTTCATAAACAATACGGCGGTGTAGTACCTGAGTTGGCATCAAGAGATCATGTTAAATATTTAGTGCCCGTGGTTGATGAGACGTTACGTCAGGCTAAACTTGATAAATCAGCATTAAATGCCATTGCCTACACGGCAGGGCCTGGCTTGATTGGTGCCCTGTTAACGGGCGCTTGTTTTGCAAAAAGCTTGGCGTTTGCATTGCAAATCCCAGCCCTTGCTGTCCATCACCTTGAAGCACACATCTTGGCTGCAAAAATGGCAGAGCCAGCCCTTGAATATCCCTTTTTAGCCTTGCTGGTATCTGGTGGTCATACGCAATTGATTGAAGCTCGTGGATTAGGTGACTATCAATTGCTTGGGGATACGTTGGATGATGCGGTTGGAGAAGCATTTGATAAAACAGCCAAATTAATGGGTATACCTTATCCTGGTGGCCCTAAATTAGCAGCACTGGCTGACAGTTGGGGAGAAAAGCCCACGACAATCCCTCCTTTCCCAAGACCGATGACAGATAGGCCTGGGTTGGATTTTAGTTTTAGTGGCTTAAAAACCCATGCTTTAAATACCTGGACCAAGAGCGATAAAACGGATCAATACCGTATGGAAATCGCCAAGGCGTTTCAGTCAGCCGTCGTTGATACGTTAATTATAAAGTGTAAGCGTGCATTAAAAGAAACAGGTGCCAAACAGCTGGTTGTAGCGGGTGGCGTAGGTGCAAATAAGCACTTAAGGGCTTCTTTAAAAACCTTGATGAGTAATCAAGGTGGTATAGCCTACTACCCACCCATTGAATTTTGTACCGACAATGGTGCGATGGTCGCTTATGCTGGGTGTCAGCATGTGTTGAATGGTGAGCAGGATAAAACCCAAGAGGTTGATGTCAAAGCCAGGTGGCCCCTGGCTGAGCAGGTTAAAAACCCAGATTAATCTGGGTTTTTCTCTTCACTTTGTGTGTCTTCAGCTACGATATCTGAAAGGGTTTCAACAGGTTTTTTTTCAGCAGCAGCTTTACGCTCTTGTTCAGCGCGCGCAGGCTTTCTCAAGACAATCTTTGGCTCAACGCCTTCCATCAGCCGATTAATATTACCGCGGTGTTTGTAAAGCACGACAAACGTAATAATAATCAATGGGATAAACGCGTTAGGCCCTTGCGTAAAATATAAAGAGTAAAAAGGTACGAATAAGACGGTAATGATAGATGCTAGGGAAGAAAAACGTGTAAAGTTTGCCACCAAGAGCCAAGTAGCTAAAGCCAACACACCAAACATAAAGTGCAGCCCAAACAAGGCCCCTAACGTTGTGGCTAAGCCTTTCCCGCCCTTAAATTTAAAAAAGATAGGGTATATATGTCCAAGGACTGCAGCCAAACAGGTAAAACTTGCGGTGATGACGCCAGCGCCTATCATCGATGCGATGAATACAGGAATAAACCCTTTGAGCATATCAGCAATTAAAACAATTGACGCATAGCGTTTCCCAGCGATACGAAGTACGTTGGTCGCCCCTGGGTTTTTAGACCCTTCAGCGCAAGGGTCAGGTAATGCGAACATACGACAAACAATTACAGCAGAGCATAGCGAGCCAATTAAATAGCCGCCAACCACGCAAGCAATAAACACCAGAACAGTTAGCATACCTTCTCCAATTAAATGATTTAAAATCAATGCGGTTTAAACCATTGATTATACTCAATCGTCGTCAGCATACAAACTTCATTTTCAATCGAGATGTGATCGTGAGATAGCAGATGGTTTATCTACATATACCGCTCCCTAACGGTCACGGCACGGTGTATTTTGGGGAATCAGATATAGGTTGGGTCGTTTGACCCAACAAAACGATTGTATATTCATTCGGTTGGGTCAAACGACCCAACCTACCAGCTGCAAACAAGATGCCTGCCAGTTTTGCTTGCTAATAGGATAAAAGACCTTAATCCTAATCCGGTAGAAACATACCCTGTAGGTCGTTTGTAAATTGTCTGCCTAAGGATGTGACTTGCCAAAGTGTCTCCGTTAACTGAATAAACCCTTTTGCTTCAGCTTCTTTAAGCTTAGGGGTTAGGGCGTTAATTGGTAAGCCCGTTTTTAATTGAAATAAACCAAGTGGAATAACTGCTTGAAGTCTGGTGGTGTTGAGCATAAATTCAAATATTAAATCTTCAACAGATACTTTGTCTAACTTTGCTCTACAGGCAAAATCTAATGCCAGATAATCCTTGGGTTGACGGGGTTTTTGGGTTCTGTAAATGCTGTGGTCATCAGCCGTAAGCTTGCCATGCGCACCAGCACCAATGCCGAAGTAATCCCCGTAGGTCCAATAGTTTTCATTATGCTTAGTAGATTTACCCGGCTTTGCAAACGCCGAAATTTCATAGCGTTCAAAATCGGCTTGTTGAAGACGTTTGAGGCCCTGTTCTTCAAGGTCACAGCATATGGTCTCACTGGGTAGCGCTGGTTTTGTTTTATAAAAGACCGTGTTAGGTTCGATGGTTAGCTGATACCAAGATAGATGTTCGGGTGACAGGTTGATAGCCGTATTTAAATCTTCTAATCCTTGCTCTAGCGTTTGGTCGGGTAGGCTGTGCATTAAATCTATATTAAGGTTATCAAAACCTGCTTTTCTCGCTGTATCAATGGCTTTTAGAGCTTGCTGGTCATCATGTATTCGGCCAAGTATTTTTAAGTGTGTCGGATTAAAACTTTGTATACCAATGGACAGTCGGTTGATGCCCAATTGCCGATAAGCTTTAAATCGCTCCTGCTCAAAAGTTCCGGGGTTCGCCTCTAAGGTGATTTCGATCTCTGAATCAAACGCTACCAATGCTTGTAAGGAAGAAAACAGTTGTTCATAAGCTTTTGCCGAAAAAAGGCTAGGCGTGCCACCACCAATAAATATGGATGTTAAGTTTTGTGTGGGAAATTGTGCTAAGTCATGCTTGAAGTCTTCAATTAATACGTCTATATAATTTGATTCGGGTAAGGTGTCTGGGCTTTTGTGTGAGTTGAAATCACAATAAGGACACTTTCGAATACACCAAGGTATGTGAATGTATAAAGCACGACTGGTCATTGATTGATAATTGGGGCTGGCTTGTTAGGGTGGGCAATAGTATCATAAGGCGAACTTTTTGGATATATGCTCTAGATCCATGAGTCTTTTCTAGAGCTATCCAAATAAATTAGACCAAATGGTTTTAAATAATAAAAATGCCAAAAAGAGGATACTTAGATGAAAAACAGAGTGAGAGTTGCCGTAACAGGAGCTGCTGGGCATATCGGTTATGCTTTACTATTTCGTATTGCTTCAGGACAAATGTTTGGTCCAAATACAGAGGTTGAGCTCAATTTAATTGAGCTTGAGCATGCACTTCCAGCTTTGGAAGGGGTCGCTATGGAGCTTGTTGATTGTGCATTTCCTCTGTTAAAGCGTATAGAGTGTACTTCTGATCTTAAAGTTGGTATGACCGGTGTGAACTGGGCTTTACTGGTTGGTTCTGTTCCTCGCAAGCAAGGCATGGAGCGGTCTGATTTGTTGGAAATCAATGGCGGTATATTTATCAATCAAGGAAGATCTATTAATGATAATGCGAGTGATGATGTTCGCGTATTTGTAGTTGGAAACCCTTGCAATACCAATTGCATGATAGCAAAACACCATGCGAAAGATGTGCCAGATGATAGATTCTTCGCAATGACTACCTTAGATGAGCTAAGAGCAAGAGCGCAATTGGCTATGAAAGCCAATGTCGATGTCACTGAAGTCAGTCAAATGACCATTTGGGGCAACCACTCAGCGACTCAGTTCCCTGATTTTTATAACGCAAAAATTGATGGCATATCTGCTGCAAAAGTAATCGATGATGATGCTTGGTTAAAAGATACGTTCGTACCAACCGTTCAACAACGAGGTGCTGCAATCATTAAAGCACGAGGTGCATCGTCTGCTGCATCTGCTGCAAATGCCATTATAACCGGTGTCAATCACTTGGTTACTGATACACCATCAGGCGAGACCTTTTCAATGGTGTTAAGCTCTGAAGGGCAATATGGCGTTGATGAAGGCTTGATGTTTTCATTCCCATGCGTTAGAAAGCATGGTTTTGTTCGAACCGTTGGACATGAGCAGGGTGTTGTTGAAGTGGTTGATGGCTTGTCTTTCAATGAGTATAGCCAACAAAAATTCAATGAAACACTTGATGAACTTCGTTCTGAGCGTAACATTGTTAAATCTAAAGGGTTGTTGGATTAAGGAACGCCCACCTGCTCCGACGCTACTGCCTACTTTGACCCGACTCACCTGCCTACATGACCCGACTTGTTCGGGTCATCTCTAACAGCTGGCAGAGATGCCCCGGACAAGCCGTGGCAGGTAGGGTTTACTTGCCCGGACTCACCACCACGCACTACCTACTTGCCCCAACTCACCTGCCGACTTGCCCCAACTCACCTGCCGACTTGCCCCGACTTGTTCGGGTCATCTTAACAGCTGGCAACCAGGTTGAATCATATTCCTGGCTGTGAACAGCCTACGGTTGGCTAAGAGCCACTTTAAAGCGTTGGGGGATTTGTAAAAACAGGCTTTCTACAACACCTTATTTTGCCTTAAAAACCATCAGCGCCCACTCATCTTGAATGGTTGTTGATTGATGAGTAAACGTATCCTCGTAAAGCTCGATGAGTTCGCTACACTGCACTTCCAATATTCCTGATACAACCAGCAGCCCATCGTCATGAAGAAGCTCTCGAAATCTAGGCTTGAGCGATATCAATGGTCTTAGTAATATATTGGCAATAAGTAAATCAACCTTTTCATTTAACACATCTGGCTGACTGGTTTTTAATTGTGTATCGTTGATTTCGTTCTTGATGGCATTCTGGCGTGTGGCCGTTAGTGCTTGCTCGTCAATATCAACGGCCATTACCTGCTTTGCACCGAGTTTCAGTGCGGCAAGTGATAAGATTCCAGAGCCACAACCAAAATCAATTATTTTTTCACTTTCAACATCCGCACTAGCAATCCAGGATAAACAGAGCGAGGTAGTCGGGTGAGCTCCTGTCCCAAAGGCAAGACCTGGATCGAGTATAAGATTAGCAGCATCGGGCTCTGGAGCATCGACCCAAGAAGGGCAAATCCAAAGCTTTTCACCAAATTTGATTGGGGTAAAGTGGCTCATCCAAGCCCTTTGCCAGTCTTGCTCTGGTAAAGGCTCAATCCTTGGGTTTATATATGGGAAGCAGTCCTTGATGGAAGCTAAAGCACTTTCAGCTTCTTGTTGTTCCTGAAATAAAGCCTGAACCACAACATTGGCCCAAAGAGGTGTTGTGCCAATGTCAGGTTCAAGGATGGCATCGTCATATTTATCGGTAAACATGATTGATACAGCGTTTTTTTGCTCAAGCCAATCACTCAATGCCTCAGCATCATTTTTGTTACACTCAATTAATAATTGAAGCACAGGTTATTCCTTCAGCAGCGTTTCTAAATAATGGATATTCGTTCCGCCTTGCTTAAACCCTTTATCATTAATTAAGCGTTGATGTAATTCAATGTTGGTTTTGATCCCATCAATGATGATTTCATCTAAGGCATTTCTCATTCGAGAAAATGCTTCTTCGCGCGTTTTACCAAAACTAATCAATTTCCCAATCATGGAGTCATAGTATGGGGGGACGGTATAACTACTGTAGATGTGCGTATCAAATCTAACTCCAGGACCACCTGGCTGATGTAACAGATTAATTTTGCCAGGGGATGGCATAAAGGTTTTAGGATCTTCTGCATTGATACGGCACTCAACAGCGTGCCCATGAAGCTTGATGTCCTCTTGTTTTAATGTAAAGGGTTCATCACTTGCGATTTTAATTTGTTCTTTTATCAAGTCTATTCCGGTTATGAGCTCTGAAACAGGGTGCTCTACCTGAATACGTGTGTTCATTTCGATAAAGTAAAAGCAGCCATCTTCATATAGGAACTCAAACGTACCTGCTCCACGATAGTTAAGCTTTTTACAGGCATTTACAACAATATTGCCAATTTCATTGCGAAGTTCTTCAGATAAACCTGGTGCCGGTGCCTCTTCAATTACTTTTTGATGTCGGCGCTGCATAGAGCAATCACGCTCTCCCAGATGAACAGCATTTCCTTTACCATCTCCAAGCACCTGAAATTCGATATGTCTAGGATTCTCAAGAAACTTTTCCATGTAAACAACAGGGTTATCAAACGCGGCTTTTGCCTCACTTCGTGTAAGGGCTATTGCATTAAGTAAATTAGACTCACTGTGAACCACTCTCATACCGCGTCCGCCACCACCACCGGCTGCTTTAATAATAACGGGGTAGCCTATATCTCGAGCCAATGATAAATTGAGCTCATCTTGGTCACCTAGTGGGCCATCAGAGCCAGGAACGCAGGGTACGCCGGCTTTTTTCATGGCTTCAATAGCGGATACCTTATCACCCATCATTCGGATGGTATCCCCATCTGGGCCGATAAAACGGAAGCCACTTTGTTCAACAATGTCTGCAAAGTCGGCATTTTCAGCAAGAAATCCATAACCTGGGTGAATAGCAACGGCATCAGTGATTTCAGCAGCAGAAATGATGGCAGGAATATTTAAATAACTTTTTTGAGAGCTTGCCGGACCAATACATACGGTCTCATCAGCTAAACGGACATGCAGTAGCTCTTTATCAACATCAGAGTGAACAGCGACGGTTTTGATGCCAAGTTCTTTACATGCGCGCAGGATACGAAGAGCAATCTCACCCCTATTGGCTATAACAATTTTACTTAACATAGAAAACCCCTTACTCTGTTATTGAGAAAAGTGGTTGATCAAACTCAACGGGCTCACCATTGGACACGTGTATAGCACTAATTACGCCAGCTCGGTCTGCCTCAATTTCATTAAACATCTTCATCGCTTCAATGATACAAAGGGTGTCACCCACTTTAACCGATTGACCAATGGTTACAAAAGATGCGGCCTCAGGAGAGGGAGAGGAGTATAAGGTACCAACCATTGGCGATTTAACTTGATGCCCCGACTCTGCTGCATCAACTTTTTTCTCGCTTTGAGCCGCCTCAACAGGGGCTGCTACTGGAGCAGGAGCTGCTGGTTGTGCTGGTGGTAGGTTGTAATAGCGCTGAGCTGGTGCCTCGGGTGAGGTATTATGGCGGCTTAAACGAACAGACTCTTCACCTTCTTTGATCTCAATTTCAGAGATACCAGTTTCTTCAAGTAATTCAATTAATTTTTTAATTTTACGTATATCCATGGGAAATCTCTCACTATGCTTTATTTAATGTATTGAAGATGGCAAGTAACGCCAACGTGTAACCATATGAACCTAATCCGCTAATCACACCCGTTGCTATATCAGATAAATAGGAATGATGTCGAAAAGACTCTCTTGAAAATACATTGCTAATGTGAACTTCAATAAACGGAATGTTTATAGCAATCAGCGCATCACGAATAGCTATACTTGTGTGGGTAAAAGCGGCAGGGTTGATGATAATATAATTGATGTATTGTTGTTTGGCTTCATGAATGATAGAAATCAGCTCAGACTCACTGTTACTTTGTCTGGCTATTAGCTCCGCTTTATGTTGCTTGGCAACGTGCTTAAGCTCAGCATCAATCTCTGGCAAGGTTGTTTGCCCATAGATATCAGTTTCACGGGTGCCAAGTAAATTTAGGTTTGGGCCATGTAGTACAAGTATTTTATTCATGTATCAACATTTAATTTACAGATACTGGACATTTTGCCTGAAATTTCTATTTTTGTCTAGTTGTACGACATTGTCTGCATGATGTCGGCAAGTTTGTTGCAAAGTACGCCTATAATGCCTGTGAAAAGTGTGAGTGGTTAACGGTTATAATTATATTGAGTGAGTAGGTTAATGAAAGTAGCTTTATAGTTTATGAGAAGTGTTTATACTTATACCCGCGCCCTTTTAAAATACGTAAAACATGATTTTTGAAAGGGCACCAATGTATCATAGATACCGCATTATGTCTGAATAGCTGGGCATCTATAAAATATATAATCATTTGTTTAGGGATTTGAAATGATCACCCATATAACCGATCTGACTTTAAGAGATGCCCATCAATGTTTATTGGCGACTCGGCTTCGCACAGAGGATATGTTACCGATTTGTAAAAAGATGGATAAAGTTGGATTTTGGGCAATGGAGGTATGGGGAGGAGCTACGTATGATGCTTGCCTGCGTTTTCTAAAAGAAGATCCGTGGGAGCGTTTAAGACTACTACGTAAAGCTATACCCAACACTCGTCTATCGATGCTTCTAAGAGGACAGAATCTTCTTGGATATCGTCACTACGGAGATGATGTCGTTAAAGAGTTTGTAAAACTTACCATTCAAAACGGCATAGATGTGGTGCGTGTCTTTGACGCCCTAAATGATGTTCGCAACCTACGTGTCGCAATTGAAGCTGTAAAAAAATATAAAGGGCACGCACAAGGTGCCATCGCTTATACCACAAGCCCTGTTCATACACTTGAACATTTTGTATCTATGGGTAAGTCTTTGGTTGAAATGGGGTGAGATAGTATTGCCATAAAAGATATGGCGGGCTTACTAACACCAACATCGACTGTTGAGCTATACAAGGCATTAGCAAAAGAAACGAAATTACCCATTCATATTCACAGCCACTCAACTTCAGGTCTCGCTAGTATTTGTCTTTATGAGGGTGTCTTGGCGGGTTGTAAGCATATTGATACGGCCATCTCGTCTTTTTCCGGTGGTGCATCACACCCAGCTACCGAGTCAATGGTATCCGCATTTGCCGGCACCGCACATGATACGGGCTTAGATTTAAATCAGTTGCTGGAAATTAATGATTATTTTGCAGTCGTTCGCAAAAAATATAAGCAATTTGAGGGAGAAGCACAGGATACAGATCCACGAGTGCAGCTATATCAAGTGCCAGGCGGCATGATATCAAATTTGCATAACCAGCTTAAAGAACAACAGGCATTAGATAAAATTGATGCAGTTCATAAAGAAATACCGTTGGTAAGAAAAGATCTTGGATATCCGCCCTTGGTGACAACGACATCACAAGTTGTTGGTACTCAAGCTGTACTAAATGTATTAACTGGTGAGCGTTATAAAACTATTACCAATGAAGTAAAGTTATACTGCCAAGGTAAGTATGGATTGCCGCCAGGTAAAGTAAGTCCTTCACTAAGAAAAAAAGCGATTGGTCAAACAGAAGTGATAGAGATAAGGCCTGCAGATCTTATCCCAAATGAATTAAATACGCTCACTAACGATATTGGCGAGTTAGCTGCAAGTGAAGAGGATGTGATGTCCTACGCACTCTTCCCAGACATTGCCAGGACGTTTTTAAGCGAAAGGAAAGAAGGCCGATTAGAACCAGAGCCTTTGATGAGCAGTCATGCCGAGCAACATACACATCAGGACTTATCAGAGTTTGATATTGGATTACATGGCGAAAGCTACCACGTAAAAATTGCGGGCTTTGGTGTAGAAGAGCATGCACGACAGTCTTTTTACCTTTGGGTCGATGGCGTGCCTGAAGAAGTCGTTATTCAATATGACGAGCAGGGTAACATAACCCAGGGCACAGGACCACAAGCCAACCCATCTAAGAAAAAAGCAGGACCTGGGGATGTAACAGTCGCCATGCCAGGTACCGTAGTTAGTGTCTTAGTTAAGCCTGGTGATAAGGTAAAGGCGGGGCAAGGGGTGTTGGTCTTAGAAGCTATGAAAATGGAAACAGAAATACAAGCCTCAATCGCAGGTGTTATAGATGAGGTTTTGTGCAAGAAGGGCGATAAGGTTACCCCAGAATAAGTGTTGCTGCATATTAGTGAATGATGTTGATAGCATCGCTGTTTAAATCGATTGTTTAGTATTTGTCTCTTAGTTGACACTTTGTGAGCAAAAAAGTTACATTAGCTGGATTGAGCTATATTGAAGGCGTTAATATGGAGTCTGAAAGTTCCAACTCACGTTGTTTAGGCGTGTTTTCATTGGTTATGATTGCTATCGTTTCAGTCGATAGTATTCGTAACCTGCCAATTATTGCTCAATATGGACTTCCACTTGTTTCTTTCTTTCTTGTTGCAGGTTTAGCCTTTTTTCTTCCTCTGACGTGGATATCTTCGCAATTGGCGATACGATATCCGCATGCGGGCGGTTCATACTTGTGGATTGAAGCTGCTTTTGGTAAAAAATTTGGATATCTCTCAATCTGGCTTCAATGGGTATATAACATAATATGGTACCCAACTATATTCGCATTTTTATCTTCTATATTAGCGACAATGCTTGCTCCAGGGCTAGAGGACAATAAATGGTTTATCTTAGGAAGCTGCGCTAGTTTGTATTGGATCATCACCTATATCCACTCAAAAGGGGTTAAAATGAGTGGTTTAATTAGTACCGTTAGTACCTTGGTGGGTACTTTGTTTCCCATGGCTCTAATGATAGGAGCAGCGGTGTATTGGCTAGCATCCGGCTCACCATCTGCTATTACCTTTAGTGCAAAAGACTTAATTCCAAACGAAACGACATACAACAACTTGGCTTATTTTTCTAATTTTTTATTTAGTTTATTGGGTATAGAAGTTATTGCAATGCATGCCGCGAATGTCAAAAACCCAACGGTAACTTACCCTAAAGCTTTGTCTATAAGTGCGCCTATCATTTTGATATCTTTAATGCTGAGCTCGCTTGCACTGTGTGTGATAGTTCCTCCTGAAAAGATAGGAATCATAACGGGTATCATGGATGTATTTGATCTGTTTTTTAAGCAGTATTATCCAGGTGGTACCTTTATTATAGGTTGGAGTATTGTAATCGGCTGTTTGGGGATTGCATCATCATGGATGATTGGCCTGGCAAGAGGCTTGCACGTTGCATTTACAGCCATCAATGCACCCAAACCACTCCAAAAGCTTAATAAAAGTGGGGCGCCAGTTAATGTGCTTATTTTTCAGGGTGTAGTTTATACCATTTTATTAAGCGCATTTTTGTTGCTTCCGGGGGTGAACAGCTCCTATTGGCTGCTGTCAGCACTAACAGCCCAATTTGCCTTATCTTATTATGTTATATTGTTTTTTGCAGCCATTAAGCTGTTACGTTCTAAAAAACATAGTCGAATTCGAGCATTTATGAGCACAGCAATACCATTGCTGGCGGTATTTATCAGTGTAATTGGTATAGGTGTGGGCTTTTTGCCACCCGATGAAATTGGTAAACATCATATTTTGCACTACGAGTTATTCATGATTGGTAGTTTGATAACTTTTTGCATGATTCCTTTTTTGTTCCTCAGAAATAGAACGGCTAAAAGCGCTAAGACAGCCGCATTATCGCCATAGTTCACCCAAAATTTATCGTCATTCCTGCAAAAGCACTGAGTGATCCTGGCTATAATTAATCGTCCTACATGTTCCTACTTAATCCGGCTTGTCCGGGTATCTCTCACACCTGGTAGAGATGCTCAGGACAAGCAGGGACACGTAGCTGGTAGGTTTGGTCGAAAATGACACAGTCTGCAAAAATTATTTAAGTCAATTTACTCAATGGTATTTAATGGAACAACCACTCGAAATTTAGTTCATTAAGGCAATTTATTTACACAGAAAGTGCTTTTGTTCGCCTTAATGGATTCATTTTAATCCATATAATAAATAATTTCTTATCATTTCTCGCTAAACTAAAACTTGCTGCTATGCTTTTTAATGTTGTCTAAGTTTATTGCAGTTTAAGTTAGATTCATTGGTTGTGTTTAGAAAAAGCGCATGCGGGATACTCGATGTATACGGATATGCATTGAGCGCACTCAAACTGGTTTGTTGAGATTGGGTTAGGAATCGTCCTATGCGTGAAGAAAGGAGAAAAATAATGAGCACAAAGCATAGTATACCCGTTTCAATTTCACTATTAGCCTTATCCATCTCTCAAGTATCACAAGCAGCGATACCCATTAATCTGAGCTCAGAAACGTCTGAATCTTTGTCTCAGGACTTTCAAATGATTTCAGCGAATGGCCCCGCCAAGTTGTCGATGGACGCTGAAGCTTTAGAAATAGGCAAGCAACGCATTGACGATAATAAAGTTCAGCATACAAGAGTGCAACAAGTTTACCAAGGTTATCCTGTGCTTGGTGGGGCAGAGGTAATCCATCGAGATGTTTCAAATGAAGGTGTTATAGGAGTGCGCTCAGAAGATAACACCACGATGAATGGGAAAATATATAAAGGACTGCAAAATGACTTAGGTCCTATCCCAACAGATTATGAAGTAAATGCTAAAAAAGTCCTTGAACAATTTAAACAACCCTATAACAAAGAAAATCTGAGCAATGAAACCATTGAACGAATCATCTATATTGATAAATCAAATCAAGCGCATTGGGCCTATAAGGTAAGCGTACAGGTTAACCACAAAAAAAGTATCCCATCTCGTCCTACAGCCATCATCAACGCTGACAACAGCAAACCATTTGTCAGTTGGAATGATATTAAAACCCTATCTAAAGCAATAGGCTTAGGCTTTGGGGGGAATCATAAAACACAAAAATATGAATTTGGTAAAAACAAACCATTGCTTCATATACTAAGAGATACTGATAATAACGTTTGTTATATGGAAAACCATGCTGTTAAAGTCGTTGATATGAAAAAGCAATATGGAGGCGTTAACCAGCCAATGAAGTTCGATTGCCCATTTCCTGCAACAGGCCGTAAAGATGCATACTGGACAGGTTATAACCGCGATGGGTATGACATAGAGAATGGTGCATACTCACCAGTCAATGATGCACTATTTGCAGGCCAAATCATACAAAGTATGTATAAGGGTTGGTTTGGTGTTGATGCATTAACCGAACAAGGCAGGCTTAAAAAAATGGTTATGCGTGTGCATTATGGTACTGGTTATGAAAATGCATTTTGGGATGGTGAGCAGATGACGTTTGATGATGGAAGGGATTTCATGCACCCGCTGGTATCTTTGGGGGTAGGCGCTCATGAAATTAGCCATGGATTTACCGAGCAGCATTCTAGCTTAATTTATTATGGGCAATCAGGTGGAATCAATGAAGCTTTTTCAGATATGGCAGCACAAGCAGCAGAGTATTATACCTTAAAGAAAAGCAGCTGGACGATTGGTAGTGAAATCATGAAAGAAAGCAGTGGAATGGAAGCGCTACGATATATGGAAAGGCCAAGCCGCGATGGTCGTTCTATTGATCATACTAGTGATTACTATCAAGGCTTAGACGTTCATCACTCGAGTGGGGTTTATAATCGATTATTCTATTTGTTGTCTCTATAGTGCCACTACTTGTCTAGACAGTTAATTTCGCAATCTATTTCCCATACAATTAGCCGTTTATGCTGCAATTTTAAGTGGCTCACTCCTCTGGTAATTATAAATATTCATAGGCTTTTGG
>Ga0233426_10001535_pt1 | contig 20880 bp, 17 predicted proteins | sample SI_118_April2016_6_FD_179875 | JGI IMG/M metagenome (GOLD analysis project Ga0233426, IMG submission 179875) | Seawater microbial communities from Saanich Inlet, British Columbia, Canada - SI_118_April2016_10_MG | ecosystem: Environmental > Aquatic > Marine > Inlet | place: Canada: British...
TGTTCATAGTTATATTTTTATTTTTTTTTGAATTAAAAACTGTACTAATTTTTAAATTTTTATCCTTTATAAAATAATCTACATAATTCTTAAATTTACTTTTTGAAAGATACTCGTCTCCATCAGAACTGCTAAATGTTAAGGAAATATCATCTGCGTTGCTACTTAAAAGCAAAAAATCTTTTATATCTTCAGCGTCTTCAATACTAGAGTCTAATGAAAATTCAGAATATATGATATTTTTTTTTGAAAAGTTATTTATATTTTTTTTTGGAAAATTTTTACTATTCATTGAGCTAATAAAGATCTTATCAAAGCTACAAAGACGGGCATTTTTAATATCAGTATAAAATATATTACTATGGTTATCCTGCGAAAAAGTTTTTGTTTCTAAATATGTATTTAATTTTTCTTGCCATTTAAGAAAATTTTCTTCATTATTTTTTAATATACTTATGCTTGATAAGTGATCCAGTGCTTCATAAACTTTCTTTCCAGCAATATCATTCGTAATTAAATCTTTTGAATCAAAATCTTTAATCTTTTTGGTTATGAAATCTTTAAATACATTAAATGTAACATTATCTTTAAAATTACAATCATTTTTTAATAGTAAGAGTAAACTACGTATTTCTTCATCCTTAATATCATTTTCACTTATTAATAGATCTGCTTTAACGTTATTTTTTTGAACCATTAATACTTTATCGAGAAACTTATTTTTTATTTCACTACTGATATTAGGCATAAAATATGGTGACTTTACAATATCGTGTAGATTTATATAGCAATAATTTTTAATATAAAAATTTAAAATATTATCTACGTATGAGCTACATGAGCTTGTTGATAGTAACCAGCCACTATTATCATTAATTTTAATATCATAACCGTCTAAAATTGCAGAAAGCCTTCTTGCAAAATATCTATTATTATTTATTAGTGCAATTCGTTTATATTTATGCAGCTTATGAATTTTTATTATGTTTTTTGCAATATATTCCAGCTCTTCTTCCTGAGAGCCAAAGTCTTTTGAGTTGTATGAATTTATATTCTTAATGTCATAATAATTTTCTTCAATTGTTAATTTATTATCATCATTAAATATAGCTAAATTTGGTAGGTATTTTTCAATCCAAATTTTTTCTAATTTGGAATAATCATGAGAATTAATTACATAGTGCCTGCAATTACTAAAGAATATGAATTCTTTATTTAAAAAACTTAAATATTTGTTTATTAAAGTTCCTTCATCTAAAGATTTTTGTATCCACAATTTTACAATTTCTAAAAAAATCTTCGATTCAAATGATACTAAATTTTGATTTAGTTTTTTAATAATACGATCTTCACTAAAATTATTTTTTTCTATAAAAATATTATTTTCTAAAAATAACTTTTCAATTATATTTAAGATATTTTCAGCTTCACTGGTAAGATTATACTTATTAAATAATGTAGTAGTACTTTCTAAGACACTTTCTAAATATATTGAGTCACACTTTCTTATTGTATTTATATTCTCGTTATTTATTTTGAAAATATATTCATCTAAATAAAATATATTTATATTTTTAATATTTTCTAATGAAATTATATTTTTAACAAATTTTTTAGAAATATTTTTCGGTAAAATTATTACATGATTTGAGTTTATATTATTTTTAACACTTTTAATTAATTTATCTAATGAAGTATTGTTAGGCATGTTTATCTTTTGCAAATGTTGCTAGTTAGGTTATATTATTATATAAAGTTAACACATTTATTAAACTTGTTAAAAATATACTTATGGGTATTGTAAATCTTAAAGACTTTAAGGCATCTTTAAATAAGCCTAAATATACCATAGAGCCGAAGCCAGGAAGAAATTTATATAGTAAAAACCTTATTGATAAATTAGAGTTTTTTAATAATCAAATTAGTGTTTACTTAAGTGATCCTATTATTGAAAAATGTGAGTTTTCTTCCGAAGGTTGTGCTATAAAATTTATCTCAATCGAAGAAAACATTGACGTTCTGCTAATATTACAAGATTTTTCGCCTGACGAATTTGACAAAACTTTTGTAACTTGGGAGTTTTTTATTCATAATATTAAAGATGATGAGTATCTTGACTCAAGGTTTTTCTCAACAACAGATATGGCGATAAAATATTTTTTATCTAAAATTAAATATATGTTGTAGATAAAGTCTATTATATGTCTTTTTTTAGCGGCATATGACTTCCTGCAATCCAACCTGAAGTCCATGCATTCTGAAAATTAAAGCCACCTGTAATGCCATCTATATCCATAATCTCACCAGAAAAATATATTCCGGAGCATATTTTACTTTCCATAGTTTTAAAGTTAATTTCCTTTAAATTTATTCCACCACATTCAACAAACTCTTCCTTGAATCGACTTTTCCCAAGGACTTCTAGCTCACAACTAAATAGATTTGTAACAATTATATTAAATTCTTTTTTATTAATTTCAGACCAGTTTTTTTCTTTTTCAATGCCTGACTTTATTAGTAGCTGAAGCCAGAATCTTTTTGTAATCTTTATTGGATATGCATTTCCTATTTTTGCTTTAGTATTTTTATTTTTTATGTTGTTTATCATATTTCTCACTTCATTTATTGACTCTAACCCTAGCCAGTTGATAATAATTTTTGCTTTATAGTTAGAATGCATCATTTCACGTGCAGCCCATGCTGATAGTTTTAATAATGCGGGTCCACTTAGGCCCCAATGTGTAATTAACAATGGTCCTTTTTGATAAAATTCTTTCGCACTATCTATTTTTAGAGTTAAAGAAGAATTAGTAAATGAAGTTCCTGCTAAATTTTCTAATATCAAATCTTCTATTTTAAAAGTAAATAGAGAGGGAGCGATTTCTGTAATAGTATGACCAAGAGTCTTAGCTAATCTATAGCCACTTGGCATACTTCCAGTAGCAATTAGAACAGAATCTGCTATAAAGTTTTTATTTTTATTTATTAGTAATGACAGTCTGCCATTTTCTAATTTTCTTATGTTTTTAATATTTGATTGAGTTACTAATTGTACTTTATATTTTTCAGCCTCATTCATAAAACAGTCGATGATAGTCTCAGAATTATTTGTAACCGGAAACATACGGCCATCTTTTTCATGTTTAATTTTTACGCCCCTATCTTCAAACCATTTTACAGTGTCGGACGCTTGGAATTTTATAAAAGGGGATAGGAGTTCTTTTTTTCCTCTGGGGTAATTTAAGACAAGATCCTTAGAGTCAAATATATGGTGAGTAACATTACATCTACCGCCGCCAGATATTTTTACTTTTTTTAAAAATCTTTTTGATGCTTCAAAAACTTTAATATTAATATTGATATTTTTTTCTTTTGCGACTTCTGCACATCTAATTGCAGCAAAAATACCACTTGCTCCACCGCCAATTATGGCGATGTTTCTTTGCTCTGATGTTTTCATTGTGATTTAACCTCAGGATATCTTAGTTAAACTGGTGGAGGCGGCGGGGATTGAACCCGCGTCCGCAAATCCTCTGCCTTTGGTACTACATGCTTAGCTTCGTTATCAAATTTCATGCAACAAATGTTAACGAGCAGACATTAAATTACACTATCCAATTGAGTTTCGCAGTTATTCTAATGGCGAGAATAAAGGCTATCTTGTGTTAAGCGACACCAAACGGAAATGCACAAGCACGTTTCTGAATGATGACCAGCGGGGTTAAGCCGCTAGTGCGTAGTTGTCTTCGTTTGCAACTATAATTTTATAGCATTTTTAACGAGAATAGCTATATACTCGACATGCACCTAGGGTTTTGCAATCCACGTCGAATCCAGATCGCCCCCGAACCTATATTGTACTATATTGTAGTTACAGTTAAAATAGATTGGCGATTTTAGTTTAAAGTCACTTAAACAACAAATAATTAAAATTATGAGTGAATTCAGCACATCAATATTAATAATAAGCACACTTATAGTTATTATATTGGCTCTTTTATACCTTTATCAAACAACAAAAGCAGACCTAGTAAAAAATAAGGGTATTAATAAAATTTTAGAGGATGAAAAAAAACTTCTTGAAGAAGATAAAAATTCACAGTTTACAGATATAAAGGTTCTCGAGGAAAAGATAAGAAATCAAGATAAAATATTAGAAAATACAAATCTTGAAAAAAAACTTATAGAGCAAGAGGCGAGTATCAAAGATCTTGCTAATAAAAGTAATATAATAGATAAAGATCTTGCAAAAACTAACGAAAAATTTGATACAAAATTCGATAGTACTTCTTCAGAATTAAAAGAAAACTCAGAAAAAATTGGCTTATTGTATGGCAATTCTCAAAATCAAGGAAATTACGGTGAGTACAGCTTAGAACTTGTTTTTGATCAAGCTAATTATGTTGAGGGACATAATTATTTTAGCCAAAAATCATACTCATTTGTAGATAGCGATGGAAAATCTAGAACAAAACGTCCAGATTTTGTCGTTCCAAGACCTTTTAAAGGCGATGGTGTTATGAATATAGTGATTGATGCTAAAACACCACTAACGGATTTCAAAGAGTGGATAAGTGCAAAAAAATCTAGTGTAAGGCGAGTAGATTTGGATAAGTTGGAAGATAATTTCATTAAAAAAATTCATAAACATGCCTCATCTTTAGTGAAAGATGATTATCAATCCTACATTCCAAGCGCATTTAGTAAAATTATTATGTTTGTTCCAATAGAGGATATGAGGACTATGGTTCTCAATAGTAGTAAATTATATAATTTTGATAAAAAAGAACAGACGATTCTTGAATATCTATATAAAAATAATATATGGATTTCATCCAGGTCAGATATTCTAAATACGCTTGATATGGTAAGAGAAATGTATGATAAAAAAAATCAAACAGATAATATTAATGCCATAGTTAAAGTTGCAAAAGATATAGCAGAAATTACACGAAATGTAATTCTAGGTGCAAACAAATACATTGATGCTAGCGAAAAAGCCACAAGAACAATGAGAAAAATTATTACATCGAATGACCCAGGAAAACATATAGACAAGTTAAATACTATTGGTATGAGTGATGAAAGCACTGGCTTTAAAGACATAGAGAACAAGTACAAAGATCAAGCAAAACTTCGACTAGTTGATAATGATGAAGAGAGCTATATTGACCCTGACAAGGAATAATCTCCTTTAAAACACTGTAAAAATATAAATTCTTATCATTAAATGCTATAGTTACCCCCATAAATTCCATACATAACACTATGCTTTAATATGCTAATACTACGTGAAAACACTGTTTCTAAGACACAATTAAATAGCAAGATACGAAGCAAAGTCTCAGAAAATATGGGTATTAACTGTAATTTTTCAATGTATTACGCGTATTATTTAGACTTAAACTTGGATTTTACAGATCAAGAATATCAAGTATCTAAAAATTTACTATTGTCAGAGGACCTTGGCCATAAAATTAACAATTCTAAATATTTATTAGTAACCCCGAGGTTAGGTGTGGAGACAGCATGGGGCTCAAAAGCTAGAGATATTTTTTACGCTAGCGGTCTAAGGAAGCTAAAATCAATAGAGAGAGTTAAAATATTTATTTTTCCTGATGATTTTGACTCTGACATCATAAAAAACCCGTTATTTTACTCTCAATTTTTTGACAAAATGACCGAAACAAAGTTTTTTAAATATGCTGATTACAATTTTGCTCAATCAGAATCTAGAGAGATTACTTATGAGGCAGAAGGCATAGAAGCATACATAAATTTATGTAATGAAAAGCTCGGTTTAGCATTATCATATGATGAAATATTATATTTAAGTACCAATTATCAGGGTTTAGATAGAAAACCTACAGATGTTGAATTAATGATGTTTGCTCAAGTCAATTCTGAACATTGCAGGCATAAAATATTTAATTCGTCATGGATCATTGATGGGGAAAAAAAAGATAAAACTTTATTTCAGTTTATCAAATCCACAGAGCCAGAAAAATCCTCTAACGTAATTAAGGCATATTCTGATAACTCTGCTGTAACTAGTTCATTTAAAACAAATAAACTTATTATAGATAGTGATAATAGCTATGCTTATAAAGATATAGATACTCATTCTGTGATTAAAGTAGAAACTCATAATCATCCTACAGCTATATCACCATTTTCTGGTGCAGCAACTGGATCTGGTGGTGAAATTAGAGATGAGGCAGCTACTGGTAGAGGGTCAAAAACTAAAGCAGGATTATGTGGTTTTAATGTCTCAAATCTAAATATACCTGGATTTTTGCAACCATGGGAAAAAAACTCAAGTATTTCCTATCCCAAAAGAATTGCAACAGCCTTAGAAATTATGATAGAAGGTCCATTAGGAGCATCTTCTTACAACAATGAATTTGGAAGACCATGTTTAGTGGGTTATTTTAGAACATTCGAGCAAGAGATAAGCTCGAACTCTTACTATGGTTACCATAAGCCGGTTATGATTGCTGGTGGTTTTGGGACTATAGATAATAAAAATTATAAAAAATCGAATATTGAAGATTCTGATTTAATTATTGTTCTAGGAGGGCCTTCAATGCTTGTTGGCTTAGGTGGAGGGGCTGCGTCATCTAAGCATTCTTCGTCTGAAAATGAGGACTTAGATTTTGCTTCAGTACAAAGAGAGAATCCTGAGATGGAAAGAAGATGCCAAGAAGTTATAGATAGATGTTCTAACTTATTGAATAATATAATTATTTCAATACATGATGTAGGCGCTGGTGGTTTGTCTAATGCAGTTCCTGAGCTTGTAAATGACAGTAAAAAAGGTGCAATTATTGATATTTCAAAAATTCCTATAGCAGATAAAAGCTTAACACCGCTAGAAATATGGTGTAACGAGTCGCAAGAACGTTATGTTTTATCCATTAAAGACACTGATATCAATATTTTTCAATCTATCTGCCAGAGAGAAAATTGTCCATTTTCAGTTATAGGTTGCGCTACAGATAATCAAAAATTTATCTTAAAAGATGACTCAGAATGTTTCATAGATTTACCTATGGAGCTACTTTTTGGAGAAAAAGGTGAGCAACAAATTAGTGTTAATTCAAGCGTTATAGAAGAAAACACCTGTGATTATAGCAACTTCGAATTTAAGGACTGTTTGCAAAAAGTATTATCTTTACCATCTGTAGCATCAAAGCAGTTTTTGATCACTATAGGTGATAGATCAGTTGGAGGTTTGACAGTCCAAGATCAATTTGTTGGGCCATGGCAGGTTCCTGTGGCTGACTGCGGTATAACTGCAAATGACTTCTCATTCAATACAGGCGAAGCAATGTCTATAGGTGAAAAATCTTCTATTGCTATTTATGATCCTATTTCATCGGGTGAAATGGCAGTTTGTGAGGCGATATTAAATATTTGTTCTGCACCTATATGGGATCTGTCAAAAATTGCGCTTTCTGCAAACTGGATGTCTAGCTTTGATAATGAATTTGATAAATATAATCTTTATAAAACTGCTGAATCAATTACATCTAACATATGTAATAAATTAGGTGTAACTATACCAGTTGGCAAAGATTCTTTATCTATGAAGATGTCTTGGTCTGAAAATGATAAAGAAATAAGTGTTAAATCGCCAAATACTTTAATAATAAGTGCTTTTTCTAGTGTCTATAATTTAAAAAATATAGTTAAGCCAATGTTTGTTAATGATCATAATACCTCAATAGTTTTTATAGACTTGTCTGGGGGGAATTACCGTACTGGAGGCTCAGCACTTTCCCAGGTTTTAAAAACAAAAGATACAGAGTGTCCTAAAGTAGACAACATCAATAATTTCAAGAATTTTTTTAAAGCTACACAACATTTGATAAAAAATAATATGATCCTCTCTTATCATGATAGATCAGACGGGGGATTAATAACAACACTATTAGAGTGTTCTTTTGCAGGACATGTAGGAATTGATATTGATTTTAAAAAAGATATTCTTGATATAAATAAATATATGTTTAATGAAGAGCTTGGAGTAGTTGTGCAAGTATCAAATAAACTACTCAAAGATGTATGTAAGATTTATTCTGATAATAATATAGAGAATCATGTTATTGCAAAAATAAATAACACTTATGAAATAAATATATTGGCAGAAAAAGATACCGTCTTCACTAGCTCACTAGAAGATCTTCATAAAACCTGGCATAAAACCAGTTATGAAATTCAGAAGATACGAGATAATGCTGAGTCAGCTGAAAATGAATTTAATATTATTGGCAATAAAGAAATAAAAGGTCTTTATATAGATAAGAAATTTTCGGACCCTCAAATGAATCAAGTTTTTTCTATAAGTAAAACTAAGCCAAAAATTGCTATTTTAAGAGAGCAGGGTGTAAATGGGCATTACGAAATGGCCAATGCTTTTAGTGAAAATGGATTTAATGCAATTGATGTAACGATGAATTCATTGATAACAAAAGAAAATAATTTAAATGATTTTCAAGGAACAGTATTCTGTGGTGGTTTTTCTTACGGGGACGTACTTGGGGCTGGAAGAGGATGGGCTAATAAAATTTTGCATAATGAAATACTACTAGAAACTTTTTCGAACTATTTTAGTGATCTAGATAAATTTTCACTTGGAATATGTAATGGATGCCAAACGTTATCAAAGTTAAAATCTATAATTCCAGGATCAAAAGATTGGCCTAGTTTCTTACAAAATACTAGCGAAAGATTTGAATCAAGAATCGTAATGGTTAATATTGAAAAATCGAACTCTATATTTTTAACTGATATGACTGACTCAAAACTTCCTGTAGTTGTATCTCATGGAGAAGGAAGAGCGGATTTGAATGATATTGAGTACACAAATCTAATAAATAATAATCAGATATGTATGAAATACGTAAATGATTATGGCAAGTTTTCAGATGAATATCCATATAACCCTAACGGTTCATACAATGGTATTGCTGGCGTATCATCCACTACTGGAAACGTAACACTTTTAATGCCTCATCCAGAAAGACTGATCAATATAATGCAGTTTCCAACAAATGATAATGAAAAATTATCCCCATGGTTGAAATTTTTCTATAATGCTAGAATGCATCTAAAATAAAAATAATATAATATTCACTTTATGAAAAATAAATCAAAGATTTTAATAACTTCTCCAGCGAGACTCCATCTTGGATTCATGGATTTAAATGGATCCTTAGGAAGAAAATTTGGGAGCGTAGGTCTTGCTATTGATAGCATTGAAACCTCAATAACAGTTTCAAAAAATTCTATGAAAGATAGTCTGGAAATTAATGAAGCTAATAAAAGAGCATATGATTATTCTAGATTAATACTAAAAGCTTATGAAGTTGATGAGAACATAAAAATTGAGGTGCATAAAAAAATACCTGAGCACGCTGGACTTGGTTCGGGAACTCAACTGGCACTTACTGTTGGTGTTGCTATATCAAAGTTATTTAATTTAAATCTTAGTTTAATGGATATTGGGAAAGTCTTAGATAGAGGAAATAGATCTGGTATTGGGATCGGTGCTTTTGAGTATGGCGGTTTTTTAATTGATGGCGGCAAAGGAAAGTCAGCTGAACTTCCACCAATTACTGTAAGACAAGATTTTCCAGAAAACTGGAGAATTATTCTTTTAGTTAATAGTAGAGAGAAAGGTATTCACGGACAAAAAGAATATAACGCATTTAAAACTCTTAAGCCTTTTCCAGAAAATTTATCAGAGAAACTTTGTCGTTTGGTAAATATGGTTATACTTCCAAGTTTAATAGAAAAAAACTTTAATGATTTTTCAGAAGCAATTGGTCAGCTTCAAAAAATTGTCGGCACTCATTTTTCACCTATACAGGGTGGTGTTTATTCAAATCCCGATATTGCAAACATTATGAATTACGCCGAACAAAATGGCTTCATGGGAGTTGGCCAAAGTTCTTGGGGTCCAACAGGTTTTATATTAACTGATAGCGATACATCAGCACACAAACTTACGAAAGATATAAAGCAAAATTTTTTATGTAAAGATTTGCAGATAGAAATTATTAAAGGAAGAAACAAAGGTTCATATATTGAATCTTTTAGTAATGAGAATGTTAGTCAAAATAAAAATTTAAATACATACAAGGAATAGATTATGAGTAAACCATTAATCATGCATATGATAACAACTGCAAAAAATTTAAGCCCATTTGATGTGAATATGGCATACGATGCTGGCTGGGATAATTGTGTGCCTTATACAAATATTGATACAGATGAAGTAGAAGGAATAGTTCAAGATGCTATTTTCTCAAGAACCCCAGGATTAAATAAAACTGGTATCTTTGTTGGTGGTAGAGATCCACATAAAGCTATTGAAATGCTTAATATTTGTAAAAATTCTTTAGTACCACCATTCACATTATCTGCTTTTGCTGACCCTAGTGGAGCCTTTACTACTGCAGCGGGAATGATCGCAAAAGTTGAAGATGCTCTAAAAAATAAATTTGATAAAAATTTTCAAGGTCAAAAAGTTGTGGTCTTTGGCGGAACAGGCCCTGTTGGTTGTATTGCTGGAATTTTAGCAGCTTCGGCTGGAGCAGAAGTTATAATTTTAGGGAGAAAGAAAGAAAAATGTGAGGAGTTAGCAAAATTTTGTAAAGAAACCTACCTAGATTCATCTGCAAAAATATCTGGTGCAGGTAATGATGAGTTTGATGCACAAATCGCTGAAATTGATGTAGTTTTAGCAAGTGGCGCAGCTGGAATCCAGCTAGTATCTGAAGATCAATTAAAAATTGCTAGTAATCTAAAAGTTGCGGCAGATGTTAATGCTGTTCCGCCATCAGGGGTTGCTGGACTTGATGCAATGCAAGATTGTAAGGAATTAACTGCATCCGTGTCTGGAGCAGTAGGAATAGGTGCGTTAGCAATAGGGCAGGTTAAATATCAAGCTCAAAGTAAACTTTTAAAGAAAATGGCTAGTGCAGAAAAACCAGTATTTTTAGATTTTCATGATGCTTTAGATTTAGCAAGAGAGTATGTTTCATCAAACTAATATAGTTCTAATTGGTAACTCTTTAGTAGAGCAAAGTAAATCAATAGCTCATTTGAACAAAAGAGTTATAAATATAGATTCTTTTAATGATGAGGACCTAATAGGTGAGAATTATAAAAATTCAAATCACTTTGGTCTTGTTAACGATCATGTTTTATTAATTTTAAAAAATCTAAATTTAGATAAAAATGAAACTTTAATAATAGTTTGCTCCGACTATGAAAGAGATAAAGATTATTATTCGTTACTTAAATCATACGGAAGAATTATTGGAAATAGTCAAAAAACAATCTTGAAAACTCAAGATTATGAAAATCTTAGTAATAAATTAAAAAAAAATAATATTAAATTTCCTAAAAAGATGTTTCCAGAAATAGGTAGTAGTGAAAATTTTTTAATAAAAAATAAATTTTCATCTGGTGGTTTTGGAATAAAAAGATATCATGAAAAATCTATAATAGACTATGATAAAGAATATTGTCAGGAGTTTATTAATGGTAAGGTTTGCTCAATATTATTTTTAGCAAATAATAATAAGGAATATAAGATAATTGGTGTTAACGAAATTTTTAGTAAAGAAACAATTTTCACAGAGTTTTGTTTTTCCGGGGCTATTAATAATGTTGTTCTTAGCGAGAATCAAAATAAATATTTAAATAGTGTTATTAAATTCTTTGTTAACGAGTATGAATTAGTTGGTATTAATGGAATAGATTTTATAATTTCTGATGAAATATATTTTTTAGAGATAAATGCAAGAATTACTCAAACAAGTTATTTATATGATAATATATTCAAGAAAGGCTATGTAAATGCGCATATAGAATCAGACATAAATAATATTTTTTCTTTAGTTGGTGGTTTAAATAATAATTATTCATGTTTTGAAAATTTATTTTCTAACTCTGTATCATTAATTAATTATGATTTAAAAAAACATAATTTTGTATCAAATGTTCCTAAAATCAATACTAATATTGATGTTGGTCAGCCAATATGTACTATAAACGTAAATTCTGATGACCAAAAAAAGATAAAAAATTTATTGTCAGATAATATATTATTAATAAAAAATAAACTTAAAAACATAGAGATAATTTAAAATGATAAGTGTAAACAAAAAATCACAAGAACTTGTTAGAGATCTAATCGATAACTCTGATTATTATAGAGTCAGTGTTAGTAAAGGTCATAATGAATGCGTTATTATAGATGCTGGTGTAAATGAACTAGGAAATATGGAGGCTGGAAGGGTGATAAGTGAAATTTGCCTTGGTGGTATTGGCAGAGTTCATATATTAAATACCTTACAAAATAGTGAGTGGCCATTAACCATTAATGTAAATACAAATAATCCAGTTATAGCATGTCTAGGTTCACAATATGCTGGATGGAGTCTTTCTTCTAAAGAAGAAGGTTCAAAATTTAATGCTTTAGGGTCAGGCCCAGCGCGAGCATTGGCACTCAAAGAGCCTTTGTTTGATGATATTAGCTACTCTGATAAAAGTGATAAAACTTGCATAGTAATGGAAGTTGATTCATTTCCGCCAAATGACGTAATAGATAAAATATCTAACGATACAGGTGTTGAGCCAAAAAATTTAACGATAATAATTACACCGACATCTAGCATAGCCGGAAATATCCAAGTTGTTTCTAGAGTACTGGAAGTAGCATTGCACAAAGCCCATGAATTAAAGTTTCCAATGAGCGATGTAATTGAAGGCTTTGGAAGCGCGCCAATTCCTCCAACATCACCAGATTTTTTGACAGCTATGGGAAGAACAAATGATGCGATAATTTTTGCTGGGATAACACAGTTATTAGTTAGTACTACTGATGAGATGGCCGAAGAACTTTGTAATAAAATGCCAAGCTCAACTTCCAACGATTACGGCAAACCTTTTGCAGATATTTTTAAAGAATACGAGTATGATTTTTTTAAAATTGATGCAAATTTATTTAGCCCAAGTAAAGTTATTATTTCTAATATGAAGACTGGAAATACATTTATAAGTGGAAAAATTGATAATGAATTGATGAAAAAATCGTTTGGAATATAAAAATGTATCTAATTTTTACCGAAGACGATGGTTGGCATACTGATCAATTAATAGAAGCTTTTAAAAATAATAATAAAGAAGTTGAAACTGCAAAAATTAATGAATCATCAATAATAATTGATGGTGACCCCAGAATTATATTTGAAGGAAAAGAGATATTCTTAAAAAATATTGATGGTGCGTTTGTAAGGGGTATTCCTGGCGGAACCTTAGAAGAGGTTTGTTTTCATTTAGATATATTGCATTTTTTAGAGCTTCACAATGTAACGGTTTACAATAATACGGTTTGCATAGAAAAAAGTGTAGATAAAGTAAGAACATCGTGCATCTTAAATGCTAATAAAATTCCAACTCCTAATACTTATATTACAAGCAATATAAAAGATTTGAAGAAATTTAGAAATAATTTTTCTAATGAGCTTTGTGTTTGCAAACCAATATTTGGATCTCAAGGAAAAGGACTCGAAATCCTTGATGACGATAATGTACATCCTGACTACGAAAACCTAAATAACGTATATTATTTGCAAGAGTATTTAAAGCACCCCGAAGGTAAGTTTGTTGATTGGAGGCTTTTTGTAATTAATGATCAAGTAATAGCGTCTATGAGTAGAGAAGGAGCTTCTTGGATAAATAATGTTGCTAATGGAGCTACCTGCAAACCTTTTAGACCATCAGATGAAATGGTAAAGCTGGCAGTTGATTCGTCCCTTGCTTTAGGAATGAATTATTCGGGCGTTGATATCATGCTTGGTGATGATGGTTACACGGTGACAGAAGTTAATAGTATTCCAGCCTGGAAGGGTCTTCAGTCTGTTTATGACGATAAAAATGTTGCAGAGACTATCATTAACGATTTTTTAAGAGTTTGTAAGGAGAGTAGAAATTGCTAACTGAGAATCAGGTTAAAATGGCTTTTGAATATGCATGCAAATTAGATGTTTTTTCAGTAAAGCCTGGGAATGTTTTTCACGGTCATCCAGCATACGGAATGACACACAAAGATTTTTTACAAAGCTCCATGGCATGCTCTGATGTCATATGTGAGCAAAATATGGATATTGATGAAAAAATACTTGAATGCATTAAGTCTTCTATGGATGTAGTAGGCTGTAATACTAATTTAGGCATAATCCTTTTATGCGTTCCTATTGTGGAAGCACTATATATGGATAAAGACCATAAATTTCTCCAAAGTAATCTTGAAAAAGTGATTAATAGCATTAATGAAAAGCAAACAAAAAATATATATAAGGCAATTAACCTTGCAAAAGCAGGCGGAATGGACTCAAAAGACAAATTTGACCTTAATGATAATAAATCTAAAGATTTTACTTTATTAGAAGCAATGAATTTTGCTAGCTCATACGACTTCATAGCTGGAGAATATTCCAATAATTTTGATAATATAATCAATACTATATCTGTAAATTGGAGAAATTACTTTAAATTAATGGGTAATGGTGAAAGTGCTACTACAGCAACTTTTTTGAAACTAATTAGTTCAAATCCTGATTCTCTAATAGCTAGAAAACATGGTCTAGACAAAGCGAAAGAGGTTTCAGAGAGATTTAAAACCATAGCTGATGAATATTGTGCATCAAAAAACCCAAATAATTTAAATAATCAGTTGTTATTACTGGATTCAGAGCTTAAGATACAAGGATTAAATCCTGGAACAACAGCAGACGTTGTAGTGGCAAGTATCTTTCTTAACCGCTTGGGTTTATAATACAAAACTTAGCTATTCGCAGAAATTAATGGCGAAAGCTATTTTTACGTTAAATTATTATAATAATAGGAGTTGTATCATGGCAATAAATAAAGTGATGGTAGGGGAATCGTTAGTTAACGACAATGACCCAACAGGAACTATGGCAGAGATTGCTCATATCGATTTATTAATCGGTCCAAGAGGCTCAGCAGTAGAAACAGCATTTTGTAATGGTCTTTGTAATAACAAAGATGGTTTTACATCATTATTAGCAGTAGTTGGTCCAAACTTAGTTTGTAAACCAAACACAATGATGTTCAACAAAGTTACAATTAAAGGCGCTAAGCAAGCTGTACAAATGTTCGGTCCTGCTCAGAAAGCTGTAGCTATGGCTGTAGCGGATAGTGTAGAAGCTGGAATTATTCCTAAAGGTGAAGCTGATGATTTATACATCTGTGTTGGTGTATTTATCCATTGGGAAGCTAATAGTGATGAAGCTATATACGAAAATAACTATAAAGCTACAAAAGGTGCTATCGAAGCAGCTGTAAAAGGTTATCCTTCAGTAGACGAAATGTTATCTAAAAAAGACAGCACAGATCATCCTTTCCAAGGATTCTAGTACTATCTTTATGTGTTATTTGCGTCAGCCAATATTTTGGTTGGCGCAGTTTTACAGAAATATTAGATTATTAAACTAGGTGCAATTCTAAATATATCAAATGTCATCAAAAGATAAGAAAATTCATAGAGAGGGACTTACTGCTCAAGAATATTCTTTTAAACACGCTTTACCAATTCAAACATTAATAACAAACGATAATTCTGATGAAAAATCATTAGAGTCAAAGGTATTAATTAATATAGATCCCAATGAAGATCAAAAAACAATTTTAAAGGCGTACCATGATTTGAAACTTTTAAATGTTGTTGATAATGAGTTTCGTATTCATGAAGATGTTAGAAAGTTGGATTACTTGTATTGGTTAAAAGATAAACTTCATAGCTTAGGATTCACGTATATAGAGCATAACGAATATCAAGACGAATCACATAAAATAATAACAAATAATTTTATATCTACTAATAAGAAAAATATAAGTATATTGGACGTTCAAAACTATAAAATAGATAATTTTTATCTATATCTTTCAGTTGTTATGGTTTGTAAAGGATATATATCAAAAGAATATATTTATTTAAAGGATATTGATGACAATGTTTTTAAAATCATAGAAAGTAATTTAAATAATAGCGGTATAAGTTTAGCAAAATTATATATAACAAAAGACAATTATATTGTAAGAATAAAATCTAAAAAAGACTGCGAAAAATTGAAGAAAAATTTAGAAGCATTCTTAAAGTCCATACCATGTTTCAATGATAAGTTTTATTTATCAACACCAAAAGCAAGTATAACTAAAAAATTAGTTTTTGATTCTGCGCACTTTATTACGGATCACGAAGGTAAATGTAAGAATCTGCATGGTGGGAGATATGATATTGAAATTTCTATAAAAGACAGGATTGACCCAATGACTGGGTTTGTAATTGATTACTCTCTAATAAAAAATATAACTAAAAATCTTGTAATAAATAAATTTGACCACAAAACACTTAATTTTACATGTCCTGAGCTGTCATGGAGATCAAGTACTGAATTTTTAGCAATAGTAATTTGGGAAATATTAATTGAATATCTTCCGAATTTAAAAAAGATTAAGATTTATGAAACAGAAACATCTTATTGTGAATTTAAGGGTAATGATCTTGACGAATATTTAAAGAGTGGACCAAGTGAAATCTTAGGTTATTTCAAAAATCTAACAAGAGATCAGCAAGAAGAAGAAAATGTTATTGGGTAAATATTAAATGGAACATAAATGGCTTTTAGAAAATTTTAATTATGCTAAAAATTTAATAGATGAAAAAAATCTTCCTAACTGCTTAATAATTACTGGTAACAAAGCCATTGGTAAAAAAGATTTAGCAGAAGAAATATCAAAATATTATCTCCAAGATGATCTTAAATTAACAATAGATGAAAATACAAATTTTAAAGTTATTAAGGCTGAAGAAGGTTCAAAAATTATTAAGGTTGAGCAAATTAGAGACTTCCTAGATAAGGTCTATCTAAAGTCAGACAAGAGAGTTGTTTTTATACAAGATGCTGACAAGTTAAATGTAAACTCTGCCAATTCACTTTTAAAAATAATTGAAGAGCCTCCATTAGGAACTAAATTTATTATCACAACTTCTAAAATATCATCAATTATCCCAACAATTATTTCTAGAAGTACCGTACTCAAATGTAATAATCCTACATCTGAGGATATAAATAGTTATTTAAATTATTTAGAAGAGGTTGATATTGATAATTACTATGTACTATCAAACCTTAACAATAAGAATGTTAGTAGCGCATATTATGAAAATAAGTTTTCTTTAATTAATGATTTTTTTTACGACATGGATGACGTTATATCATCATCAGAGAATATTATTAATTTTTCTAAAAAGTTCTCCGCTTATAAGATTGAACATATTATTAACATGCTCTTATTCGTTATTATTAATTTTCAAAAATCAAGCCTACTAACCAATAATTCAAAGTTTTACGAAGATAATGATAATATAATTAAAGATTATAACTCTAAGAAATTAAATTTTATTTATGATAAATTAATTAATATAAAGAAAAATATTGGTATTATTCAAAATAATGAAACTATTCTATTTTCAATTTGTATATTATTTAAAAAACTCTCAAAAGTTAGTTAGTTTTTTATTTTTAATATTTATATTATTTTATCAAAATCAAGTGTCTGCTCTTGAAATATTCGATATAGAAAAAAATTCTACTGTAGTTGGCGAAGTAAAGTTAGTAATAGTTGATGAAGATGAGACGGTTGCTGACATGGCAAATCGTTATAAGACCGGCTTTCAAGATCTGCTTATTGCAAATCCAGATTCACATCATTGGAGTCCTAAAGCTAATTCTGAATATGTAATTCCATCAATGTATATACTTCCGCAAGAAAATTATAACGGAATCATCTTAAATCTTGCAGAACTACGATTATATTTTTACATTTCTGGTGAAGACCTATATGAGCCTACAAGAGTGTTAACCTATCCAGTAGGTATAGGTAGATTGGATTGGAAAACACCTTTAGGTGAAACATTTATTAAAAGTAAAGTTGAAAATCCGTCTTGGTACCCACCAAAATCTATTATTCTTGAGCATGAAGAGCGAGGAGAGATTCTTCCAAGAGAGGTAAAAGCGGGGCCTGACAATCCTTTAGGTAATTTTGTATTAAAGCTTAATGTTGATGGAGGTTATTTGCTACATGGAACAAATAAAAAACATGGTATCGGAATGATGGTGTCGCACGGTTGCATAAGACTTAGAAATGAAGACATAGAAACTATTTATCATAATGCGTTGCTTGGTACTAAAGTTAAAATTATTAATGAACCAATAAAAATTGGAAAATATAAAGATTTTCTCTATATGGAAGTCCACGCATTTAATAACAAAGAAGTTTATTCGAATAATCAAAAAAATGCTTTAACAACAAATAATATATACAAGCCAGTAAAGCCTGTAATGAATTTCTTAGATAAAAATCCAGACTATAAAATTAACTGGAAAAATGTTTTTAAGGCATATGAAGAATCTAATGGTATACCTATAATAATTGGTAAAAAATCTTATAATAAAAAAAATATGGCTAAAGCTAATTAGGAGACATTTATGGGGTTAGGAATATTTATGATTTTATGTTACATAGCATTACAGCAATATTAATTGCAATAAAATAAATTAGAGAGGTAAGCCGATGAATAAAAAAATTGTTGTAATATTTTTAATGTTAATTAATTTTAATGCCATTGCTGATACCAAAAAAATAGCATGTAAGGGTAACGATCATCATAAATGGAATAATTGCATTGGTTCTATCGCTAAAGATAGCACAGCGTATGTAGGAAATTTTAAAAATGGTTTATATCATGGTCAAGGTACATTTACATTCTCTGATGGTGCTACTTATGTTGGTAAGTTTGAAAATGGTAAAGAATCTGGGAAAGGTATATTTACTTGCTGGGTGCACGGTGCAACTTATATTGGTGAATTTAAAAATGGAATGAAACATGGAGAAGGGCAATATAAATATCCTGACGGTTCATTTTACGATGGTATTTGGAAGTTAGGTAAAAAACATGGTCTTGGAACTTATATATATCCAAATGGTAAAAAAGATATTGGTTTGTTTAAAAAAGATAAATTTGTTGGAAAAGGAAAAACTTGAAAGAAAACCTGAGACAAAAAAAGTAGCTAGATTAATGTCTCAGGATATAACTTTAGTATTTAGACTTCAGAATCAGAATCATCTTTTGAATCTGCAGAATTCTCTTCTTCATCTGACTCAGAATTCTCATTTACAGATTCCTCCATTTTTGAAGAATTAGTTTTAGAATCATCGTCATGATCATGGGAGGCACCTGCATTACAGTGACTGGCCATTGATACTGATGAGAAAAGGTAAAGCACTAAAAATAAATATTTCATAAATCACTCCAACATTAAATTTCATTAAATTTATAATAGCTGATAAATACTCAGAATCTACTGTGCTGAATCTGTACATATATATCTATACTTAAGCTATGCAGATATATGGACAGAATACGTAATTTTGGTATATTAAGTTTTCAAATATTTATAACAATAGAGAGATATTATGACAGTAATAAACTACGAAGAAGCTATTGGGCAATGGCATAGAGATAGAAATCTCATAGATGGCAGTACTGACAAAGACCAATACATGAAGTTAATTCAAGAAGCAGGCGAGTTATCAGATAGCTTATGTAAAGGTAAGGATATCCGTGATGACATTGGAGATATGATGGTAGTTTTAATCAATATTATGGTTAGAAATAACTTAACCATGAAAGAATGTTTGTCTGTTGCATACGATGATATAAAAGATCGAAAAGGCAAGATGATTGATGGTATTTTTGTAAAAGAAGGCGATGAATAATTCGCCTGTAGAAAATTTTAGAGTATTAGTTTCTGGAATCTGTATTTATGATCTATAAATCAAAACAAAATATTATTGATAATGCTTTAATTTCTAAGGTTGATTACAAAAAAATGTATTTAGATTCAATCGATGATCCTGTTACTTTTTGGGAAGAGCAGGGCAAAAGACTTGACTGGTTTAAGCCATATAAAAAAGTTAGAGAATATTCATACGATCAAGATAATTTATCCATTAAATGGTATGAAGATGGTCAATTAAATGTTTCTTATAATTGTATAGATAGACATTTAGAAAAGAGAGCTAATAAGGTTGCTATTTTATGGGAAGGTGACGATCCTTCGGATGTTAGAAAAATAACTTATAAAGAACTTTTCGTTGAGGTTTCCAAATTTTCTAATTCATTAAAATCTATTGGTGTTAAAAAAGGTGACAGAGTCACAATATATATGCCCATGATACCAGAAGCTACATTCGCAATGCTAGCTTGCACAAGAATAGGCGCTATTCATTCTGTAGTTTTCGGAGGATTCTCTCCAGAAGCATTGGCGGGCAGAATTGTGGATTGTAAATCTGAATATATAATAACTGCGGATGAAGGTGTTAGGGGTGGAAAAATCATTCCATTAAAGAAAAATGTTGATGAAGCAATTGAAAAATCTGGGCTTATAAAAAAGTGTGTTGTAGTAAAAAGAACTGGAAATTTAATAGATTGGAATAAAGATCGGGATTGCTGGTATCACGAGTTATTAGATACAGCATCAGAAAAGTGTCCACCAGAAATTATGAATGCTGAAGATCCCTTATTTATTTTATATACATCAGGCTCTACCGGAAAGCCAAAAGGGGTTTTGCATACTACCGGTGGGTACCTTGTATACGCATCAATAACACATGAATATGTATTTGATTATCATGATGACGATATTTATTGGTGCACAGCAGATGTTGGTTGGATAACGGGTCATTCATATATTGTTTACGGACCACTTTCCA
>Ga0233426_10001538_pt1 | contig 20839 bp, 19 predicted proteins | sample SI_118_April2016_6_FD_179875 | JGI IMG/M metagenome (GOLD analysis project Ga0233426, IMG submission 179875) | Seawater microbial communities from Saanich Inlet, British Columbia, Canada - SI_118_April2016_10_MG | ecosystem: Environmental > Aquatic > Marine > Inlet | place: Canada: British...
ATGCAACTGACCTACAAACTCCTAATACCCGATCTTGATCAAAGCATTTTTTTAGCAAAAAATTAGATTTTGAAATCCAAATGCAAGGTTCTAAAATTGTCGCAATCGATTCTCAAACCTGTATCGAAATTAATCCAGAACGAACAGCCCGAGTGTGTATTCAACTGTACCAAAGCAGATGGGATAAAACGCTACTACAACTTAAAGACCGCACACCAATAATTAAAACAGAAGAAGGTTATTTGATTACTGACCCCAATGGAGTTTGGATAAAACTAATAGAAAAAACATTGGATGAAAAAACAATTCGTTCGAATAGCAAAAGCCTCCTTGGAAACTACGGAGGCATCTGTATAGAAACTCTTGCCGTGTCCAAAAGTTATGGATTTTGGAATCTTATGGGTTTTTCATCAGCATCAAAAGACTTTTCAAAAGGTTGGATCGAAATGAGATCAGGGACGGGCGATTCCATCTCACTTTTACAAGCACAACAGTGTCCACATTTATTTTTCAATCCTTCATTGACCTATTTCAATGGGTCTCGTAACCCAAAAATAATTGAATCCATAAAAAAACATAACATAGAAATTACAGAAGAGATAACAGAATTCAGCTCAAAAGGCGAAGTCGACAATATAATTTTGAAGGATTCAGGAGGTTTAGGATTTTTTATTTTCAACGACGAATAGCCTCCTAAAAGAATTCCTATAATGGGCTATATTTCCCAATAAATCCTTATTTTTAATGCACTAAATAATTTACGAAATGAATAACGAAGTATTTGACCAATTAAAAGAAAAAGCCGAAGCTGCTGAAGCTATCGGAGGTACATTAAAATTTGAAGTCGGTGACTTAATTGTATATGTAGACGGATCAGGAAATTCTAACATTGTTTCTCAAGAAAATGGAGAAGCAGACTGTACCATAACTACAACTGCAGAGGTTTTGATGGATCTTAAAAATGGAGACCTCAACCCAATGATGGCCGTTATGGGAGGTAAAATTAAAATAGGTGGTGATATGGGATTGGCAATGAAAGCACAAACTTTGCTAGGATAATTGATGTAAACAGATGAATAAGAGGAAGTCAACATACTTCCCATCTGCCTTATAAACCAAAAAATTGTTGCTCGATAGCATAATTTAATTCAATTAATTACGTTATCGTATTACTTACTATATATATAAAATGAATTATAAAGGTTCTGTAAAAATACTTTGTGGATTTCTACTTGTTGGAACTACTCTTTTCTGGTTGAACCAAAAAGAGTCAGTTGAGTATTCACCTCGTGATTCGTCAGAAAATAGCCCTTATAAAGAATCACACAATCTTTCCAAAAAAGAACGTTTTGAAGCTGGTCTGCCGCCTGACAAATTTTACGAACAACTGTATGATCTCACAATTGATCCAACCACAGGAAAACAAGACATTGAATCTAAAGTAAGGATATCACGTCAACTGGAATATCAAAAAACAAATCAACCAAGAAGACAAGCAGTTCCGGGTCAAAACATTGCTAACCAATGGAACTCGATTGGCCCTAATAATCATGCGGGCAGAACGCGTGCAGCTTTGTTTGATCTTAATGATTTAGAAAAAGATCGTGTCATCGCTGGTGGTGTCAGTGGAGGCCTATGGGTAAACGAAAATATTGATGCTAATCCAATTCCTGCTTGGACCCAAATCAATGGAGTCCCTGGAAATTTAGCCGTTTCAAATATTGTTCAAGACATAGATGATAACGACATTCTATTTGTTGGTACTGGAGAATCATATACTACTGGTGACGTAAATGGTAATGGGATATACAAATCAACAAACGGTGGTGCCAACTGGCTTCAAGTTTTTGGAAGCAATTCTGGAGTGGTTACCTCTACCTATGATGGTGGAAATTCTTTATGGCTTGTAGAAGGATACTTTTATGTTAATGATTTAGCTATTTATGATTCAGACTTAGTTGACGGTACAAATGTCAAATGGATTTATGCAGCACTAGGCTATGGAAGTGGTCATAACAAAATGGATAATACACTTTTAGATTTATACGAAAGTGGATTATACCGCTCCCAAGACAATGGTACTACTTGGAGTAAAATAACAGATAGTGATTTATTTAACGGAACTTTTCCGCTACAAATTAACGATATAGAAATTCAAGAAGGAAGCAATAGAATTTGGATTTCAACGACAAATGCTATTAATAGTCGTGAAGGAGGGGAATTTTTTTACAGCGATGATGGGACCTCCTTTATCAAAGCTAATCCTACCTACGATGTTGCTCCAACAAATGTTGAAAGAACTGAAATAGCTTCAAGTTATACGAACTCAGGAACACATTATGTTTTGATGCGAGCCAATGGAGAGGCAGAGCTGTATAAAACAGTAGATAACTTTGTTAATCTAACGAAATTAGCAGAGCCAGCTGATGTCGAAACAGGCATGCCCGCTACAGATTTCACACGAGGTCAATCTTTTTATGATTTAGAGGTTGAAGTCGACCCAACAAATGATGATATTGTGTATTTAGGAGGAATCAACTGGCATCGATCTTCAGATGGAGGTGCGAATTGGTCTCAAATAACCAAATGGTGTACTAGTTGCTTTGGAATGGGTGTTTTACCCGTTGCAGTTGTTCATGCAGATCAGCATGGTTTATACTTCAGACCTGGAAACAACAACCAAGCTATAGTAGTTAGTGATGGTGGAGTTGCTTTTAGCTCAGATTTAAGCGGAGCCTCAGCAGCAAGCACATTTATTGAAGGTGAAAGCAACTTCATTACAACTCAATTCTACACAGTTGCACAAAGCCCACCAAGTTTTGCAAAAGACTTCATTCTGGGTGGAACACAAGACAATGGAACGTATCGCTTTGACACCCCATCAACTAGCCCAAGCTCCGCAATTGAGACACCCCCAGGAGGAGATGGAGCCTATACTTTTTTTAATCAAGTGGGCAAAAATTACGCAATAGCAAACTACATTCACAACGATGCAATAACAAAGTTGAATTTTAATGCTTCTGGACAATATACAGGTTTTACAGATTTAACATCAACAATTCCAGCAAGTGAGGGAAGTTTTATCAATCCAGCTGCATTAGATTCAAACCAAGATGTTTATTTTTCAAATGGAACTCCCGATGGGACTACTAATTACAGGATTAGAGTAGTCAAAGATTTAATGGGTACACCAAGCCTTGATTTAATCACAGGAATTACTTCACGACCTACTGCTCTGGAGGTTTCTCCATACGAGACGTCTAGCACAAACTTATATGTTGGTACCGCTGATGGAAACATAATCAAAATCACAAATGCAAATACCACACCGAGCCAGGCTCCATTGACAAAACCAGGAGTTGGAAGTATTTCGGATATTCATTTTGGAGAGACTGAAAATGATCTCTTCGTTACATACTATAATTACGGAAATACAATTATTAATGTTTTTTATTCATCAGACAACGGTTTAAGTTGGACTGGAAAAGAAGGAAATGACGGGGTGAATGACCTACCCGATTTACCTGTATATTCAATACTAAACAATCCCTATGAGGAAGATGAGGTCATTGTAGGAACTGAACTTGGCGTTTGGAAAACGCTAAACTTTACAGATGCAAATCCTGATTGGAGTCTAGCCTATGAAGGTATGAGTGATGTAGCTGTATTTGATATGGATTTTCGAGGAACTTCTGCGATCGACAATAGAGTAATTGCCGGAACATTCGGGCGTGGAGTATATGTTAGTCAATTTACTGCAAATACAAATCCACCAGTCTCTGTCCAAGATGCCATCACCGTATTAGAAGGCGGTACGGTAACAACTATTAGTGGAGGAGCAACTTCTGTATTATACAATGATAGTGATCCAGAGGGAGACTCTATGACCACTGACCTTGTTACCAATACCATTAATGGTGTTTTAGCACTTAGCGCAACTGGGTCGTTTACCTATACCCATGATGATTCTGAAACAACAACAGATAGTTTTAGCTACCGCGCATATGACGGAGCATTATATGGAAATACAGTTTCTGTCACTATAACTGTAACACCTGTTGAGGAATGTCCTATTGTTCAAACTTCTTTATCCGATGTTACGGTAATAGAGGATGCGGCTGATTCCGTCATCAATTTTTCAGGTACATTTCTGGACCCAGAGGGGGAGACATTAACTTACACGGTTACTTACACCAACACACCCTTACTAACAGCAACGATCAATACCACAAGCCTTACACTCGATTTTACTGATAATATGGTAGGGTCGACGACGGTTACCCTTACTGCAAATGACCTGGTCTGTGGAGTCGTGACCTCAGAAAGTTTTATAGTTACCGTAAACGCTGTCAATGATGCGCCCGCTGGAATTGCTGATACGATTAACGTAAATGAAGGAGAAACAGTAACAATAACATCTGCAAATGCCACTTCAGTATTATTCAATGACACAGACCTTGAAGGCGACGCTCTAACAACTGGTGTTGGCTTTGGAGCAATTGCACCAACTGTAGCTAAAGGAACTCTCAGTTTCCTAGATAACGGTACATTCTCCTACACACACAATGGTAGTCAGAATTTAGGGGACGCAAATACTACAGATGCTTTTTATTATCGTCCTTTTGACGGAACTGTATTCGGAAATACAACAACGGTAACCATACAAATAACACACTCCAATGATTGTCCAATTGTAGCAATCAGCGAAAGTGATAGAACTGTAATGGAAGATGCTGATGATTTGGAAATCAATATTGCTTCAGTATTTACAGATGAAGAAGCCGACCCAATTACAATCACGGTAAGCAATACAAATTCAGCCCTGCTATCAGCTACTAAATCTTCAGCAACTACCCTCACCATCGATTTTGTAGATAATATGACTGGAAGCAGTACAATCATATTATATGCTACAGATGGAACTGCTGCATGTTCAGCGCTCGTTAGTACTACCTTTATTATTACAGTAGTGCCTCAAAACGATCCACCTGTTGGAACTCCTGATATTATAAATGTAAATGAAAATGAAACAGCAAGCTCAACTACATTTTCTAACACCGTACTAGCCAATGACACCGACACTGAAGGTGATAGCTTAACAGCTACTTTAGTTCCAGGATCTGGCCCATTTAATCATACTGGTGGAGCATTTAGCCTAAAATCAAGTGGAACCTTCGAATACAATCACGATGGATCAGAAACCACCACGGACACTTTTAGTTATACATTATCTGATGGATTATCAACTACTGTTGTTAGTGTTACGATAAACATAACACCCATAAATGATTGCCCTGAAGTTGTCACTCCATTACCTGATATTACAGTAAATGAAGATGCAGCTGATACGGTTATCAATTTAAGCCCATACTTTTCGGATGATGAAAATGATCCATTATCCTTTTCATTCACCAATGCCGATAACTCTATAGCTAATGTAATCCTAAACACTAATACATTAACAATTCAATATATTCCAGAACAAAATGGAACTACAACCATTACTATTACTGTAGACGACTCCAATATATGTAGCAGTTTGTTACAAGAAGTGTTTGTAGTAAATGTAACATCGGTAAATGATCCGCCAGTAACCGTTACCGATAATTTATATGTACTTGAACAGGGTACCGTAACAACAACTGTATTGGCAGCTACCTCTTTATTAGCTAATGATACCGATACCGAAAATGCTTCACTAACAGCGATACTCATTACCCCTGCAGCAAACGGAACAGTAGTACTTTCTTCAACTGGAACCTTCACCTATACCCATGATGGATCGGAAACAATAGCAGATTCATTTCAATATAGAGCATCAGAAATTGTATCAGGATTAGACGGTAATATCGTTTTGGTCAACATCACAATTCAAGAGGTAAATGATTGTCCTGTTTATACAGCCGTAGGTGGATTCCCAGATGCCAATGAAGATGGAGCAGCATGGACTTGGAATTATGGAGCCGAAATCAGCGATATAGATGGAAATGTACCAATGTACACATTAACACATACAGCAACTAACTTACTTACAGCTACTACAGACGCTAACGGCATTGTGACCTTTACGCCTAATCTGGATCAATTTGGGACTGCAACCATGACACTAAATGTAAACGATGGAAGAGGTTGTGATATCGACATTGAGATTCCAGTAACAATAAATTCAATAAATGACTGCCCAACTGTTGAGAATGCAACTCCAGATGTATCAGCAAACGAAGATGATCCAGATTTAATTATCCCGCTGGCAAACATATTTGAAGATATAGATACAACCACTTTGAACTATACAACCACAATAGGAAACAGCAGTTTAGTTGCTACAAGCATTACAGCTACCGCTTTAATTATTGATTTTCTGACCAATCAAAGCGGCTCAACTTTTATTAATTTAATAGCCTTGGATGGAGATGCATCTTGTACAGTAGATGATCTATTTACTGTTAGTATTACTCCAGTAAATGATCCACCAATTGGTGTGGGGGAGGTAATAAGTTTAGAGAATAGTGCAACTACAAGTGTGTTGAATGATGGAGTAACGAATTCTGTTTTAGCAAATGATTCTGATCCTGAAGGTAATGCCATGACTGCAGTCTTAGCGACTGGTCCTATAAATGGAACATTGAACTTATCAGCTAATGGGAATTTCACTTATTCGCACGACGGCAGTGCTACAGTTACTGACAGTTTTACTTATACACCCCGTGACATATTTTCAAATATTGGAAATACAACTACCGTGACAATTTACATCAATAATGTTCCGGTAGGTGTTACCGAAACTATTGTTTTATTTGAAAGTGGAACGGCTACTACCACTACTGCAGCTTCTACAAGTGTACTGTCAAATGACAACGATGCAGATGCAGGGGATAACGCATTACTAACCGCAACAATTGGAACGAGTCCACTCTATGGAACATTGGCATTAAACAGTGACGGATCGTTTATCTACACACATTTAGGGTCTGAAGATTTCACAGATAGCTTTACCTATATTCCTTTTGATGGAAAAGGGTATGGACTCCCTACGGTGGTTTCTGTAACAATATCACCAACAAATGATGCACCAGTTGCTTTTCCTGATAGCATATCGGTAGGCGTAGGTCAAACTACTTCTTTGTTAACCGGTGGATTAAACAGTGTCTTGATGAACGACATAGATCCAGACGGAGATTCCATAACCGCTGTTCTTGTTAGTGGCACATCCTCTGGAACCTTAGTTCTAAATCCAGGTGGTACGTTCAGCTACACACAAAGTGGAGTAATGGATGCTGGAGATAGTTTTACGTATATGGCTAGAGACAGTAATAATTTAGATAGTAATATCGTTACTGTAAACATAACACTTACCTGTTCACCATGTACAGAAAAAACAATTGAGGCTGGAAGTAGCGGGGTTATCATAAACTACCAAGGTTGTGATTGTAGAACCTATGATGTATATGTACCGAAGGGTGAAGTTTATATCTTTTGTCATTTAGACGGTATGGTTTCAATAGATAGTGGAAGTTATACCGTTCTCAGTTCAAAAGTATGTTACTAAGAATTATTGGTTCACAATAATATTTCCATAGAAATCAAAAGTATCTGAGGTCGATAATAGGGTTCCATTTTTATATTCAACACGTAATTTGAGTTGGCCATTGGGATGAAAATCTTCCCATTTACCATCTCGTTTTCCGCGCGTATCAAATTTTAAACGTTTACGAAGCTTCCCATCTGAATAGTAAAAGAGATTTTCACCACCTAAAATTCCATTTGAAAATGAGTTTTGTTCCTTCAAGATACCGTTAGACCAATAAACCATTCGTTTACCATTGAAGTTACCTTGTACATAATTAACAGATTCTTTCAACTGACCGTTTTCGAAATAATGCTCCTCTAAACCATTCAAAATTCCTTTGTCAAAGAAAGCAGTATGCTTAAGCAATCCACCTGGAAAAAACTCAACATAAGAACCATTAAAAACTCCATCAAGCAAATAAAATTCAGAAGACAAGAATTCTGTACCCTTCTCGTATTGAAATACTCTACCAGAATATGGATCATCATTTAACAGGTGAATTACTGGACTAGCATTTTCATCTATCGTAAGGTCGCCAAGAGCAATTCCTTCTGAAGAAGAGCAGCCAAATAGACCAATACACACCAATAAATAATATAAAAAGACGATCTTGGATTTTATCATTTAGAAATAAATTATTGAGCTAATATATAATTAATTATTTGTATCGTAATATGCTGTTAAATCCCCATGAAAGGAATCAGCAAAGGGAAGGCTTGCCAATTGAAAATTATGGGTTGTAAAATTATTTGGAGATGAAGACTCGTCGTCATTAGTTGCCGTTTCATGAATCAAAAAAGAGCTTTCCGTAAGGTGTTCGATTACAAAAATATCTAATTTTTCCCAAGGTTCATTTTCAAAATGAACCTGAATAATACGGTGAGAAGTTTCAGTATTGGGTAACCAACACCATTCCCCTTCTTCACTTGAAATTATCTGGTCAGATCCGCAGGAATTAAAAAATAAGGCAAATATGATTAAGTAAAAGTTATACTGTTTCATTGATATATAGTAGTACAAATATAAGAAACTTTAGAGCCAACTTAAAACACGGGATTTACTTTAAACGTCACAAATTAAAATAGAATTCTTTAAAGATTCTAATGGGTTTTCATTTTTCGGGATAAATTCCTGAGCAACGACTCCTTTGTATCCAGACTCTACAATAGCGCTCATTATTGCTGGATAAAACAACTCTTGAGTATCATCAATTTCGTTTCTTCCTGGAACACCAGCAGTGTGATAGTGTCCAAAATATTGATGATTATCGGTAATCGTTCTTATGATATCACCTTCTGAAATTTGCATATGGTAAATGTCATAGAGCAATTTGAAATTCGGTGAATCGAGTCGCTTACAAAGCTCAATTCCCCAGGCAGAATTGTCACACATATAATCTGGGTGATCTACTTTGGAATTGAATAACTCCATTTGGATAACTACGCCAAGTTTTTCTGCTAAAGGAAGAATCTGCTGTAGACCTTTTACACAATTCTGCAAGCCTGTTTCATCATCCATTCCTCTCTTATTACCACTAAAACAAATGAGGTTGGTGAAACCAGCTTCTGCTACAAGTTTGATGTGCTTGGTGTAATTTTCAATCAATTCTGAATGGTACTGAGGGTCATTAAATCCTTCGGTAAGGCTTATTTCTGCACCATTGCACATGGTTGAAACAAGGTCGTGTTTCTTTAAAGTATCCCAACCGCTTGGCCCTATTAAATCAATTCCCATCAAGCCAAATTCTTTTGCTACTTCACAAAGCTCATCTAAACTAAGATCTGGATAACACCACTGACATACGGAATGATTGATATTCCCTTTCAATTGATTAGAAACTTCTTGCGCTTCAAGTTTAGTAAATCCTGAGCCAATAAAAGCAGTTGTTGCTCCAACTGCAAGTGTTTTAATAAGGTCACGTCTTTGTATCTTGTTTTCATTTTTCATGATGATTAAGAATTAAGTTTATAAACTTTAGCGGACATTCGAACGCATTACGATTGCATGTAAAACTTTTTGTGAGAATCGCTTAACAAAAACACCTAGTTTTTCTTTCTTGCCAAAGGATACCTCCCATTTTTTATTACGGATCGCTCGGATCATTTTTCTACAAAAGTAAGCTACTTCAAGTCCATTTTGTGTTCCAGGATCGTCATGATTCAAGCGATCCCCAGTTCCTGTTAAAGCATTGATTGTAACATTGGTTTGTACAAATCCTGGGCATATCAATGTAACATCTACATTGTCTTTTTGATGCTCCATACGGAGAACGTCAAAAAAGCCGTGTAAAGCATGCTTTGCTCCACAATATCCAGATCGATACGGAGAACCAAATTTCCCCATTACACTAGTCACCACTGCAAAATGCCCCTTTTTACGTTCTATATAATAGGGCAACAATGCTTTGGTCAATGCTACCGTTCCCATATAATTGATATCCATCAATTCTTGATATACTTCAATTTTTGTGTCCGCAATAAGTGATCGTTGACTTACTCCTCCATTATTGATCAAGAGGTCTATAGAACCATAAACAGCTAGTGCTTTTTCAACATGCTGTGCCATCGATTTAAAATCCTTTAAATCTAAAGGTAAAACAGTAATATTTTCTTGATGTTCACAAGAGTTTTTAACCTCTTGTAAAGCCTTTTCACGACGTGCTGATAAAATCAGAAAAGTCCCTTCTTTTGCATATTGTTTTGCCAATTCGGCTCCAATTCCGGAAGATGCTCCGGTAATCCATATCACATTTTTCTTCATCTACATTTTCCTACAGTTCCCATCCTTTACGATAGTTTCGACCAATAAATTGGTTCGCGTCTTTTAGATTTGTTATCTTCATATTAGTTCCATCCCACATTAATTTTTTACGGCCGTAGTATTCCATATTCCTCCCACTTCCTTTTCGGAGTAAATAGCTACGAATAGCAATATTACCCATCAAAACTGTTTCGGTAAGTGGCCCTGAATAATCGAAAGAAGAAGTCAGTGCTTTGTGTTCATCACTATTGAACCCTGCCTTGATGGCGTCAATCCATTGTCTTTGATGTCCGAATTCAGGTTCTTTACTTTTTGGCTGTTCAAAGGTTAAGGTTTCTTGTCCTTTTCTAAATAATTTAGGGTATTGACCATATACTCCTGTACTAATAATTCCATGTTCTCCAATCATCAAGACTCCGTTACCACCGCCTGGCTCTCCAATGTCTTCGGTAGATGGGATCAGATCAGGATGCGCAGGACGTATCCCTCCATCGGTCCAAGTCATTACTAGAGGTGTTTGGTTCTTTTCGGTTGCATCAAAATTTATGGTTACCGAAGATGAGGGTGGACATCCTTCTGGTAAATGCTCTGCTACCCACATTTGAGTATAAACACTTCCAACACTACATTCTACCGCGGTTGGGTAGTGCAAACCAAGTGCACGAAATGGAATATCAATTAAATGGCAGCCCATATCGCCTAGTGCTCCAGTTCCATATTCCCACCAGCCACGCCAGTTGAACGGATGTAAGGACGAACTATAAGGTGTTTCAGATGCTGGCCCTAACCATTGATCCCAAGCTAGGTTGCTCGGTTTGTTTTGTGGATCGGGTTTTGGTTTAGGAATTCCTTGTGGCCACACGGGCCGATTAGTCCATACTTTAACTTCAGAAACTTTTCCGATGAGTCCAGCATCAACCCATTCTTGAACTTTAACTTGTGCTGGATTCGAAGCCCCTTGGTTACCCATCTGACTAACCATCTTATTTGCACGAGCAGTTTCGGTAAGTAAACGAGCTTCTTTAATATTATGTGTTAGTGGTTTTTGAACGTACACATGAATCCCACGATTCATAGCCTCCATAGCAATTACACCGTGGGTGTGATCTGGAGTCGATACGGTTATAGCATCAAGATCCTTTTCTGCATCTAGAAGTCTTCTAAAATCAGTATAAAAATTTGCGTTTGGGAAATCTTTGATGGTGTCTAAAACGCCATGTGTTCCGCTAGGGTCTATGTCGCATAAAGCAACAACACGTTCACGCCCTTTAACAGATGCATTGATTATATCACTTCTTCCTTTCCCACCTACACCAATTCCTGCAATGCTCAAGCGATCACTCGGAGCGAGATAGCCCTGACCGCCAAGTACATGTCTTGGAACAATCATTATTGAAGAAGCAAGAAGTCCTTTTTTCAAGAAACTTCTTCTTGAACTTTGATTATTTTTTTCTGATTTCATAAGGCTTGTTTAAAATCAAAAATTACAAAAAATAATCTAACGAATGGCTTTAGGGGGTTCTAAATTCTCCTACCCAGCGTTCCTTTTCCTTTTTAAATAGCGCACGAATGTGAACGGGACGTTTCAATTCAAGATATTCAACCTGTGTGGCTTGAAAAACAAGTTTCAAAAAATGATGCTCTTCATTCAGGAAAGAAACAGAAGACACCGAGTCAATGGGACTGCCAGGAGCTAAGTTTGTAGTGTAGTCTTTTTGCGATGCCAAGGCTTGCTCATTAAACAAAATATCGTCTTCTACTTTTAATACGCATTGGGCTTGAACGCGAACTTGGGTCAGTTTTTCTGGATTATAAAAAAGAATTTCTACAGTTTTATTTTTATTCAAACTAGAAACTTTGCTGGAGCGAGCATCTGTAAAAATGGTAAACTCCATTGAATCGGAATTAAAATCTCGCAAAACAACAGTTCTTAATTCTGGCCGTGAGTTAGCAACAGTTCCTAAAACAAAAAAACGATAGGGATGTTTCCTTTGTTTAAGAGCTAGTTGCCACTCTTCTTTGCAACAATCAAGTAAAGCGTTCAACATTAGTTAGTCTTGTAAAGTTCCAACCATGTTTTTGCTCGCAATTGGGCATTTACTTCAATATCTTTCCAAAATAAATTCACATCGGCAAAGTGATAGTTTTTAACAAAAGAAAGGAAGAAACGTTTGGGAATTCGAGGTACAGTTGACCATATCAAACCATCAACAATTTCGATCCCAACCGCCATATCATAGATTTTACCATCAGAATTTAAAGTCCCCAAGTGTTCTGATCTCGAAGTTTTTACTGTTTTGTCCCAAGTAATTGGATTCGTGGTAACACCCCCTTTATACCATTGTTCGTAGGTCTTAGGGTAATTCTTTTTCTTATACGTATTCCAACTTACAAAGCCGCCTATTGCTTCGGGCTGATACATTGGTTGTATCGAACCCAGTTCGTTTTCTTTAACACGTACCCCCGGCAAATAAGCAGCTACCAATTGCTTTTGCAATTCTTTGCCATCAAAAAAATCCTTGATCAATTCTTTCGCCATAATACTTCCCTGACTATGACTGGCTAAAATAATTCCATTGCCCTTATTGTAATGCTCTAAATAATATGCAAATGCATTTGAAATGTCTTGATATGCAATTTTCCATGAAGCAGGCCCTTCCAAATTGTAGGGCTCTACATAGGTTTTATAATGAGATTGTCGATAAAAAGGAACATATATATTACCCGCCTTAGCCCAGCTTGATGCCTGAAACTTTACCGATTTTGAAAGAACATTCTTTCGAATATCATCACGCTTTAAATCCGCATTCCAAGAAGCATCCTTTTTATCTGTCAATAAGGTTGGATATAAAAAAAACACATCCACATCATTTTCAGACGATTTACCTGTTATTGATTTTAATTCTTCAGGGTATTGACCTGGGAGAACTGCCCAATAATCTGGATTGGAATAATCAGGTGCCTCAGGAATTGGTGTTTCAGAAAAGGGTAATGTTTTATACATAGTCTTACAACTAAGTAGCAACATCAAAGCGAATAGAAGTGATATTTTAGTGCGCAATTTTTTTTTGTAAATATAGTGTTTTTGAGTTTTATGCGATTTACTAAAGGCTTACTATCCGATCTGAAAATTAAAAACAGATAAAGTGCAATTACAAAGGGTGCTTATTCATTTTTTTTTAACTTTAAAGTGTAAAAAAACCGCATCATGAAAAACACATCTATACTTTTCGCAAGCATATTAACTATTTCTTTGTTAGCTTCTTGTGAAACAAAACCGAAGAAAGAAAAGCACGCAGAGGTTTCTATTGAAATGAAAAAAGTTAACGACACCTTACTTCGGGCAACCATAACAACGATAACCGATAAAAATGGAGTTTCAAATGAAGATGTTCAAGTAATTGAAGGAACTCCGGGGGAAGTAAAAGCAAAAGTAGAAGCACACAAAAGAACTGTTTTACTTGATAAACCACATCAAATGCATCAAGAAACAGAAAAGAAGCTTCAATTTTCTCTCGAAGCAAAAAGTGAAAGTGCAGCTAGCGGAATGGTTTCTTTAACCGAAAAAGACGGTCAAGTTACACTAGAAGCGCACATCAACGGATTGGACGCAGGCGTTCATGCCATTCATATTCACGAAAAAGCAGATTGTAGTTCAGCAGATGGAAAGTCAGCTGGTGGGCACTGGAATCCGACGTTCCAGCCACACGGTGCTTGGGGAGATGCTGCAGGATATCACCGTGGTGATATTGGTAACTTCACTGCCGATAGTAGTGGTCATGGCATGATAACGTTCAATACCGATCAATGGTGTATTGGTTGTGATGATGCAGACAAAAACCTTCTAGGTAGAGCCATTATCGTTCATCAAGGAGCAGATGATCTAACATCTCAGCCCTCTGGAGCTGCAGGTGCACGGGTAAGCTGTGCTGGTATCATTGAATAGTAATTATATTTTTTTTGTAACAAAAACATTTTTTGTCCCACTAATTAGAATAAGAAGTTCATGCGTTTAAGTGAAAATGATTTTTTGGAGTTGCTCAAGGAGCATCAGAATATCATTCACAAAATTTGTCGCATCTATGCTTATGATGATGCAAGTCAGAAAGATCTCTTTCAGGAGATCAGTATTCAATTGTGGAAGTCATATCCTAGTTTCGAAGGTAAATCTAAGTTCACTACTTGGATGTATCGTGTAGGGTTGAATACTGCAATAACACTTTATCGAAAAAATAAAAAAACAATCCTAGGAGAAGACTTGACAATGCTTCCAGAATTAAAGGCTTATGAAGAGTATGATGATACCAAAGAAATTCAAATTCAATGGCTTTATGAAAAAATAGAAACTTTTTCTGAAATAGAAAAGGCGTTGATCTTACTGTATTTGGAAGACAAAAAATACACTGAGATCGCTGAAACTCTAGGAATATCAGAGGTAAATGCGCGAGTAAAAATTAGTAGACTCAAGAGGAAATTAAAAACAATGCTAAAGTAATACAACTATGAATAAACTGGATGCATTAAAAAAAGAATGGCAAAAACAAAAGTTTGACATACAACTATCGAAAGAAGAACTGTATGGATTGACTCAAAAGAAATCAACTTCTTCTATCAAGTGGATTTTCATATTCAGTTGTGTAGAATTCTTTGCCTACCTATTATTTCCTTTTTTGATTCCTGATTATTTTGAAGCTTTTGAATATTATAGAAGTATTCATTTATATGAATTTTCGATCGTAATTAGTATTCTTGGATATGCGATCCTTTCCTACTTCATGATCCAATTTTATTTGAATTATAACAAAATAAAAACCTCTGACTCCATTTCTATTCTGATTGAAGCCATTATTAAATCAAGGAAATCAGTCAACAAATACATCATCTACAATTTAGGTGTGTTTATTGTTTTTTTAACTGTTGTTTTGATTAATGCATTCCGTTATGATGAAAACTACATTCATCTGTTGAATCAAGAAGTTGCGGGAGAAGGATCAATCATAAAAATGGTAGTAGCCATAATTACAATCATGATTTTGGTATTAGCAGTACTCATTGGGTTTTACTACCTAATCTACGGAAGGTATTTCTTCAAGCTTAAAAGACATGTTCGAGAACTCAAACAAATTGAAGATTAAATAACTACCACTCTCTTTTCTTATTCAGTGCTTCTTGTTCTTCAATTTCTTTAGAAGACAATACCTTTAAGAATGAAGGATGTTGTTCAATAGAATGTTCTATTTTCTCTAAGATGGACTCAATAGAGTCATTCTCATAATCAATTTCAAGAGGATCTTTTATAACCATAGATTGTAGAATGCCTTTTTTCTTAATCATAAGACCCTTCTTATCAAATGATCTTCTGAAACCATCTATGACTATAGGCACTACAATGGGTTTATATTTCTTGATTATGAAAGCAGTTCCTTTACGCATGGGTCGGAAGGGTTTCGTTGTTCCTTGTGGAAAAGTAATCACCCAACCATCGTCTAGTGCCTTTCCTATGTTGGATATATCACTGAATTTAACCTGTCGGTTGACATCTTTACCAGACTCTCGCCACGTTCTCTCTATTGAAACAGAACCTGCATAGGCTAAAATTTTAGGCAAAAGTCCATCGCTCATGGTCTCTTTTGCAGCAACATAATAAATATTCAATTTCGGATTCCAGAGGTATCCAACATTCTTAATACTATCGAGGCGACCACTTAAACTGGCATTGAACACGTGAAACATGGCAACCACATCTGCGTAATACGTTTGATGATTGGATACAAAAAGTACTTTTTGATCAGGTAAATTTTTTATAATTTCTGATCCTTCAATATGCAACTGGTTGAAACCTCTATACCTACGATGAGACATTATACCAAGGTAACGGATCAACATTTTTTTTAAGAAAAGTATATGCCCGAAAGGGTTTCTTTTTAATATTCCCATAATCTAAAAATCTGGTAAATATAACATTATTCTTTCAGTGCAATCAGAATCAATTCCTTCATTTCTGCAAGAATTGTTGCTGTAGCACCCCATACTTGAACATTTTCAAATACGTACATTGGAACATTAATTTTGCCTGCGTACGATGTTGAAACCGTTCCCTTGGTTTCATTTTCAGGATCTAGAAGCCTTGAAAGAGGAGTCTCTATGATCTTTTCAACTTCTTTAACCTCTTTTACAAAAGTGGGTTTACTACTCACAAAACCCACAAAGGGATAAACAATAAAATTACTCGGAGGAATATAGAACTTCGACAACTCCCTAATCCTTTTTACTTCAGAAGACACTACACCAACTTCTTCTTGAGTTTCACGCAGCGCTGTGTCCCAGAACGTTTTGTCTTCAAAATCTCTCTTTCCTCCTGGAAAACTAATTTGTCCAGAATGAACACCCGAATAAACTACCCGCTCTATCAAAACAAAGCTTGTATCTCCATTTGAGTCTGGATAAAATAGAATTAGTACGGCAGCCTTTTTGGCTTCTTTTTCATTCAATGGCTTGTCTATTATTTCTTGAAGTCTAAACAATGGCGCCATTTTTTTTTGTGCAACAATACCGGGTAAGGGTAAATCTATTACTTTTGGAAGAAGGGATTCAAATTTTGTAAACAGCATAGGGTAATGAAAAAATTAAGCATTTTAAGTATAGTACTGATGATATTAGCAAGCTGCACAGAGCCTCCTAAAAAAATAAAAAGTACTACAAAAAAAGCTGAACCCAAACAGAAAGTTGTAAAAAAAGAACTTCTTCTTGAAGAACCCGCCTTTTACTTGGACGAAAAAACTGCTATCCCATTTCTATTTGAATACCAACAAAAGAATAAAGAAAACAAGGTAAGAATCAGTACAATCTATGGAGATATTGACCTCCTCTTGTTTGATAATACACCTTATCACCGAGCAAACTTTATCTACTTGACGAAACTGGGTTACTTTAATGATACTTTTTTTCATCGCGTCGTTCCCGACTTTGTTATCCAAGGAGGAAACTCAGATCACCCAAAAACGTGGCGAAAAAGAAGAAAAATAGGGCGTTACCTCTTACCTCAAGACAATGATAAAGGTCATAAACACGATCGGGGTGTTATTTCTATTCCCAGTAGCGAAGAAGACAACCCACACAAGCTTGCGTCACCTTTCGAGTTTTTTATTGTTCAACAAAAAGGTGGTGCTTACCATTTAGATGAAGACTTCACCCCTTTCGGCAAAGTCATTAACGGCATGGATGTAGTAGACAAAATATGCGCACAACCGATTGATGGAAGAGAGAATCCAATACAAAACATTAAAATGAAAATTAAAATAATTGATTAATATCATTATTTCTTATTACATTTGAAAAACAATAAGAATATCACATAATGACACTCACCCAACTCAAGTACATGATAGCAGTAGCAGAGGCAGGAAACTTTACTCTTGCAGCAGAGAAATCTTTTGTTACACAGCCCACACTCAGTATGCAAATACAAAAATTAGAGGACGAACTGGGAGTGCAAATCTTCAATAGAACAAAGAAACCCATACGTCTAACTAAAGTTGGATCAGAAATTCTTATTCAGGCTCGTAAAATTATATCTGAATCCAAACGCATGGAAGATGTTGTTGCGCAAGAAAAAGGATTTATTGGAGGCTCATTTAGTATAGGCATAATCCCAACTGTAATGCCTACCCTACTTCCCATGTTCCTCAATACATTTCTAAAAGCTTACCCAAAAGTCAATCTAAAGATTGAAGAACTCACAACAGAAAGCATCATTCAACGCCTTGCAGACGGAAAACTAGATGCTGGAATTGCAGCCACTCCCCTTAAGCAAGAAACGATAATTGAACGACCGTTATACTACGAGCCATTTGTAGCGTATGTCCCAGAAAACCATCGCTTAACTGGTAGTAATGAAATTAATGTCGAGGACCTAGAAAATGAAAATGTATTGTTACTCGAAGATGGACACTGCTTCAAAAATCAAGTTCTTTCAATGTGCACCATTGCAAAAAGCGGGAGAAACAAGCAGTTCAACCTGAAGAGTGGTAGTTTCGAAACTCTTGTCAACTTGGCAAACGAAGGCTTAGGAATGACACTTGTTCCTTTTTTAAATGCATTGAATCTTTCTGAAAAAAACACAAAGAATGTGATCCATTTCCCAGCACCCTCTCCAGCGCGGGAGATTAGCATCATTTATCCAAAAAGTCAATTGAAACTTCAGATCATTGAAGCCTTAAAGGATAGTATTAGTAGCGTTGTTCGTGGTGCAATTGCTTTTGATGATGTTCAAATAATTGCTCCCTAAGCTACTGGATCAATTCTAAATGCGGATTTTGGACTAAAAAAACAGAATGCCATCGTTTCAATCGCATCAAATCTAACTCATTTAGATCTCTGCAAGCTTTTTCATATTCTTTTGAAAACAATTCATTGTCAAAACTAACCTTACTCAAAACCGTAGTGTAATACTTATAATTGCTCATAATTCTTAGATTTGATTCCTCTAATGTAGCTGCGATTTTTAAAAATAAATGTTGTGGAAATGTTAAAATTACTACTATGTATTGCATAGTATTATCTTAAAGACATATATTTGCATAGTAAACAACCAAGAATACCATGCTTCAAACAAAAAAATAATGAACACCTACACCAAGAAAAGTTATGAACATTGAAAACACCAAAGCACAAATGCGTAAAGGTGTGTTGGAATTTTGTATCCTCAAAATCCTAAGCACCAAAGACAAGTATTCATTTGAAATCATAGAAACCCTAAAGAAATCGAAAATGCTTGTAGTTGAAGGAACGCTATACCCTCTATTGACTCGATTGAAAAATGGGGGCTTATTAGAATACCGCTGGGAAGAGTCAACATCTGGACCACCAAGAAAATACTACTCCATAACCGAAGTAGGAAAAAAATTCCTTGAGGAACTCCATTCTTCATGGAGTGATCTTAACAAAGCCGTTACTGCATTAACCAAAAAATCTTAACCATGAACACTACAGTTACAATACATTTAGCACACACGTTATTTCATATTGATAGCGATGCTTTCGCACTATTAAAAAATTATTTAAACAAACTTGAAAAAAGTTTTGCGCAAACCGAAGGAAAACAAGAAATCTTAGAAGATATTGAGGTTCGGATCGCAGAGTTATTTTCACAATATACTATACGAGAAGGATACGTTATTTCGGAAAAAAACGTCAACGCCGTAATTGAAATACTTGGATCTCCAGAAGATATTAGTGAAGAGGAAACACAAGAAGAAAGTACAAAATCATATGCTCAAAAAAAATTATACAGAGACACTGATGAACGAATCATAGGAGGAGTTGCAAGCGGACTTGGTCACTACTTTGGAATAGATCGGGTTTGGATTCGATTGATACTAATCATCTTAGTTCTCTCTTCAATTGGGGGTGTTGTATTTGTATACATCCTACTATGGGCTCTTATTCCTGAGGCAAAAACTACTTCAGAAAAATTAAGAATGAGAGGAGAGCCAGTGAATATATCGAACATTGAAAAAAAAATAAAAGAAGGTTTAGATGACGTCACCCAAAAAGTGAAAAGTGTAGATTATTCAAAAGTAGGTGATGACTTAAAAAAAAAGTCTATAAAGTTTTCGGAAATGCTTGAAAGATTAATTCTACTTTTAGTTAGCATAGCCAGTAAAATCATCGGTTTTTTTATGATCCTTTTTTCAACCATCGTACTGATAGGATTGCTTTTCAGTGTGGCGATTTTCGGTTTCATAAGCTCCATTGAAATTCCCCCTGAGATTTTATTCCTAACGATGAATACAGACCTTCCACTATGGGCATTCTCCTTGCTTTTACTTTTTGGAGTAGGAATTCCATTTACCTTTATTTTTGTTTTAGGACTTCGATTACTTACATCAAAACGCAAGTTGATGAATAATTCAACCAAATACACCTTAGGAGTAATTTGGATTACAAGCTTACTACTGATTTCCTTTACCATAGCTCGAGAATTCAGATCCAATGCTTTTACAGCACGGACAACTCAAAACGAGCTTATCGATATGAACACAAAGGATACCTTGCGAATTCGACTGAATACGGTGCAATACGATAATGAAATACTGATTTTTAACGCAACACATTTAATCTATAACGATGAAGATGAACTGAATTTACTTTTAGATGAGATCCGACTAAACATCACGCAAAGTAAAGACGACACTACACAACTTAGAATAGACAAAAAGGCAAAAGGAAGAAACCAAAAAAGAGCTCGAGAGAATGCAAATGCAATCTCATATCCATTTGAATATTACAATAAAAATTTACTGCTCGATAGCCAGTGGCTCGCTTCAATTGCTCAAGCAAGAAACGAACAACAAGTACGTTTGAATCTAGAAGTTGTGGAAGGACAGTACTTGTATATCGATAGAGACTTCAGTTCTTTGATGTATCGGGGAATTAAAAATGATCAGAATTATTCACGTAGAAAAATAGCAGGTCATTTATGGAAAATGGAAAACGGTATACTTATTA
>Ga0233426_10001540_pt1 | contig 20833 bp, 16 predicted proteins | sample SI_118_April2016_6_FD_179875 | JGI IMG/M metagenome (GOLD analysis project Ga0233426, IMG submission 179875) | Seawater microbial communities from Saanich Inlet, British Columbia, Canada - SI_118_April2016_10_MG | ecosystem: Environmental > Aquatic > Marine > Inlet | place: Canada: British...
CATAACTTGGCGTGTATAAATGTAGTTTTTTAAAGGCTTTACCTAAGGATTCAATTGTTAAATCTTTTGCTAACTCTTGGTCGCCAACCTTTTCATAAAGCATAAAATAAATAGGATCACGGTACAATTTCATTAGCTCGTTATACGCTTGAGGATCTCCATTATCTAGAGCACGATTAATTATCTTTAAATCACGCTTTCCTTTTTCAGTTAAATTATCATTCATCTGCTCCATTTTTTAGGTTTATTAACAAGATTCAATAATACAAAAATTCCTTGTATCACTAAATATACTATTTCGTAAACAGGATGAATCCAATATAAATCCAAAGAATTTAGTTGCTTCATAGGCTTGTAGTTAACTAGATATGATACTAGTAATTTACTTCCTAATAATGTAGCTGTTATGGCTATTGGAAATTTGAAAATAAAAAGCAATATAATAGCTGTCCAGAAACAAAATTGAGCATAAGGATAAAAAGCTAATAGTGCTTTAAATTTTATTTTATACAGTGGTGCTGTAGTAATATGTCTTCTTTTTTGATATACCCATTCCCCCCATTTTTCAATTACTGATGATGTAGTGTGTGAGTCAGTCGCTATTTCAATTGATACATTATTATCTGTTGCTACTTCTTGTATGAACAAATCATCATCTCCTGATGGAATGTGCAGGTGTTTTGCAAATCCTTTATTATCAAAAAATAATGATTTTTTGTAAGCCATGTTTCGCCCTACTCCCATATAAGTTTGCTTTGCTAATGCATAGGATAAATACTGTTGAGCAACATTAAAGGTGTCAAAACGAATGATTTTATTAAGTAATCCTTTTCTTTTCTCATACCCTCCAAAGCCCAATACTATGTCTGAAGTATTAAAATTACTACTCATCTGTTTTGCCCAATTACTAGAACTTGGCAAACAATCGGCATCCGTTAACAAAAGATGCTCGTACTTAGCAGTTTTAATCCCCAAAGTGAGTGCAAACTTTTTTCCAGGCCAGTGCTTAATGTGCTCATCAATAGTAACTACTACCAAGTTTGGATATTGTTTTTCAAGTTCCCTTAATAAAACTGCCGTACCATCAGACGATTGGTCGTTTACTACAATAACTTCAAATTCTGGAAAATCCTGTCCCAATACCTTTGGCAGAAAATTCCTTAAATTTTCTGCTTCATTTTTAGCACATATAATAATAGATATAGGTTTATTAAATAATGATTCCTTACTTTTATAAAAAGTAAGTTTACTAAAAAAATAAATACTGTACCCTACAACAATAATAAGGCTGAAAATAGCTACTGCTATCAGTGAGTTTTGAATCATTAATTATTGAGCCAAATAATTCAGTACATTTTTTTCTACTCTGTTTATCACATCACTTACATCTTCTTTTACAAACTTATCTCCTGTAATGTATTCGTATAGCTCAATATAACGTTCCGATACTGAGGTGCAGTATTCTTCACTCATAGCAGGAATAGCTTGCCCTTCTTTTCCTTGGAATCCGTTTTCAATTAACCATTGGCGAACAAACTCCTTTGATAATTGTTTTTGTTGCGTTCCGTTTGCAATACTCTCATTATAGCCTTTAATGTAAAAATAACGAGAAGAATCAGGAGTATGAATTTCATCAATTAAAGTAATTACACCTTCTTTGTCAGTTCCAAATTCATATTTAGTATCTACTAAAATTAATCCTTTATCTGCTGCTATTTCTGTTCCTCTTTGAAAAAGTGCTCTTGTGTATTCTTCTAGCTGAATGTAGTCTGCTTCAGCAACTAATCCTTGTGCTAATATTTCTTCACGACTAATATCTTCATCATGTCCTACTATTGCTTTTGTAGTTGGTGTAATTAATGGGCTATCAAATTTTTGATTTTCTACCATTCCATCAGGCATTGCAACACCACATAGCATTCTTTTTCCTGCTTTGTACTCTCTCCAAGCATGACCTGTTAAGTAACCTCTAATTACCATCTCAACCATGAACGGTTCACACATTTTACCAATTGTTACACTTGGGTCAGGAGTTGCTTCCATCCAGTTAGGTACAATATCAGCAGTAGCAGTTAAAAATTTTGCTGCAATTTGGCTTAGTACTTGTCCTTTATAAGGAATCCCTTCTGGTAATACATGGTCAAAAGCTGATATTCTGTCAGAAGCCACCATTACTAGTGTTTCATTATTTACAGTATATACATCTCTTACTTTTCCTTTGTAGAATTTTGTTTGTCCTGGTAATTGGAAGTTTGTTCCTTTAATTGTATTAATCATTGTTTTCGTTTTTATATGCTTTAATTATATCTTTTACTAATTTGTGTCTTATTACATCTTTGCCATCAAGAGTTATAAAACTAATATCCTTGATGTTTTTTAATGTATTTTTTGCGTGTGTTAATCCTGACTTCTGATTTCTTGGCAAGTCAATTTGTGTTTCATCACCAGTAATAATGAACTTTGCTGACTTCCCCATTCTTGTTAGGAACATTTTCATTTGTTGCTCGGTAGTATTCTGCCCTTCATCTAGTATTACAAATGCTTTATCCAAAGTACGCCCTCTCATAAATGCCAAAGGTGCTATTTGTATTGTCCCGTTTTCAATATATTCATTTAATCTTTCCATAGGAATCATATCAAAAAGTGCATCATATATAGGCTGCATGTAAGGGTCTAATTTTTCTTTTAAATCTCCTGGTAAAAAACCTAAATTTTCGCCCGCTTCTACTGCAGGACGGGTTAAGATAATTCGTTTTACTTCTCTATCTTTTAATGCCTTTACTGCAATTGCTACTGCTGTATATGTTTTTCCTGTTCCTGCAGGACCAATAGCAAATAGCATATCATTTTTTTCAATCTCAGTAAGCATTTTTCTTTGGTTGGCTGTTCTTGCTTTTATTACTTTACCGTTTTGTCCGTGTAAAATAATATCATCTTTTGTTTTCAGTATTTCTTTTTCATCACACTCTACAAGCCTCTCAATCTGACTAATTGTAAGTGTATTAAACTGCTTAATATGCTGTACAAATGCATTCAGCTTAAGTTCAAAGAAATCAAGCTGAGCTTTGCTTCCCATCAATTTAAGCTTCTCTCCCCTAGATACAACTTTAATCTGAGGAAACAAACTTCTTATTTTATCCAGCTTCTGATTATTAGTCCCAAAAAGTTTTACCAACTCAATGTTACTAAGTGTTATTATTTTCTCACTCATTAGTAATACTGTTCATAGATTTCTTTTAATTTTGGAGCTTACAAAATAACAACATTTTAACAAATGTTCAATAGCTTTTCACATTAAATGGCAATAATAACACTTACTTCTGATTTAGGCACTAAAGATAGCTATCTGGCATCAGTAAAGGGCAGTATTTATAGTCAGTTAGAAAACGCTATTATTGTTGATGTTACCAACAATATCGATCCATTTAATATACAGCAAGCTGCTTATGTATTGCGAAATTGCTACAAAGATTTTCCTATAGGCACTATTCATATTATTAGTATTGATAACGAACTTAGCATACACAATGAGCATTTGGCAGTAAAAGCAGATGGGCATTATTTTATTGGTGCTGATAACGGTTTGTTTTCGTTATTTTTAAATGAAATGAAAGCTGAAAAAATCGTTCGCCTGAATATTTCCCAAAGGACGAACTGCATGACATTTGCAACCAAAAACATATTTGCACCTGCGGCTTGTCATTTGGCAAGAGGAGGGACAATGGAAATAATTGGAACTGAAGTACCTGATTTTGAAGTTAAAAAAACTGAGTTAAAAGCTGTAATTGAAAAAGATACGATAAGAGGTATTATCATTTATAATGATGGGTACGGAAATGCAATTACCAACATCAGTAAGGAAATATTTATAGGAGTACAAAAGGATAGAAATTTTTCTATACTTTTTGGGAGAGAGGATGAACAAATAACAGCTATATCCGAAAAATATAATGATGTAGCTCCTGGAGATAAATTAGCAATATTTGGAGAAAATGAACAATTGCAAATTGCCATGAATAAAGGAACTGCCAATACTTTACTTGGCTTGGAAATGCATTCAATAATTAGGATTGAATTTAGATGATAGCACTTTATAAAAAAGAACTAAGCGTATTCTTTACCACAATTATTGGCCCTTTAATTATTGGGTTATTTCTACTTATTAATGGTTTGCTTTTATGGTCAGAAATTAGTGAGATAAATATACTTGAAAATGCCTATGCCTCTATGGATGCATTTTTCACACTATCGCCACTTATCTTTTTACTTTTTATTCCGGCAGTAAGTATGCGTACTTTCTCAGAAGAATATAATGCAGGAACTATAGAAACTTTAATTACAAAACCGATAACAATATTGCAAATTGTAGTTGGGAAGTTTTTAGCAATCTTAACATTAGTAATCATAGCCATCCTCCCTACTTTACTATATGTGCTTACAATTTACCTACTAGGTGAAACAGTTGGAAATCTTGATTTAGCAGGGATTTTCGGATCATATATTGGTTTAATACTTTTAAGTGGTGTGTTTATAAGCATTAGTATTTTTGCATCCTCCTTAGGTAATAATCAGATTATTGCTTTTATTTTAGGAATAATTATTTCTGCAATATTTTATTTTGGGTTTGACTTACTAAGTGAAATTAATGCCCTACAATCCATTGACTTTATTTTGCAGGAAATAGGCATTTTATACCATTATAACAGAATGAGTAAAGGGCTATTGCAACTATCAGATATTGTTTATTTTATATCCCTAAGTTTTATATTTATTAAGTTAGCAGAAGCAGTAATAACAAGTAAAAAATAGATATGAAAAATCGCTATTATTTCTTGTATCCTATTGTTGTTATTATATTGATAAATGTCCTTTTTTCATTTACCAATTTTAGTTTTGATTTAACAGAGGACAAAAAACATTCTATAGCTGGGCAGACAAAAACTATTTTAACTGAGCTTGATGATATAGTATTTATAAAAGTATATTTAGATGGTGATTTTCCTGTTGAATTCAAACACTTGCAAGCAGAGGTTTTAAATTTATTAACCTCTTTTAAATCTATTGCTGGAAATAATTTTGATTTTGAATTTATCAATCCTAATAATTTGGTGAATGAGACAGAAAAGACAAACCTATTTAAACAATTGGTAAAAAACGGACTCTCTCCTACCGATATTGAAGTTAAAACAGCCTCTTCCAATTCCAATCAAATTATATTTCCTGGGGCTTTAATTTATTATAAAGATAAGCAAAAAGCGGTTAATTTTTTAAAGAATTCTATTACAAAAAAGGCAGGCGAAAATATTAATGCTTCTGTTGAAAATTTGGAATATGAATTTATCTCAACCATACATACTATTATTAAAAACAGAACTGCTAAAATTGCATTTTTAGAAGGGAATGGAGAGTTAAGTTATGAGCAAGTATATGACCTTACAGAATCAGCACTAAAAGACAATAACAGATTAAGTTATCATTATACTGTTGAGCGATTTAACATTAAATCATTTGAGATTGATAGCACTACAATGCAAGTAAATATTGCTAAGCAAATAGCTTTAATGAGTCGCTTTAAAGCCATTGTTATTGCACAACCAACTATTCCGTTTAATACTTTGGATAAGTTCTTAATTGATCAATATGTAATGCAAGGCGGTAAAGTACTTTGGCTTATTGATGGCGTGAAAGCAAGTATGGATAGTTTACAGCAATCAAATAGTTTTATTGCTGTAAAAAATGACATCAACCTTGATGATCAATTATTTAAATATGGCGTAAGAATAAATGCAAATTTAATTGAGGATTTAAGGTCAACTGAAATACCAATTGTAACAGGTTACAGCAATAATATTCCGCAACAATCTTATTTCCCTTGGCCCTATTACCCTTTGTTGTTTTCTGACAGTAAACATTCAATATCTAAAGGATTAGACGCTATAAAATGTGAATTTGCAAGTTCGATAGATACTTTGAAGAATAACATCAAAAAAACGGTAATATTAACAAGTTCAAAACAAAGCAGAGTAACACCTACTCCATCAAAAGTAAGTTTAGGAATTTTGCAAAACCCTCCCCCAGTTCAATCCTACAATAAATCACTAATACCCATTGCCGTTTTATTAGAAGGTGAGTTTGAATCTGTTTTTAAGAACAGAATTCTTCCTAAAAACAAGACTGTTGCTTTTATTGAAAAAAGCAAACTAACACAAATGATAGTTGTTTCTGATGGGGATATTGCTAGAAATAATGTTACTGAAAATGGAGATATTTACCCACTAGGATATGATAGATTCATTAAGTATACCTACCCTGGAAATAAGAAGTTTATTATGAATACCATTCATTATTTATGTGATGATATTGGCCTAACAAAACTGAAATCAAAAGAGATAAAATTACGATTATTAGATAAAGAAAAAATCACAAATAATAAATTACTAATTCAGTTTATTAATATCCTTCTTCCCTTACTTTTATTGTTGATTTCTACTCTTATATTCATCCATTTAAAGAACAAAAAATATGCTTAACAAAAACTGGTTTTACTTAATTCTAGGTGCTGTAATTATCCTCACTATCTACTTGTTTAATAAGGATGTGAAATCTACAATTACTACTGATAATAATTTTAATGTTAGCGACACAGCATCCGTAAATAAAATATTTATTGCAGATAGAAGTGGTGCAACTATTACTTTAGAAAGAGTTGAAAAAAGCTGGACAGTAAATAATAAATATGAAGTTAGAAAAGATGCAATATCTACCTTACTATCAACAATTAATCAGATAAGAATACAAAGGCCAGTTTCCAATAAAGCATTTGAAGGTGTAATTAAAAACTTAGCTACTACAGGAATAAAAGTTGAGATTTATACCAATAATGACACGCCATTTAAAACCTATACAATAGGAAGTTCAACTCAAAACCATTTAGGAACTTATATGTTATTGGATGGTGCAGCAACACCTTTTATTATCCATATTCCCTCTTTTAATGGGTTTCTTTCACCAAGGTATGGCGTTCAAGGTGAAAGGTTAAATGAAAAAGATTGGAGAGCAACTACAGTATTTAAGCTGAAAAGTGAGGAAATAAGAATAGTTAAACTTAATCATATACAAAGGCCAGAACATTCCTTTACACTAACTACTAAGCCTATGGTTTTACATGATTACAAAGGGAATAAATTAAGCTTTAATCAAGGGAAAGTTTTAGCATTATTAAATAGTTTTAAGCTACTAAATTGCGAAAGCTTTAAGGATGAAAAAGCGAAAATAGAATTTGCTACTCCTTTGCACGAACTAATTGTGAATAATGATACCCTAAGAACCTATGCTATTGGAGATATAACTGCAAAAAATAAAGAGGAGAATTTTAATGTAAAAAGAATGTTTGCCACATTAAATAATGGAGAGCTAATGCTTATACAGGATTATGTTTTTAACAAAGTGTTAATTAATATTGCTGAAATAAAAAAGTAAACAAGGGGTAGTAAGGTTAGATAATTTATATTTGACACTCAATTTTTAGATAAAAGAAAAACAAATACTTAATGAAATTTATAGTAAATAGTAACGCTCTTTTAAAGGAGCTTCAAAAATTAAATGGAGTAATTAGCTCAAACAATACGCTACCAATTTTAGATAATTTCTTATTTGAAATTACGGGTAGTACTATGGTTATTATAGCTTCTGATTTAGAAACAACAATGGTATCTTCCATTAGTGTGGAAGCTGATGTAGATGGGAAAATCACTATTCCAGCTCGTATTTTAATTGATACGCTAAAAACTTTTTCGAACCAACCGTTAACTTTTATTGTTGATGCAACTACTTTTGGTATTGAAATGAGTTCAGAAATGGGTAATTACAAGCTTGCAGGACAAAATGCTGATGAATTTCCTAAGATGCCTAAATTAACAGGATCTTCCTCAACTAGCTTAAGTGGAGAAATATTAGCTAATGCAATTAATAAAACTTTATTTGCTAGTGGTAATGATGAATTGCGTCCAGTAATGTCAGGTGTATTTTGTGAGCTTTCAAGCGAACAAACTACCTTTGTAGCTACTGATGCACATAAGTTAGTTAGGCATACTCGTACTGATGTAAAGTCAGATAAAACAGCTTCTTTCATTTTACCTAAAAAGCCGTTAACTATCTTAAAAAATAATATTGGTGATGATGTAGAAGTTAAGTTGGAATACAATGAAACAAATGCATTATTCTCTTTTGGAAATATTACTATCATTTGCCGATTAATTGATGGGAAATACCCAAATTATGAAGCAGTAATTCCTAAGGAAAATCCAAATAAATTAACAATTGAAACGGCAGCCCTTTTAAGTTCAATAAAAAGAGTTTCTATTTATGCAAATAAAACTACGCATCAAATTCGATTTAAAGTTGCTGGTAGTGAGTTGCAAATTACTTCTGAGGATTTAGATTTTGCAAATAAAGCAGAAGAAAGATTATCTTGCCAATATGAAGGAGAGGATATGGAAATTGGTTTCAATTCTAAGTTTGTTATTGATATGTTAAATAATATTGGTGCACAGCAAATTTCAATTGAAATGAGTGCTCCTAACAGAGCAGGAATCATTTTACCAATGGATGGATTAGAAGAAGGTGAAAACACATTAATGCTGGTAATGCCAGTAATGCTAAATAATTAAAAAATAATTAAAATGAAAAAAACAGCATTAATTTTAACATTAGCTTTTTTAACAATTGCTAGTTCTGCACAAAGTTTATTACCAGTTAAATATGGAATAAAAGTTGGAGCAAATATTTCAAATATCACACCAACACCTAATGATGGCGTAAAGAACATTGATAATTCTTCATTAATTGGAGTTGCTGGTGGATTCTATGTGGAAATTGCTTTAAATGATAAATGGTACATTAACCCTGAGCTTATTTATGCACAAAAAGGAGCTTCTTTTACTTATGATTACACACATGATTATGATGTAAACCAAAGAGATGTTCACAAAACATCCCATGAGTTAAAACTAGCTTATATTGAACTTAACCCAACCGTTAGTTATAAAGCAACTGATAAGTTAGCGTTAAATTTTGGGCCTTCAGTTTCTTTTATAATCACACCTGATTACATTGTACTAACTGATAAAGGAGAACATGATGTATTGCCTTCACATGAAGAATTATTAGAAGCGGTTTACACAGAAGAAACCTTAGATGTAGGAATTAATTTAGGGTTATCTTATTATGTATCAGAGAGTTTTTTAATTGATGCTAAAGTAAATACAGGACTAATGAAAGCAGGTACAGTTACTAAAATAACAGATTACGGGATTGTAAATGGAATTTCTACTAATACTCCTACAGCAAATGTTTACGAAATAAAAAATAGAGCAATTGTATTTTCTGTTGCATACTTATTTTAAAGTAATTACACTTTAACATACTAACAACTAAAATACCTGCTAAACGCAGGTTTTTTTATATATTTACAAAATGAAGAAATTACTCTTACTTTGCTTTGTGTTACTCCTTAACACACTTTCAGCACAACATATCTATAAAAACAGAAAATTCTTTGGAGGTTCATTCTACATTAATAATGAAGCATTGAAGGATGTAACTTTAGCAGGAAACACAACTGATGCTAATGGTGGGGAGTATTTTAATAACACTCCATTTGATAAAAAGCAATTTAAAGATTCTAAGTCTAATAGTAGAATCAGATTTGATATGCGTTATGGATGGTTTCCAATTGATATGCTTGCGATTGGTGGTGATTTTGACATAACCTCCAATAGTTATAATAGTGAAGATACTAGCTTTTTGATGAGCACCTATATGCAGAATAAATCATCTGAATTAACAATTGGACCTTTTGCTAGGTGGTATATGTTTGAAGTTGGTGGGCAACCTTATGAAATTGGTGCTGTCTTTTTAGAAGGATCTTATAAATTTGGAACAGGTACTTCTACAGATACCTATCGGTTTTCAGGAGTATCAGATACTCTTTCTTTAGTTTTTGAAGGAACGGAAACTTATGCTTTTCTTACAACTAAAGCCACAGCAAAAATTGGGTTCAGCATGTATTTATCTGACTTTATTTCACATAACTGGTTTACAGGATTTCTCATTGCTCTAGAACCAAGCATACAATACGACTGGATAACAAGGCAGGATATGGCGACTGATCCTCTTGATGGAATTGTAAAAAAAAGGAAAGAAACATCAACTGGCATAAGGTTTAATATAGCACTTGTCTCCTATTTTTAATGCTGATGACCTCTAGCATCATCTGAGGTTATTTTTTTATCTATTTTTATTTCTTCTACAAAAGGATTACTGCTTGCTTTCATTCCCTCTAGTATAGGTTGTCCAGCATCTACCCATGCAGAATACCATAAATTACCTACAGCACTAATTGAAAGCCTTAATCGCCTCTCTACCATACCATTTAGTTTAGTATGATAAGCAGCTGAAAACTCAGCAGACTTTTGCTTAATTGTTTTCTGTCCTCTTTTTTCATAGGAATACTGTTTATCTTGTTCGTATTCTAAGGATAATTGTTTTTCAAATAAAAGCACAGAATCCAAGGCGTTAAAACTTCCTTCTACTGCTTTCCAAGCTACATCAAGAACAGAATATTGATATTCAGCAGTACCAACCAAATAATCATAATCATCAGAGAAAAGCTCAGGCAATCTACTTTCCCAAAAAGCATGTATTCCCTTTTGCCCTGTTAATTGTCCGTTATAATTTTCAGTAGTATGTAGTGGCACATGTGCATCCGAAACATAATGCCCTAAATCAGCAGAATTCTTTAAGATATAGTCAATGTCTTTTTCTTCAAAAGCTTTTACTAATCGGTTATAAACCGTTTGTATATGCCAAGGAACAATACCATAAGCTAATAAAGTATCTTCTGAAAATTTAGCTACTGCATCATTCCATTTTCTAGGCATTATCTGAAGAGGATTCTCTCCATAATGATCAATATCAATATAATGCCTTGGCGCTTCTTCTTTTACTGCATACCTTCTTTTATCAGCATCAACTGCATGTTCAGTTAAGTGGTCAATATGTTTTTTGTAAAAGCCAATTAACTCTTCTGGGAGTGTAAATACTGCATAACGATTTGCTCGCTTATGAGCATGAAATCCCCAAGGAATTGAACTATAAAGTACAGAGCTTAAAAACAAAGAGAAAACAATTATTTTAAAGCTCTTTTTCATCTTATAGGATTACTAATTTATCTCCTTTTAGGATAGGAATAATAGTTGATTTTACTGGAGGTGATAAACAAAAACGAGTATCATCTTCCATGTTTAAGGATTTTAACCTTCTTCTGTGAGAAGAATCACTTAAATAATTAAATAAATCATCTCCAGAATTCTTCAATAACTGCAGAGAAGCAAATAATGAATCGCAATTAGATTCATAGGTTCCAGCATCTAATAATAATTTTGCCAAACTCCCTGCAAAAATTGGGTCTTCCAAATTAAACACTCCTTTCCAGCCCGAGCATAAAATGATTACATCATTATTTTCTTCAATTAGATGATTGGCAACAGCCTCAATATTAATATAGGAAGCCGTGATTACTTTATGCTCTTTTGCATTATAAATTGCCTTAGTTCCATTTGTAGTGGTAAGTACTAAAGTTTTTCCTGCTACATCAGCATTTATATAATGAAATGGAGAATTTCCATAATCAAACCCCTCAATTGGTTTTGCATTACGCTCAGCTGCAACAATATAACCTTCTTTTCCTTTGTAGGAAAGTGCTTCATCTAAAGTTTGTACAGGAATAATTGCTTTTACTCCTTCCATAAAAGCAGTAGATATAACTGAGGTTGCTCTTAATAAATCCACAACTACTACAGTAGATTTTCCATCAGCATATTTTTCAAACTGATTAGCAGTAAAGCAAACAGAGATGTTTTTTTTGATACTCATTATTTTACAAATGGGAAAGCTACCACTTCAGCCTTTAGTTGTTTTTTACGCACTTTAATATAAACCTCACTTCCTACTTTTGACAATTCCTTAGGAATATAAGCCATAGCAATTGCTTTATTTAATGTTGGCGACATGGTGCCAGAAGTTACTACTCCAATTTCATTCCCGTCAGTATCAACAACTGGGTAGTCTTTACGCGCAATTCCTTTATCAATAAGCTCAAGACCCACTAATTTTCTTGTTGCACCTCCCTCCTTCTGTACTTTCAATTGTTCATGATTTATGAACTCTTTTGTGAATTTAGTAATCCAACCTAAGCCCGCCTCAATTGGGGAAGTAGTATCATTAATATCATTTCCATACAGGCAAAACCCTTTTTCCAAACGCAAAGTATCTCTTGCTGCTAAACCAATAGGTTTCATTTCTATTGAAGTAGTAAAAAAAGCATCCCAAAGTTGTTTTGTTGATTCATTTTTAACATACAATTCAAAACCTATTTCTCCAGTATATCCTGTACGAGATAATATTACATCTTCAATTCCTGCAATATTCCCAATTTTGAAATTGTAGTACTTAATATCAGTTAAATTAACATCCGTAAGCTGTTGTAAAAGTTCAATTGACTTAGGGCCTTGTACGGCAAGTAAAGAGTAATTATCCGATTGGTTATTAATAGTACATCCAAATGTATTGTGCTGATTAATCCAAGCTAAATCCTTTTCCATATTAGAGGCATTAACAACAAGTAAATAGTTGTTTTCAGCAATCATGTACAATAAGAAATCGTCAACAATACCACCATCAGCATTAGGCAAACAAGTGTATTGAATTTTACCAGGAGTAAGTTTACTTACATCATTACTAGTAATATATTGCAAAAACTCAATTGCTTTATCCCCACTTACAAATACCTCTCCCATATGTGAAACATCAAACACGCCAACTTCATTTCTAACAGTATGATGTTCAGCCTTTACGCCTTCATATTGAACGGGCATATAATAGCCTGCAAATTCAACCATCTTCCCTCCTAATTCCTCATGTATCTCTGATAATACTAATTGCTTCATAAAAATATTAATTTTCGCAAATGTATGAAATCCCTTTTATTAAGATTTAATTTAGCATTGATATTAAGATTTTTTTTTCTTACTTTGCATTAAAGGAAAATAATTTGAAGAAACTAGAAAGAAAATTAACGCTACTATCAATTGTAGCAATAAGTATAGGAGGAATGTTAGGGAGCGGTATTTTTGTGCTTCCTGGAATTGCAGCAGCCAAAACAGGACCATCCATTTGGTTGGCTTATTTACTAGCTGCAGTTTGTATTTTACCTGCCGCCTTATCTAAGTCTGAATTAGCATCAGCTATGCCTACATCTGGTGGAGCATATGTGTATATCGAACGAGCTTTTGGTCCAATCATGGGTACGATATCAGGAATTGGTCTTTGGATTTCTTTACTTTTAAAAAGTTCATTTGCTTTAGTTGGTTTTGGGGCTTATTTACTTGTACTCATCAATATACCTATTCTTTATATAAAATATATTTCCTTAGGGTTTTTAGCATTAATAATGCTATTGAATATATTTGGAGTTAAAAAAGTTGGAAAAGTACAGTTGGTAGTTGTTATCTTTAGTTTAATTGGATTAAGTTCTCTGCTTTTTATGGGAATACCTATGGTTGACAAACAAATGTTAAGCCCTTTTATGAGTAATGGAACGGGTGGATTAATCAGCACTATTGCCTTTGTATATATCTCTTATGCAGGAGTAACAAAAATTGCTGCAATTGCTGGGGAAGTAAAAAACCCTAGTAAAAACATTCCCCTAGCAATGATGCTTTCTTTACTGACTATTTCAGCAGTTTATGTTTCTATTACTTACACATTGGTTGGTAATATTCCTTTAGCAGAATTAGGGAACGACATAAAACCTATTCATACACTAGCGCTTATTTTAGGAGGACCAAAGTTTGCTTATATTATTGCCGGAATTGGAGTAGTAACCTTAATCTCTATGGCGAATTCTGGAGTATTGGCTTCCTCTCGTTTTCCATTTGCCATGGCAATTGACAAGCTATTACCAAAGCAAATGGCAAAAGTGCATCAAAAACACCTTACACCTATTAATACTATAATATTAACCTGCTTAATAATGGCATTGGTTATATTATTTTTAGATGTAGAAAAAATTGCAAAACTAGCGAGTGCCTTTAAGGTTAGCATGTTTATATTAGTTAATATTTGTGTAATTGTACTTAGAGAAACAGCAGTACAGTGGTATGCTCCAGAATATAAATCACCCTTTTACCCTTATGTACAATTATTTGGGGTGCTTAGTGGTTTTATTTTACTTTTCTATTTAGGAATGGTCCCTCTTATAGCAATACTAGTTATTTCAATTATTGGTATTTTAATTTACTATACTTATGGAATTAATGCATCCCGAACAGGAGTATTGAAACGATATGGACACATGCCTGCCTCTTACCTTCTATTTGGAAAAAAGAGAAACTACACCCACTTAAAAGAATTAGAGGATAAAGAAAGAGAGGAATTAGTACACATCAATATTGACAAGGATGCAGGTGTAATTGTACCCTTATTAGGGAATGAAGTGTCTCCTGAGACTCTTATTGAATTAGGTGCATCCTTAAATAATAAAGAAAAAATCCAAACGCTTAATATTACAGAAGTACCTGACCAAACTTCCTTAGATGCTTTTAGAGAGAAAAGACCCAAAACAAAATCTTTGGAGCGAATGGTAAAAACACTAAGTAATAGATTGAATTTAAAAATAAATTTTGAGTCTATAGCTACTCATAAGCTTTCAGAAACCATGCAGGCTTTAAGTGAAGTAACTAATATTGATTGGCTAGTACTAGGGTGGAATGGTAGAGCTTATAATGGTATCTTTTTTAATAATCCTATTGGATGGATTGTAAGTAATATCAATTCCAATTTTGCGCTTTTCAAATGCAATGGAGTAATGCGTTTTAATAAGGTACTATTGGCTATTCGTCCAAACAGTAGAGATACAGTAAAACTTATAGAAACAACTAATAAGTTATGTAAATATTATAATGCTGAATTTACACTCTTGCATGTAGTAAATGCTAATATGAGTAGTGAACAAGTAAATGATATAAGGGAAAAAGCAAATGATTTACTCAAGGGTACTAAAGGAAGCTTACTACTTGTGCCTTCAGAAAATCCGATAGATACTGTTTCTGACTTAACAGCTGAACACGATTTATTAGTTATTGGTACTCCTAGAAAAGACACCTGGGCAACTATGCTATTTGGTACAGGGAAAGATAAGTTTGCCGTAAACTCAGCATGTTCAGTACTTAGGCTTACAATTAAGCATTAATTTACTCAATAACCACCCTCTTCTCCACTTTACCATCATCATAATGGTAAAATAATGGCACATTAGGTATTAAAGTGCTTTTCCTACCTAGTACATCAGTAATTTGCAATAATGTATGTGTGGCTTTATTTTCTTTTATTGTAGTAGCAAAATCAACTGTAAAATATACAGTATCAGTTATACAGCCTAAAGCATCAGAGGCAATAAAGTAGTATTGCCCATTCAATGTAGGGTTTATTGTCAGCAATCCTCCATTATTATTGTTAGAGGTAAGGATGATTCCGTTTGGTCCAAAAACTTCATATACATAAGGTTGTGACCCTGCATTTGCACTTACATTTAATTGCATTCCGTTAGCCGTTACATTCCCAATAGGATCAGAAACAATCAAATCAGTTATAATAATGCTATCACATAAATTTATAGTTAATAAACTATCGTAATAAATTCCAGTAACCGAATAGATATTATTGCCAACCACAACACTATCAGCAGCACACAAATTAATATTATTTGTAGTACTATAATTTGGTAAGACTAAAATGGTTGAAAATACAGTGCTATCACAACCATTACTAGCAGAAAATACATCCGTATAAATTCCTACTGAAGTATAAACTGACTGCCCTACATTAGCACTCTCGCCATTACAAATACTGAAACTTTGGCTGTAAGTAACATCAGGAATTACAATTATAGTAGTTGTAACTGTACTATCACATCCATTTTGGGAAGATAACACATCAATATAAGTTCCATTTTGATTATAATAATTAACCCCCACCTGAACTCCTTCATCATGACAAATACTAATGGTCTGTATTAAAGCAGTATTCATTTTAACAAACAAATAAGTAGTAATCGTACTATCACAAGCTGTAGCTGAGGTTAGGACATCAGTATACACTCCTGATTGATTGTAGAGACTTATACCTACTGCAATGCTTTGTCCTTCACAGATAGTATCATAATTGATAATGAATACATTAGGGTTTACCGTCAGGCTTGTATTTACAATACTATCACAACCAAAAGTGGTTTGTAATGTATCACTGTAATTTCCTGATGATGTATAGGCTGAATTTCCAACCAAATAAATAGCATTATCACAAATACTTACATTTTGATTTGCAATAATATTTAAGGTATTACAAGGGGGGTATAATGATGCGTTTTGGATAGTCATTACTCCATTATTAAGCAATACCGTTACAGTGTCAGCTGTATAGCCAATAGCAGAAAAAACCAATTGATAAATCCCAGAACTTACAATTGCTGACTGATAATACCCTAGTAAGTTTGCACTTTCAGTAGTGGTAGTTGTTAATATTTCCACACTAGCATTTGCAATAGGGAAACCCGTAATTCCATCATAAATATTTCCTTGCAAATAACAAGCTTGCTGAAAATCTCTTCCGTAAATCAATAACCTTCCTTGTCCGCTACTGCTATTAATATCAGATGAGATTATATTTCCTGAAGGTAAATAAGGGTAAGTTCCCCAACAACCATCATAACCACTACCGCTTCCTGTATATGAATCATAATACCCAACTTGTATCATGTAATTAGGATGAGTAATATCGTGCACTGTAGTGCCATCACGATAGTAAGAAGTAATCAAAAAGTTACCATCAACAAAAGTATTATGTGGTATGCTATTACTACCAGGGTTTGATTGAATTCTATCTACTTCTTGTATATTATTTAAATTGCTTATATCAAAGGCACCAAGATAAGCGTCAGACTGCTCATCAGTAGTAAACACATAATCACCATCATCACTCACCCATGCATTATGGGTAAAAGCATTGGGTGTAGTTGCCGAACCCAAAGAAACAGGGTTTACTTTATCACTTACATCTACAATAAAAACTTTTCCTGCATATATACAACCTGCATACATGGTATCTCCTCTTACCATAGCATCATGTATGTACTGTTCATTCCATTGCCCTAAATGAGTAGGGTTTGTTGGGTTAGTTGCTACATCCAAAAATATTGCTCCATTTGGTGGTGCAGGAAATCCAGCAGGATTAGAAGCTCCAAAAATATAAGCAACTCCATTCTCATCAATATACAAATCATGTGCTGCTTCCCAATGCAAGCTAACACCAGTTGTAGGATTTATAAAATCAGTTATATGCCAATAAGTACCTCCTGTCATATCCGTTAAATCAATAATTAGCAAACCTGCATCCGATTCGGTAGTAACATAAGCATAGTTACCGTAAGTTTTTACATCTCTCCAAATAGAATATATATCTGAAATAAAAAATTCCTCAAATGGTGCTGCAGGATTTGTAACATTCACACAAGAAACCCCATTTCTGAGTCCTACAATTGCAAACTCATTTTGATTAGCATCAACCCAACCCCATATATCATTCCCTTTAGTTGTGGGATAATCATAAGTTCCTAAAAGATTCATGTTCCAACTGCTTTGTGCACTTGAAAGAAAAGGAAATATGAATGCGAAAAATAACAATCGTTTCATTTTATACTTGTTTTGGAGTTAATTTATAAATAAGTACGATATGCAAAAATACAAAAAGCTCTAAAAATAAAATGTAAAATGGCCAATCTCCTATCAACAAAGGATTTTCAACCAATGGCTTTGCAGCTAAAAACATATAATTAGTATCAATAATAAAATTCAAAGGAAAGATAATAACTGCACCAATCTGTACTCTTAAAAATGTTTTCCACCAACTTGAAATTCTTGGGCGCATTCCAACAGCAATTGTAAGGTAGAGAGGAACAACCATCAAGAAAATATGCACAAAATAATATTCAAACAAATACCAGTCGCTAATCCCCATTGAAAGCTCAGGGGTAAGCACAGAATGAAGCCCTGAAGGAACAGCTATAAAAAGCCCCCATTCATATAGCCATTGCTTTTTATTGAGTAATACTAAAATACAGATAAAATAAGAAATTGTACAAAGATGTAAGGGTAAAAAATTCTGAATAGTCCAATCTCCTAAATTTATTGCAAGTACAATTGTAATTACATAAATCAAAATTGAAGATATACCTATAGCTTTTTCAAACTTATTTTGCACATTTATTGCTACTTTCTTAAAAGTAAAAGGGATAATAAGTACACTTAAAACGGCTACAATAATGCCACTCCACCATAGGTTACTTAAAGGTTCTATTACTGCATGTATTGGCATAAAATTATTTTAAAATTAATTTTTTATTTATTATACCATTAGCTGTTTTTATCCTAATTAAATAGACTGACTTAGCATAATTCTCAAGGTTTATTTGCTTTTGATACACTCCTGAAAACTGTACTAATTCCTCTTCAAATATAACTTCACTCAATACATTAAGCATACTAATTGTAAAGTCCCCATTTTCAATACTTTCAAAACTAATAGTAACTATACCATCTGTTGGGTTTGGAAATATCATTAAGCCATTTATACTATTGCTTTCCTCAACTCCACTAAGATGATCAAGTAAAAAATAAGCAGTATCGCTCATACAATTATTTAAATCTGTGATAACTAACCAATAATTACCATTTACCATTGGAGTAATTGATGAAGTTGTTGCTCCAGTACTCCATAAATAACTATTGGCAAATCCATTTAAAACATTACTTACTAGTTGAATATTATTCCAAACTATTTCAACATCAATATATGAAATAGCTATTGAAGAAGATAGAATACTATCACAAGTATTTATCCCAATTAATGTGTCAATATAATTTCCTGACAATGAATAAACATTACTCCCAACTACAACTGATTCTCCATTACATAAAATAATACTCTGACTATTATTTATATTAGGAATAATATTAAGATAAGTATTAACCATACTATCGCAACCTGATAAGGTTGTAAGTATATCAAAATACGAACCAGGAGTACTATAATTATTATTTCCAATAGCATAAATATCTCCTTGGCAAATAGATTGGGTATTTAAATATACTACTGAAGGAAGTACTTCTAATTCTGTAGTTATAATACTATCGCAACCATTCAAACCAATAGTATCAACATATATACCTGTACTTGTATAATAGTTAGCACCTACATTAATGCCTTGCCCACTACAAATAGTAAATGCCTGGTTGTATTGAAAACCACTCCCAACAACTAAGCTAGTATTTAAAATACTATCGCAACCACTTGGAGTTATAAATGTATCAGTATAATTTCCGGCTACAGAGTAATAACTCCCTCCTATTAAAATACTATCTCCACTACAGATTGAAATAGATTGAGAGCTATTAAAACTGCTATTTATTACAGCATTAACTGTAGCAACTGCCGAAATACAAGGGTCAGCTTGCACCTCCCAATCGTAAAAGAAATAATAGTATTCTGCTGATGCAGTAGTACCTGTTATCGCTACAATATCACTTATTGTATAAGGGAATACTGCACCCGAACTTGTTCTGTATAAATCAGAATTAGCAGCACTAATACCCAATTGCATATTATTCTGTACAGGTAAAACAAAATTCAAATTCACTCTAAATCCATTAGGAGAAAAAGGAATGTATACTGTTGTATCACTAAGTACAGCATTGCTACTATTCCTAAGTTCAATAGTTCTGTATCCATCAGAACCTGCATACACGAGCACTGATTTTAAAGTTGATGATTTAAAATTATCAAATATTAAATACCTATCCCCTTGGAAGTAACTACCTGCCCCAAAATTATTATCAATAGGCCCTCCATTTAATACAGAAAAATTATAAGATGACTGAGCGTAATAGGATGTAGTAGAATTAAGGACTGGAGTTGTAAAAGAAGTACCTGTTGCTAACAAATTACTTGCAACCCCATCAGCATACCAACTTACCGTTCCATTAGATGCAAAAGCATTCAAAGTAAGTGCAGTATTTCCACAAGCAGACGCTCCAGTAGTTTGTAAATTCAAATCAATAATACTTAAGTGATTTGTCAAAATTAATGAATCACTTCCATACTGATTAGTAGTAGTTAACTTTATAGTATAACTTCCGCTCAGCAAATAATTATGTGTTGGATTTTGTGAAGTTGAAGTATTCCCATCTCCAAAATCCCAGAACCAAGTACTTGGTCCGTTAGATGATAAATCCGTGAAATTAATACTTGTACTACAACTTACTGTATCGCTCAACACAAAATTTGTTATTGGTGGTGTAGTTGGAAACACACAAGTCCAATTTGCTTCAAAGCCCGTACCATTAGTATTAGCATCAGCATGTAAATAAACCGTTAAAGCCCCTCCGCTTGAAACAAGAGTTCCTGGGCTACCTGTTAAGGTATTACAATATTGCCCTAATGAATTTGCTGAAGTATCAGCACCATCAAATATTTCTATATAATCCCAATTACAATTAGTTGATGATGAAGGCGCTTCAATATCAAAACTGGCAAAATTTAATGTGATTTGACTACTACCTTGAGGAGCAATTGTTATCCAACTATTGTTATTGTCATAATAATTTCCAATAGGCCCCCCAGCATCATATAATGTTCCGCTACAAGCAGTTTGTACTACTCC
>Ga0233426_10001541_pt1 | contig 20827 bp, 22 predicted proteins | sample SI_118_April2016_6_FD_179875 | JGI IMG/M metagenome (GOLD analysis project Ga0233426, IMG submission 179875) | Seawater microbial communities from Saanich Inlet, British Columbia, Canada - SI_118_April2016_10_MG | ecosystem: Environmental > Aquatic > Marine > Inlet | place: Canada: British...
ATCGACCAAGATTGTTTGATCTTAACATTCAACTGCCCGAACTGTTGTATGAAGACGTGATCGAGGTTGAAGAGCGGATCGCGGCGGACGGCGAGATCATTACATCCCTGGATGCGCAAGAAACTGAGGCGGCTCTGAAAAAGGCATTTGAGCGAGGCTATCGCTCTGTAGCCGTGGCATTGATGCACAGCTACCGGTTTTCCAACCATGAGAAGCAGATCGGCGATATGGCCCGCCATGTTGGTTTTGAGCAGGTTTCGCTAAGCCATGAAGCTAGTCCTTTGATCAAGCTGGTGTCGCGCGGTGATACCGCGGTGGTTGACGCCTATCTTTCCCCGATCTTGCGCCGCTACGTCAGTCAAGTTGCCGACGCATTGGGGGCAGACAAAGGCGGCTGCGGGCGGCTGATGTTCATGCGCTCAAACGGTGGCCTGACTGATGCGTCCCTGTTTGAAGGGCGCGATGCGATCCTGTCCGGACCAGCGGGCGGCGTTGTCGGTATGGTTAGCACGGCAACTGAGCATGGTTTTGATAAACTCATTGGCTTTGACATGGGCGGCACATCAACCGACGTGTGTCACTATGCAGGCGAATTTGAACGCAGCTTTGAAACCGAAGTCGCAGGCGTGCGGATGCGCGCACCCATGATGTCCATTCACACTGTCGCAGCTGGTGGTGGATCAATCCTGTCGTTCCGCGACGGACGGATGCAGGTCGGTCCGGAAAGCGCAGGCGCCAATCCGGGTCCAGCCGCCTATCGACGTGGCGGTCCTTTAACTGTCACCGACTGCAACGTCCTGCTTGGCAAGCTGCAACCAGATCTATTCCCTCCCGTATTTGGGCCAAACGCAGATCAACCGCTCGATGTTGACGCGGTTCGTGAGAAATTTGCAGCAATGGCAATAGAAATCGGGAATGGCCTGTCAGTAGAAGAGATTGCACAGGGGTTTTTGCGCATCGCCGTAGAAAACATGGCCAATGCGATCAAGAAGATAAGCGTCCAGCGCGGTTATGACGTGACCAAATACACGATGAACTGTTTTGGTGGCGCAGGCGGGCAACATGCTTGTCTGGTTGCGGATGCTTTGGGTATGGAAAGCGTCTTTCTCCATCCATTCGCAGGCGTTTTATCCGCCTTTGGGATGGGCTTGGCAGATGTGCGGGCAATGCGGGAAAATCAATTTGGGAAAGGCATCGAACAAATTTCAGCTGCCAGCTCTGTTTTGGATAGCTTGACGAAAGATGCTAAGATCGAAGTGAGCGGTCAGGGCATCCCTGAAAGCAATATTACGACCGTAAAGATGGCACACATTCGCCCTTCTGGCGCGCAACAAACTCTCGAAGTTCCGTTTGGAACACAAGAAGAAATGACAAAGGCGTTCGAAACGGCCCATTTAACAAGGTTTGGCTTTGTTCCTGAAGGTGCTGATCTCGTCATCGAAATTCTGTCAGCCGAGGCGATTGGGGAAACTGGCGAAACCGTCACGCTCAGCCACGAAATCAAGGTCACAAAACCCGCGCAAACTACTCGAATGTGGTCAGATGGAACGCAGCACCAAACACCAGTCGTTGACCGTTCTCAAATGCGACAAGGTGATATCGTACAAGGCCCCGCAATCTTGACCGAACCCACAGGCACCAATATTTTGGAACTAGGTTGGCAAGCCGAATGTATCGAGGGTGGATGTCTTGTCCTGAAACGGATCATACCGCTTGCACGCCAAGAGGCCATTGGCACCAAGGTCGATCCAGTGATGTTGGAGGTCTTCAACAACCTGTTCATGTCTATCGCGGATCAGATGGGTGCGACCCTCGCCAACACAGCATATTCTGTGAACATTAAAGAGCGCTATGATTTTTCCTGTGCGATCTTTGATGCAAACGGCGATCTTGTGGCCAATGCCCCGCATGTTCCTGTCCATTTGGGATCAATGTCAGAAAGCGTGCGCGTGATACTGGCACAAAACAAAGGCAAAATTCGCCCCGGTGACGTGTTCATGATGAACAACCCGTTTAACGGTGGAACCCATCTACCCGATGTCACTGTTATCACACCTGTATTCGATCAAGCGGGCGAACGAATTTTGTATACGGTTGCGAGCCGCGGGCATCACGCTGACATTGGCGGAAAGACCCCCGGTTCAGCCCCGCCAGACAGCCGCACAGTTGACGAAGAAGGCGTTCTCATCGACAATTTCTTGTTGGTGAAACAAGGGCAGTTGCGCAATACAGAGACGCGCGCACTTTTGGCATCGGGTACTTACCCATGCCGCAACATTGATCAGAATATGGCTGATTTATCGGCCCAAATTGCTGCGAATACGACCGGTCTAAAAGAGCTTGAAAAGATCACCACCCAATTTGGTGTGGAAACAGTTCACGCCTATATGACCCATGTCCAAGCCAATGCAGAAGAAAGCGTGCGCCGCGTTCTTGATGTCCTTCACGATTGTGATTTCACCTACCCCCTCGACAGTGGGGACCAAATCCAAGTGGCAATCAGAGTCCATAAATCAGAGCGTAGCGCGACGATCGACTTCACAGGAACATCCGCGCAAAATGAATGGAACTATAATGCTCCATTGGCAATCTGCCGTGCGGTTGTCCTGTATGTTTTCCGCACCTTGGTCGGGAATGACATCCCCATGAATGAGGGATGCTTAAAGCCGCTCACCCTGATTGTGCCGAACGGGAGCATGATAAATCCCAATGCGCCTGCCGCTGTAATTTCTGGCAATACAGAAGTCAGCCAAGCAATTGCTGATACACTCTACGGCGCGCTTGGTGTGATTGCAGGCAGCCAAGGCACGATGAATAATTTTGTCTATGGGAACGAAACCTATCAAAACTACGAAACCATCTGTGGCGGCACCGGTGCGGGCGATGGGTTCAATGGCACAAGTGCTGTGCACAGCCACATGACAAACACGCGCATGACAGATCCAGAAGTTTTGGAAACCCGCTTTCCTGTTCGTCTTGATGAATTTTCCATACGAAAAGGGTCCGGTGGTCGCGGCAAATTTACGGGTGGCGATGGGATCACGAGACGCCTGCGGTTTCTAGAACCAACGACGGTCACCGTTCTTTCGTCGCATCGAATAGTGCCCCCGCACGGTGCCAATGGTGGAGGCGCAGGTAGAGTTGGCGAAAATAGCATCGAACGGGCAAACGGAATGGTAGAGCAATTGAAAGGCAACGATGAAGCAAAGATGCTGCCAAACGATGTGTTTGTCCTAAAGTCACCCGGTGGTGGAGGGTTTGGACAAGCCTCGTAGTCGCAGTTTTTATCGCGAATGGGGCATTCATGACCAAAGGACATGCCGTTTCTGATCAATGTGCTTATGAATACGGCATGTGTGTTGCCGCAATCATAAGCGGTGATAACATTATGCTTCGGCTACAGGGATATGAAAAAGATCTGTTTTTGCGGTCTCTCAGCAAAAGGGTTCGGCCAATCTTGGGCAAACGGCACAAACTAACTCTTCAAAATCATCGTAGTCTTGCAACTGAGTTATGATTGTGTTGCCTTGATATTAGGTTTTCTTACCACTTAGGTTTATGTAGTCAGCATTCCTGCGTCGTGGCGTAAGCTGAGACATGAAGCAGACGTCTTATTGGGACAATTTACGCCCGCAATTGGCACAAAACTCAAGTTCGTAAAGTTGAAGATCGATGAAAGAAGACCTGTTTCAGTCCGCAATTCAAACGCTTGGGACCGACGACGCCCCTCGCGTCTGGTCACTGATTGTGACGGTTTTTGGTGATCTTGCCCAAAAGCAAGGGGATTTGATTTCAGGGCCAATGTTGGCCTCTATTCTGACCCCACTTGGTGTGCGCCCAGAAGCAATGCGCGTGGCATTGCATCGTCTGCGAAATGAGGGCTGGATCGAAACGACCAAACGCGGACGCGAGGCGTTTCATAGCCTTAGCGCAACGGGGTTAGAGCAAAGCGTAATCGCAAGCGGACGGATCTATGCGAACGAACACTCTGCCACCCCAAACTGGCATGTGCTTTGTTATCCCCCAGCCCTGTCCAATGACGAACAATCCCGCGCTGCGCGGCTGGTTGGGGACGGATACATTGCTTTGTCTTCGGGTGTTTATCTAGCGAACGGCCCAGCGCAGAACGTGGCGAAAGATGCGCTGATACTAGAAGGATCACTTGGTGACATTCCTACGTGGCTCAGTGCAAGCCTGGTTTCAAACGGGTTAAGTTCTGCCCTAAAAGATCTATCCGTTGCATTGGAATTGCTGTCTTTGGATAAAAACCACGCACAGTCGTTCACGCCCTTTCAAATCGCGACGCTACGCACACTCATTGTTCATCGCTGGCGCAAATTGGCCCTGAAGCTGCCTGATGTGCCTGACGCATTATTTGGCCCATCATTTGAAGGAACGGCTTGTCGTGCGCAAGTTCTGCGCACGTTGAACGCGTTGGGGCGGCCTGCGCTATCCGTGCTCGCCTAAGGCATTTTCAAGCGCAAGCAGTGACGTTAGCCCAGCACGGTAATTGGGATAGTGTAGCGCAACACCGAGCTCGTTCTTGATCCTATCATTTCGCACGCGTTTGCTTTCTGCATAAAAACTGCGCGCCATCGGGGTCATATCAGCGGTTTCAAAATCGACCTCTTCAGGCAGCGGCATCCCCAAAAGTTCCGCCGCATAAGCAATGACGTCTTGGGGCGGGGCAGGATCATCGTCGCACATGTTATAAATCGCGCCTGCGTTTGGCTGGGCAATCGACGCTGCCAGAATTTGCGCAATGTCTTCAACATGAATACGGCTGAACACTTGTCCCTTTTTGATGATGCGTCGCGCTGTGCCTGCCCGTACTTTGGCAAATGGTCCACGACCGGGTCCGTAAATACCTGCAAGACGAAATATATGCAGGGGGAGGTTCGCAATACTCTGCCATTCCGCTTCCGCATCAACACGCATCTGTCCACGCTTGGTTGAAGGGTTCAGAGGGCTTTCTTCATCAACCCACCCCCCATCTGCATCACCGTAAACACCTGTCGTTGAAAGATATCCAACCCATTCAAGATTAGGCGCATGTGCAGCGATGTCGTCGCGCATTGCGTTTAGAACGGGATCACCGTCTGCGTTCGGGGCCGCTGACAAAAGCAGGTGGGTCGCACTTTTAAGTTCTTTGCGTAGATCAGTTCCGGGCCATATTTTGGCAGTGACACCCGTCGCATCCAATCCCGCTAGTTTGTCCTGCGAACGCGTTGTTCCCGTGACAGAGAACCCCTGCGCCAGCAAAAGCGGAGTAAGCGCACGCGCTGAAAAGCCGTGACCAAAAGAGAGCATATGTTTCATAAGGAATATGTGTGCCAAGCAACGCGGGCTTGCAAGGGTGGTGATCAACGGTTTGTATGAAACCCATGACTGACGAACCCGATCTTGAAAACGCATACGCGCTGAATGGGCCTGACGGAACCAAATCGCTCTATGCGGATTGGGCCCAGACCTACGATGATAGCTTTGCGCAAAGTATGGCCTATCGCCTGCCAGTCGAAGTTGCGCACGCATATCTAGACCTTGGCATAAGTGGCCCCGTATTGGATCTGGGCGCGGGGACGGGGCTTGTGGGTGCATGCCTTTCGTCCTTGGGCGTTGGCCCAATTGATGGTGTGGATCTATCCCCTGAAATGATGGCCCAAGCCGCGGCAAAGGGTATTTATGATAAGCTCTTTGAGGGTGATCTGACCAAAAAACTAGACGTGCCTGATGGTCATTATCAAGGGGCGGTCAGTGCTGGGACTTTCACCAATGGCCATGTCGGACCAGATGCCTTGGAAGACGTCTTGCGCATCTTGAAACGGGGCGGTTGGGCTGTCGTGTCTGTGAATTCCCACCATTGGACCGCAATGGGGTTTGAAGCCGTGCTAACGCGGCTAAGTGCAAAGATTGCAGAAGTCCGCAGGGTCGAGATCGCGATCTATGGCGACGACGCAACTGGTGAACATGCCCACGATCGTGCGTGGTTGCTCCAATTGAAACGCGCCTAGGAAAACACCCATCTTTTTCGTGCGCGGATTGGCGCAGTTCTTTCTGGTGTCCCCATTACGAAACGTGGCGAACCAGCGGTCCCACGGCATTTCTTGATTGCCATAGTTACATTCGTAATTGTGGGGGTGCGTGATATCACACACCTTACGATGCGTAGTTTGATCCTTCATCGTCTAGGATCGCCTTGAGTTCCGCGAGGTGACGTGCGTCTTGCTCGGGATAGCCCTCAAGTTCTTGCGCCGTCTTTTCCGCGATATCATCTGGTAGAACGCGCAGCGGTTGGCCTGTTTGCAGCGCTCGAATATATGTCTCGCAAGAGCGTTCGAAGTAGAACAAGCGGTTGAACGTATCCGCAACCGTGTCGCCAATGATCATCACACCGTGGTTCCCCATGACCATGACCTTTTTCTTGGGATCATCGAACAGTTTAGCGCAGCGCTCGCCTTCTTCTTCAAACGCAAGGCCGCCGTAGTTTTCATCGACAACGACACGGTTGAAGAAGGTGGCAGAGTTTTGATCAATCGCGGGCAAACGACTATCTGCCAAAGACGCTAAAATCGTTGCAAAGATCGAGTGCACATGCATCGCGCAGCGCGCGTGCGGGCAATGGCGGTGCATCCCACCATGCAGACCCCACGCCGTGGGATCAGGCGCATCGGGGCCTTTCAAGGTTTCAGGATCTTTCGCGTCAACAATGATCAGATCGGATGCTTTAACACGACTGAAATGGACCTGATTGGGGTTCATCAAAAAACGCGTCCCATCGTCATTGATCGACAAAGAGAAATGGTTTGCAACCGCCTCGTGCATGTTCAGACGGGCAGTCCAGCGAAAGGCGGCAGCAAGATCGACACGGTCTTGCCAGTGATCCATATTCAGGCGGGTTGCATCGTTCATTGTGCGTCTCTTTCTTCTTGGGTCAGCGCACGGGATGGAACCCACGCATAGCCGTTTTGACAAAGGATACAGGCCTCACGCAGACCATGCGGTTTGTTCATTGGTTCTTGCAAAATATGTCCGCCCGCAGCTTCGGCTTTGCTGGCTGCGACATCAGGATCCGTTGCAAACAAATGAAATTGCGCACCGCCTCCGCGCGGACCTGCCTCTGGCAAGAGCGAGGGCAAAGGATGCGAATGATATGTTCCATCGCTGTGCAGCTGAAATATCTGATCGGCGTAGGTCATGATTGCGAAATCCGACGTCACGCGATGCGCTTTGATCCCGAAGACCTTTGTCAGGAACCCAGCCTGCGCCACGACATCGCGTACAAGGATATTCAAGCCCAACCCTTTTAAGGACGCCCCGAACTCTGCAGCCCCAACCGTTTCGAAATCCATGTCATCCGCTCCTACACGCGTTAAATGAGATGCTTGAACATCATCCAAAGCCGTGTCAACTTTGCACATGAGCGAAACACATATCAAAACATGGGCGCAAACAGCACCAAAATTAGTCGCGGTCGCCGCAGGACGCGCAGCCGCTGACCTTGTGATCAAGGGCGGCACATGGGTGAATGTGCATACCCGTGAATGTCTGGAAAATCACGATCTTGCCATTGCAGACGGGCGTTTTGCCTATTGCGGGCCTGGCGCGTCCCATTGCATTGGGCCTGACACCCAGATCATCGAGGCCAATGGCCGCTACATGATCCCCGGTCTGTGCGACGGGCATATGCACATTGAATCTGGTATGCTGACACCCGCTGAGTTTGCGGCGGCCGTAATTCCCCACGGCACGACTTCGATGTTCACTGATCCACACGAGATCGCTAATGTGTTGGGACTGCAAGGCGTGCGCATGATGCATGACGAAGCCTTGATGCAGCCGATCAATATCTTCACGCAAATGCCGTCCTGCGCACCTTCTGCACCGGGTCTTGAAACGACTGGTTTCGAGATTTCCGCCGAAGACGTGGCAGAAGCGATGGCATGGCCCGGTATCATCGGGCTGGGGGAAATGATGAATTTCCCCGGTGTCGTGAATGGCGATTCGCAAATGTTGGCCGAAATCGCAGCGACCCAAAATGCAGGCAAGACGGTTGGTGGGCACTATGCTTCGCCCGATCTGGGACCCGCGTTTCACGCTTACGCTGCGGGCGGTCCCGCTGATGATCACGAGGGCACTTGCGAGGCCGACGCGATCGCGCGTGTGCGCCAAGGCATGCGCCATATGATGCGGCTTGGCTCTGCGTGGTATGATGTGGAAAGCCAGATCACAGCCGTCACTGAAAAGGGCCTTGATCCACGCAGTTTCATCCTGTGCACCGATGACAGCCATTCTGGCACCATCGTCAACGAAGGCCACATGAACCGCGTTGTGCGACACGCGATTGAATGCGGCTGTGACCCTGTGATCGCGCTACAAATGGCAACGATCAACACGGCGACACATTTCGGATTGGAACGCGAACTCGGCTCTATCGCGCCGGGTCGTCGGGCGGATCTGATCCTGACCTCTGATCTAAAGACGCTGCCAATTGAACACGTAATTGCACGCGGTCAGACCGTTGCGCGCAATGGTGTGTGCGAGGTCGAATGCCCTCATTACGATTGGCCAAGCCATGCGCGCGGAACCGTGAATGTGGGACCAGCCAAGGCAGCCTCGGATTTCGAAATCAGCGCCCCTGAGGGGGCAAATACCGTGCGCGCCAACGTGATCGGCGTGGTCGAAAACCAAGCACCCACAAAAGCGCTAAAGGCTGATCTACCCGTGACGGACGGCCTTGTTGAAACCAAAGGCCAAGGCGACATTTGCCAAATTGCTTTGGTCGAACGCCACCGCGCGACGGGTGGTGTTGTTAACGGTTTCGTATCGGGCTTCGGGTACGAGGGACCTATGGCAATGGCCTCAACCGTTGCGCATGACAGTCACCACATGATCGTCGTCGGCACAGACCGTGCGATGATGGCAGCGGCTGCAAACCGTTTGGCCGAGGTCGGCGGTGGTATCACGGTTTGGAAAGACAGCGCAGAGCTGGCTCTTGTTGAACTGCCGATTGCGGGTCTTATGTCAGACCAACCGGCCAAAGATGTCGCGCGCAAGGCCGACGCCATGGTGCAAGCGATGCTCGACTGTGGGTGCTCGCTTAACAACGCCTACATGCAGCATTCGTTGCTGGCTTTGGTGGTTATTCCTGAAATTAGGATTTCCGATCTTGGCCTTGTGGATGTCACAAAATTTGAACTGACCCCGCTCTTTGAAAGCTAGGGGCGACTTGAGGATATTATGAACCAACGATCTATCGTCACACCAAAATCTATGCACCCCGAAGCCTACCGCGACCCTAAAAAGGCCGTTGAGCAATTGATCGAGCTTTACGAACAAGCCACGACGTTTCTGTGCGAAAAGTTCTCCAAAGCGATGACAGAAGGTCACCCGGGCTATCGCTACCGTGCGTTCTATCCAGAAATCCGCGTCACGACGACCAGCTTTACCAAAATTGATAGCCGCCTCAGCTTTGGCCATATCTCTTCGCCCGGAACCCATGCGACGACGATCACGCAGCCACGGTTGTTCAAAAAATACCTAGAACAGCAACTCGCACTTTTGATCGAAAACCACGATGTAGCAATTGGCATTGGTGTGTCTGACACACCGATCCCGGTGCATTTCGCTGTCGCCAATGATGCGCGTATTTCTGTCCCCCAAGATGGGGCTGCCGAATTCACGCTGCGCGATGTATTTGATGTCCCTGATCTAAGCACAACCAACGATGATATCGTCAACGGCACCTACAAAGTTCCCGAGGACGGAACAGAACCTCTTGCGCCCTTCACCGCCCAGCGCGTTGATTATTCGCTAGCGCGTCTGTCGCATTATACCGCAATCGATCCGGTGCATTTCCAGAACCACGTTTTGTTTACCAACTACCAGTTCTATGTGTCCGAATTCGAAGCCTATGCGCGCTTGCAGCTCGCTGATCCAAAGAGCGGGTACACAAGTTTTGTAAGCACCGGCAACGTCGAGATTACCAATGCAGATGGCGTGATCGAACCCGTTCTGAAAATGCCCCAAATGCCGACCTATCACCTAAAGAAGGACGACGGCAGCGGGATCACTTTGGTCAATATCGGTGTTGGGCCGTCGAACGCGAAAACCGCGACAGACCACGTAGCCGTTCTGCGCCCCCATGCGTGGCTGATGGTCGGTCACTGCGCAGGTCTGCGAAATTCACAAAGCCTTGGTGATTTCGTTCTGGCACATGCATACCTGCGTGAAGATCGCGTGCTGGATGATGACTTGCCTGTTTGGGTCCCGATCCCGCCTCTTGCCGAAATTCAAATTGCTTTGGAAACTGCTGTGGCCGAGGTGACAGAACTTGAAGGCTACGATCTGAAACGCATCATGCGCACAGGAACTGTTGCGTCCGTGGACAATCGAAACTGGGAACTGCGCGATCAAAGCGGCCCCGTTCAGCGGTTATCCCAATCGCGCGCGGTTGCACTTGATATGGAAAGCGCGACGATTGCAGCCAATGGTTTTCGGTTTCGCGTCCCCTACGGCACGCTTCTTTGTGTCTCTGACAAGCCCCTTCACGGTGAATTAAAACTGCCAGGAATGGCCTCTGATTTCTACACATCACAGGTTGCACGCCACCTGATGATCGGAATTCGCGCAATGGAACGTCTTAGCGAAACACCTCTAGAACGCATCCATAGTCGCAAATTACGCTCATTTCACGAGACCGCCTTCCTGTGACCTAGCGGAAATCAGCCAAAATACCTGTTTTTTTCCAATTTTTTAGCGCTCTGTCCGTTGTGCTATTCGTCAAGATACAGTTAGATACACCCTTAGAGGCCCAAGATACGGGCAGTATAGGGAGACCATGAACATGGCAAAACCAATGACAAAGACTCAACTGGTCGCCGCACTGGCTGACGATATGGGTGGCGATAAGAAAGCTGCAGGCGCGGCACTTGATGCAGTATGTGCGCTGATCACACGCGAAGTATCTGGCGGCGGCGCTGTCACACTTCCAGGCGTTGGCAAAATTTATTGCCGTGAGCGTCCTGAGCGTATGGTGCGCAACCCAGCAACGGGTGAGCAGATCAAAAAAGACGCGGACAAGGTTGTGAAGATGACAATCGCCAAGGCGCTTAAAGACAGCGTTAACGGCTAATCTTGCGTTCGCAATGATTTTCGAAAGGGGTCGCTCTGATTGAGCGACCCTTTTTACGTTCTATCCAGAGTGATCCGCGAGGTACATGACACGCTATGACTTGGCTCAAATCAAAGCTTGAAAAGTTTGCAACACATCGTCGCGACCAATCCATCCGCAGGTCATTCGACCAGCTTCTTGCCATCAAATTAGATGCAGCAACGCCATCGGTACAAACCGCGTTTCACGATTTGATAAATGCCTGCCCACCTGAGGACTTGGATCATTTTCACATCGAAGTCTTTCGCGACACACCCGATTTTGCATTTTACGTTTACGCAATGGCCATTGATAATCGCCAACTGAAAGATCACGCTGCGTTGCTTGAATTTCAGGACAAAATCAATCGCATATGGCCCCTGTTTTCGTCAGAAGAACGAGACGCTTTCACACTATGGGAAAATGATCCAAAATGGGGCCCACAAGAAGCGCTTTACCAGCCTCTGGATAATAAAAATTGCGTTGCTGCTGCAAAACCTTGGTTCATTAAAATTCTACAAATCGCGCGCGAAGGGCGTTCTATGCCTTTCACATTTGCTTCACATGATGGCACACCACCCGAACACATTTAACTGCCGCCAATACAGGGTGACGTGTTCGACGATCCGATGTTGTAAGCAGAAAGTTAAGAGAGACGGCAAAAATGGACATTCGCGCACTTTTGATGGGATTGGCTTTTGCCTTTATGTGGTCAAGCGCCTTCACGTCTGCGCGCACCATTGTGCAAGATGCCCCACCTCTTGCCGCGCTCAGCTTGCGGTTCCTGCTGTCAGGATTGATCGGGGTCGCAATTGCCAAAGCGCTGGGGCAAAGCTGGAAGCTGACATCAGGCCAATGGCGTGCAGTTCTTGTGTTCGGCCTGTGCCAAAACGCGCTGTACCTCGGCCTGAATTTCGTCGCGATGCAAACAGTGCAGGCCTCGCTTGCCTCTATCATCGCGTCGACCATGCCCTTGATGGTTGCAGGTGCAGGTTGGTTGTTCCTGAAAGACCGCTTGCCTGTTCAAGGCGTCATCGGACTGATGCTGGGTATCGGGGGCGTCGTTCTGATCATGGGGGCGCGGTTTGATGGAAACGCAGATGCGGTGGGTATGGCGCTTTGCGTATTAGGTGCAATGGCCCTTAGTATCGCGACTTTGGCTATGCGCGGTGCTTCGTCGGGTGGCAACTTGCTGATGATCGTCGGGCTTCAAATGCTTGTAGGATCGGTGATCCTTGGTGTCGTATCGGCGTTCACTGAAGCTTTATATGTGAACCTATCTTTGCGCTGGATGCTGGCGTTTGGCTACACCACGCTCGTTCCCGGCCTTGTGGCAACATTCATTTGGTTCAGCCTTGTGGAACGCATCGGTGCGGTGCGCGCATCTACGTTTCACTTTCTCAATCCGTTCTTTGGCGTCGCGATTGCCGCGCTACTACTTGGTGAGGCGCTCGGAAAGATGGACATCATTGGCGTGATCATCATCACGGTTGGGATCCTTCTTGTGCAACTGTCGAAACAAAAACCCACGGGGAGTTGAACGCGCAAAGGCGCTCTAAGGGGTGACAGAGACAGTCGTTTGGTCCTAGTTCACAGTCATGGAATTATTATTTGCATACGGCGCAGGTCTGCTGACGCTTATTAACCCCTGCGTTTTGCCGGTCTTGCCAATTGTTCTGGCGACCGCGTTGCAAGCCAGTCGTTGGGGTCCTGTCGCGTTTGCTGCGGGAATGAGCCTGTCATTTGTCGTGCTGGGTGTCGCGGTCACCGCGTTCGGGCGCGCAGTTGGATTGAATTCAGATGACATCGCCCAAGCAGGTGCAGTTTTGATGGTCCTCTTCGGCATCATTTTACTGGTGCCCCAAGCATCAGCACTGTTTTCCTCAGCCACCTCGGGCATGGCCGCGCGCGCTGACAGCGGGCTTGATGATGTGGACCGTGGATCGCTGCGTGGACAGTTTATCGGCGGCATGCTTTTGGGGGCGGTGTGGTCGCCTTGCGTCGGACCAACATTAGGCGGCGCGATATCATTGGCCAGCCAAGGCGAAAGCCTGTTGCGCGCGACCGCGATCATGGTCTTCTTTGCGCTTGGTATTTCCACGATCATTCTGGTGCTTGGCTACGGTGCACGATCCGCCTTGCAAAAGCGACAAGCCGCGATGCGCCGTTTCGCCATCGCTGCCCGCCCGATCCTTGGCATCATCTTTATCGCTGTTGGCCTGATGCTCTTCTTCAAATGGCACTACGTCATCGAAAGTTGGCTGCTCGATATCATGCCGATCTGGCTACAAGACTTATCCGTCGCTTTATAATTTGACCAAAACAAGGAGATTACACATGAACCGTAGAACACTAATCCTCTCAGGTGCCGCAACGCTTGTATTGCCAGCACTACCAGCACTTGCCGCCCCAATCGACTACACGCCCGGCTTAACCAAAGAACGCTTGGCCGCTGGCGAAACAGTCTTTCTTGATTTCAAAGCGGATTGGTGTGGCACATGCCGCGCGCAAGAACGCGTTTTGAAGAGCCTGAAAGAGGCGAACGGCGCATATGAGAAGAACATCACATTCATCAACGTTGATTGGGATGTCTACGGCAAATCCCAAATGGCGGATCGCATGAAAATTCCACGCCGCTCCACTTTGGTTGTCTTGAAAGGCAACCAAGAACTTGGACGCATCGTTGCAGACACGTCCGAGCGTAGCATCAAAAAGCTGATGGATACCGCTTTGGCAGCAGCAACGGCCTAAGCAAGAAGCCCTTTAGCAGGTTTAAGATACCCTGTGAGCGTCCCGCGCCAGTTGGTGATCGGGGCGTTCATACGTTTCAAGGTCGCGGGGTGGTTTGCATCCAACACACCCAAGCGCACCAAAAGTGCTACAATCGCACATTCAGCACCGCGCGTTGTGCCATCAGCAACCTTTAGCGCGATCCCCATTTGTTGTTCTGGCAGGATCGCAACGTAGAACGCTTCCGCCCCTGTTTTAATCGCTACCTTATCACCCATCGCACGCATCAATTCGGTGCATGCGCGGGTTTCCCCAGCAACCAATTCGGGATGCAACGCCATGGCTTCGGTCAAACGGACAGCCGCTTTGCTGACACAGTCAGAGCGTGTGTGCGCAGAGGCAAAGAAACCCATCGCACGGGCTAAACCATGCAAGGACGCGGAAAAGTTCGGTGCAGAGCATCCGTCAATCACGAAACCAGGGGACGTCATTTGTGTCAGCTCTTCGTGCATTTCCAGCCCTGCTTTTTGAACGGGATGCGAGGGGTCGATATATTCAGGCCCAGCGCCCAAATGTTTGCTAAGCGTGAGAAAGCCAGCATGCTTTCCAGAGCAATTGTTGTGGATTTGACACGGGCTGTTGTCGGTCTTGATCAGCGATTTCATCGCAGGCTGATCCGCAGGCATCTGTGGTCCACAACGCAGATCATCCTCGCCCATGCCAATGTCATCCAGCCAGCGCGTCACGCGGTCGGTATGGATCGCAGCACCTTGATGCGACGAACAGGCCAAAGCCAATTGTTCAGTGGTCAAACCAGCTGCGTCAGCAGCCCCCGATGTGATCAAAGGGATTGCTTGCAACATCTTTGATGATGAACGCGGAAGCACGATTTCATCTGGGTTCCCCCACGCCTGAACGATCTGCCCAGACCCATCACAAATGACGGCATGACCCAAATGCAGGCTCTCTAAAAATTCACCGCGCCAAATCTCGGCTAAAGGGACTGGTCCGGTCATTTTACTCTCCTAAAAATGGGGCGGCAAAAAATGCCGAGCAGGCATTCACCTGTGGTGGATTTCAGGCTAGAGTGCTTTTGTCGAGAAGAAAATACCGACCGCGGTAGTGGCCGAATACAGGTCAGCGCGATATATTTTATTGAGGCTTAGGACGGCTGGAGGCTGGACAAATGAATTCTTGGATTACGCGCACAGGTTTGGCGGCGGCGATGGCCCTCGCAGCAAGTGGCGCATTCGCGCAGGCCCAAAGCACCAATCGCGTTGGCGCAAATACTGATTGGAGCGTTTTCGTAGAAAGCAATCCAAAGGAATGCTGGAGCGTTTCGTCCCCGAAAGAAACGGTGAACACGCGCGGCGGTCGCGTTGTTGCAGCCAAGCGCGGTGATATCTTGTTGTTCGTTTTCAATCGCCCCGGCTCTGGCGTGACGGGCCAAGTGACGTTTACAGGTGGCTATCCGTTCGCAAGTGGCTCAACCGTGAACATGAACGTCAATGGTGCAGAGTTCGAATTGTTCACTGATGGTGAATGGGCATGGCCTGCAACGCCCGCAGATGATGCTAAGATCATCACCGCGATGAAGCGCGGCAGTAGCGCGATTATGACAGCGCGCTCTGGTCGTGGCACACAAACAAAAGATACGTTTTCACTGCTTGGCTTTACAGCCTCTGTTGAAGAGTCTGAAAAGCGCTGCAAGTAAGCAAATCGAACGATTGATTTAGAGACGCCGCGCCAAATGGGTGCGGCGTCTTTCATTTTTGCACGAATCCTGTGTATAGACGGCGCAACCCATGAAAAGGTGTAGAACCATGACGGCCACGGCTCCGATCACGCAAGACGTAATGACAATCCCCCGCAAAATGCCGGAAGGGCCTATCAACCTTGTGGGACTGACCCGCGACGGTATGCGCGACGTGTTGATCGAAAATGGCACGCCCGAAAAGCAAGCCAAGATGCGCGTCGGCCAGATTTGGCAGTGGATCTATCAATGGGGCAAGCGTGACTTTGAAGAGATGACCAACCTCTCCAAAGCGTTCCGCGCAGAATTGGCTGAGAAGTTTGTGATCGAGGTGCCCGAGGTCGTGACACGTCAAGTATCCGAGGACGGCACGCGCAAGTATCTGGTAAAGATCGCTGGCGGCCATGAGGTCGAAGTCGTCTACATCCCTGAAGAAGGTCGCGGGACGTTGTGTGTGTCTTCGCAGGTTGGCTGCACGCTGACATGCTCATTCTGTCACACAGGCACCCAGAAACTGGTGCGCAATTTGACCGCTGGTGAAATCATTGGCCAAGTTATGATCGCACGTGATGATCTTGATGAATGGCCAGAGCAAGGCGCACCAAAGGACGAAACGCGCCTGCTCAGCAACATCGTTTTGATGGGCATGGGCGAGCCGCTTTATAATTTCGAAAACGTGCGCGATGCGATGAAGATCGCGATGGATCCCGAAGGCATTCAACTGTCGCGACGTCGCATTACGCTGTCCACGTCTGGCGTCGTTCCAGAAATTGCGCGCACTGCACAGGAAATCGGCTGCCAGCTGGCGATCAGCTTTCACGCTACCACTGACGACGTGCGCGACAAGCTGGTTCCGATCAACAAACGCTGGAATATCGAAGTGCTGGTCGAAGCACTGCGCGCATATCCTCGCGTCTCCAATTCAGAGCGTATCACGTTTGAATATGTGATGCTTGAGGGCATCAACGACAGCGAAGAAGATGCACATCGTTTGGTGAAACTGATTGAAGGCATTCCTGCCAAGATTAACCTGATCCCGTTCAACGAATGGCCCGGCGCACCCTACAAGCGGTCTTCAGGCAATCGCATCCACCGCTTTGCAGATATCATCTACAAAGCAGGCTATGCGTCCCCTATTCGCAAACCCCGCGGCGAAGATATTATGGCGGCCTGTGGCCAGTTGAAATCAGCGACCGAACGCGCACGTAAATCTCGTAAAGAGATTGCGGCAGAAGCCGGCCTTTCCTAATTTCAACGTCTTCACTGTAAATTTACATATCGCTCTTAATGTTTGAAGTAGGCCGACAGCTTGTCGGTCTTTCAATGGCTGAATGCCTTGTCACGCGTCTGTTCGCCGTGGCCTTGGCATTTGTCGTCCAACGCTAATACTGCTGCATTCGCCCTTTTTCAGGACACATGTCCTACAAGAGCGTTGAAAAGGTCATGCCGCTGGACTTGGGCCATACAACTGCGGGAGACGACAATGACCTTTCACTCTTCAGACCCTTTGACTGTGGCTCGAATCCTGGATCTGGTGCGCCCTGAACTAAAGAAAGTTGTATCCAAAGAAGATCTCACGCGTCGGCTTGCCAAAATGGGATATGGATATAGCGACACCCGTCGCGGTCGGATGTTGACAACAGTTCCTCATGGTATCGAAATTGCACCCATGCCAGCGACGTTCACGGCATTCTAATCAAAGAAATTTATGTGGCCACGCAACGCGGCAAACGCTGTGGGACGCAACACTTGCCCTCATTCTCAAGAAGCCTATATTTAGAATCATTCTAAAGTAGGGCGATGGCATGCGATTCTTCACACAAAGACAGCGATTCTCAGATCTATCCGAGCAAGATATCCTAGCGCTTGCTATCTCTTCCGAGGAAGACGACGCGCGCATTTATCGTTCATACGCCGAAATGTTACGTGCAGACTACCCAGCCAGCAGCGACGTGTTTGACGGAATGGCTGTTGAAGAGGACACGCATCGCCAGCGCTTGATCGACCTACATCGCGCGCGCTTTGGCGATGTGATCCCGTTAATTCGGCGCGAACATGTTGCTGGGTTTTATGCACGTCGCCCTGTTTGGTTGATCAAAAACCTGACGTTGGAACGTATTCGCGAAGAAGCAGAAAACATGGAACGCGATGCCGAGCGGTTTTATGTTGAAGCCGTCAAACGCACGACGGATGCTGCAACACGCAAATTGCTGGGTGATTTAGCGGCCGCAGAAGCCGGACACCAATCAACTGCGCAAGAATTGGAAGCAAAGCACCTAGATGATGACACGCAATCCGACGAAGAGCGTGTTGCCAAACGTCAATTCTTGCTAACTTGGGTTCAGCCCGGCCTTGCTGGCCTGATGGATGGGTCAGTCTCAACGCTCGCGCCTATTTTTGCGACGGCCTTTGCGACCCAAGACACTTGGACGACGTTTCTTGTGGGCCTTGCCGCCTCTGTTGGTGCGGGAATATCCATGGGCTTTACCGAAGCCGCAAGTGATGACGGTGAACTCTCTGGGCGAGGTTCCCCGATCAAGCGCGGATTTGCATCGGGTATCATGACCACAGTCGGTGGTTTGGGTCACGCCCTACCCTACTTGATCACTGATTTTTGGACCGCAACAGTTGTAGCTATAATCGTCGTATTTGTTGAACTTTGGGCCATCGCTTGGATCCAGAACAAATTCATGCAAACCCCGTTTTTCCGTGCCGCGTTCCAAGTCGTCCTTGGGGGTGCTCTTGTCCTTGCGGCGGGTGTTTTGATCGGCAACAGCTAGCTTCGTTCTTGCCCAGTCACGCCGGGCAAGTTAACTCTAACTTATGCTGGATATCTTCCTTCAAACGCTACCGTTTTTCGCGGTCATCGCACTGGGCTACGGCGCGGGGCGCACAGGATTCTTCACACCCGAAGCGACGGCATACCTCACGAAATTCGTGTTCTACTTCGCGCTATCCGCTATGCTGTTCCGCTTTTCGGCGAACTTGTCTTTGGCCGAGGTCTGGAATGGACGCCTGGTCGTCGCCTATCTTTGGGGCACCGCGTTCATCTACGGCGTTGCCACCATCGTCGCACTTTTGCGCGGGCAAGGCATGCGCCGCACTGCGATCGAGGCCCAATGCGCCGTCATCGGAAACACAGGTTTCTTAGGCGTGCCTATGTTGATCCTTTTGATGGGTGAAAACGCAATTGGTCCTGTCATGCTAGTGCTCGCGGTTGATCTTGTGATTTTCTCCAGCCTCATCGTCATATTGATGTCGATAGCGAACGATGGTCGTTTTGCGCTATCCATTTTCAAGACCATCGGCATCGGCTTACTGAAAAACCCGATGATCGTGTCCATCTCTTTGGGCTTTGCATGGTCCGCCGCAGGCATTCCCTTGCCCACACCTCTCAACTCATTCGTAACGCTCTTGGGGGCTGCTGCGACCCCGGGCGCGCTATTTGCAATCGGTGCATCGCTGGCAAGCAAATCCACCGAAAAGATCGAAGTTGCTTTGTGGCTTTCGTTTTGCAAACTTGTGCTGCACCCCTTGTTTGTTGCCATTGCTGCAATTTGGGTTTTCCCGATTGATTCATATTCTGCGGGCGTCATCATCGCCGCATCTGCCCTGCCTGTGGCTGGAAACGTCTACATGCTTGCACAGCATTATGGCGTCGCACCCCAGCGTGTTTCAGCCGCAATACTCGTTTCAACAGCACTTAGCATCATCACCGTTTCATTGGTTATTGGGTGGGTCAGCAACCTGTGACCCGACACCCCGCTTAGGAGAATATCAAGAATGACACCCGTATCCGAAAACGCCTGTTTTGGCGGAACACAAGGCGTTTACACACACGCATCCGACGTTTGTGGTGGCGACATGACCTTTGGTTTGTTCATGCCCGAAGAAGCCGCAAACGGCCCTGTCCCGCTTTTGTGGTTTCTGTCTGGCCTAACCTGCACACATGAAAATGCGATGGTCAAAGCGGGTGCACAGAACTGGGCAGCCGAACAAGGCATCGCGCTGGTGTTTCCCGACACATCCCCACGCGGCGAAGGCGTTGCCAATGACGACGCGTACGACCTTGGCCAAGGCGCTGGTTTTTACGTGGACGCAACGCAATCCCCGTGGTCCCCACATTTCAAAATGTGGAGCTATATCGCCGACGAACTTCCTGCGTTGATCGAGGATCAGTTCGAGGTGGACATGGAACGCCAAGGCATCACAGGCCATTCCATGGGCGGTCACGGCGCGCTGACATTGGCGATGAACCTTGAGGGGCGTTTTCGCTCTGTTTCCGCTTTCGCCCCGATCTGCAATCCGACTGCGTCCGATTGGGGCCGCAAGCAGCTTGGCGCATATCTTGGCAGCGATGAGAGCACATGGGCCAAGCATGACGCGACGCTGCTGATGCAAAGCAAAGGGTTCGACGGACCGATATTGATCGACACGGGCACCAAGGATCAGTTTCTTGATCTGCTCTGCCCCGAAAAACTGGCGGAAGCCGCCGCAAAGCGACGTCAGGAAATGACCTTCCGTATGCAACCAGGATACGATCACAGCTACTTCTTCATCTCGTCGTTCATGGAAGATCACATCACCTTCCACGCAGAAGCGCTTTATGCATGAGCGTATTCATCGACGCAGATGCCTGCCCCGTTAAGGCAGAGGCCGAAAAGGTCGCAACCCGCCACGGCGTGACGATGTATATCGTGTCCAACGGCGGCTTGCGCCCCTCGCCCAACCCTTTGGTGGAAAACATCATCGTCGATGCTGGCCCAGATGTGGCCGATATGTGGATCGCGGACCGCTGCGGCGCGGGTGATGTGGTTGTGACGGGCGATATCCCCTTGGCCGCGAAGTGCGTCGAAACAGGTGCCGAGGTGTTGCAGCACAACGGCGACCGTTTCACGGCAGCCAACATCGGGCAACGCTTGGCAATGCGTGATCTAATGGCGGACCTGCGCGAAGCCAATCCGCTGGGCGCAGGGGGCGGTGGCAAGCCGTTCTCCAAAGCGGACAAATCGCGCTTTCTGGATTCGTTGGAACGGGCCTTGCGCGCTGCAAAAGGGAAAACTGCATGACTGTGAGTGCTGTGATTTTCGATATCGGTAACGTGCTGATCGAATGGCAACCAGAGCGTTATTACGACCGAATGATCGGCGAAAAGCGGTGCCGTGCGATGTTCAATGTCGTCGATCTACACGCCA
>Ga0233426_10001543_pt1 | contig 20803 bp, 20 predicted proteins | sample SI_118_April2016_6_FD_179875 | JGI IMG/M metagenome (GOLD analysis project Ga0233426, IMG submission 179875) | Seawater microbial communities from Saanich Inlet, British Columbia, Canada - SI_118_April2016_10_MG | ecosystem: Environmental > Aquatic > Marine > Inlet | place: Canada: British...
TTTGGTTTTACCGAGTCTTACAATATATCGGTATCTGCAGCCTTAGTATTGCACGATGTGGTTTCTCGCTTAAAAAAAACAGAGGTAAACTGGAAACTTTCTGAAGCAGATTTGCTAGACAAAAAAATAGATTGGGCGGTAAAATCGCTTAAAAGTGGGCAACAGATTTTAGAGCAGCTCAGCAATAAATAAATTTCCATGGAAATTGAAATTTGTTACCAAGATGCTTTTATCATTGCAGTAAATAAGCCCTGTAATGTACTGGTTCATCATTCGTACATGGCCAGAAATCTGGATAGTGAAACTACATTATTAGATTTGCTCGAAGTACATTTAAACCAAAAGTTTTTCCCTTTACATAGATTAGATCGCAAAACCTCAGGACTCATTTTATTAGCCAAAAATCGGAAGGATGTTAGTTCTTTTCAAGATTTGTTTATCCATAATAAAATTGAGAAAACGTATTATGCACTTGTTAGAGGACATGCACCCGACAGCGGAATTATAGATTCTCCAGTAAAAGGAAGAGACTCCAACGTTTACAAACAAGCTGCTACGGAATTTAAAAAACTAAATGAAATAACTTTAGAGATTCCTGTACATCCTTATCCAAATTCTCGTTACAGCTTATTGGAGTTAAAGCCAAAAACTGGACGATTGCATCAACTCAGAATTCATTTAAATAAAATTAGCCATCCAATTATAGGGGATCCAAAATACGGAGATCGATTTCACAACAGAATGTTTAGCTCAAATTTTATGTGTTCTCAAATGTTTTTACATGCTTTAAGTCTAGAGTTTACACACCCAATAACTAATCAAAATGTTATTGTTAAATCCACTTTACCAGTATTTTGGATTAAGTTGTTTGATGGGTATTAATGGATTATTTTAAAATATATGTATATTTGTCGGATTGTTAATTTTTATAAAAACTATCGATTGGCATAGTCATTGACGTTTATATTTTTTGTATTAATCAAAATTTAGATCATGAAAAAAATTGCCCTACTATTCTCATTAATATTCAGTCAGTTTGCTTTTGCGCAGTTTCCTGGCGAGCCTACTATAATCTACTTAGAGTGCGATGGTGATTCTATTGCGCTAGATATAACTGGATTTCAAAACATGCCGTTTGATTTTATTAATCAGATGTTTGATTGCGATAATCAAGACGAATGGAGTTGGGATAACGAAGGCTGGGGCGACTCTACCGATGTAGATAATCCTTGGGAATACGATGAGATTTTTGAAATTGTTTCGGAATTAGAAACGGCTTGTGGTCAAGGAGACTGGGAAGCCTGTGGAGCCTTAGAACTTCTTAACGATTGCTCGCAAGGAAATGAAAATGCTTGCTTTGAATTAGAAGAGTTGTATGAAATTTATGGCGAAGATGACGAAGACCAAGAATGGTCTTGGGATGATTCTACTGACGTAAACAACCCATGGGAAGACGGTGAAATTTTTGAAATTATTTCGGAATTAGAAATGGCTTGTGGTCAAGGAGACTGGGAAGCCTGTGGAGCCTTAGAACTTCTTAACGATTGTTTGGAAGGGAGTGAAAGTGCTTGTGCTGAATTAGAAGAGCTGTATGAAATTTATGGTGAAGATGACGACGACGAAGAATGGCCTTGGGACGATTCTCTAGACCTTAACAACCCTTGGGAAGACGAAGAAATTTTCGAAATTATTTCGGAATTAGAAATGGCTTGTGGTCAAGGAGACTGGGAAGCCTGTGGAGCCTTAGAACTTCTTAACGATTGTTTGGAAGGGAGTGAAAGTGCTTGTGCTGAATTAGAAGAGCTGTATGAAATTTATGGTGAAGATGACGACGACGAAGAATGGCCTTGGGACGATTCTCTAGACCTTAACAACCCTTGGGAAGACGAAGAAATTTTCGAAATTATTTCGGAATTAGAAATGGCTTGTAGTCAAGGAGGATGGGAAGCCTGTGGAGCCTTAGAACTTCTTAACGATTGTTTGGAAGGGAGTGAAAGTGCTTGTGCTGAATTAGAAGAGTTGTATGAAATTTATAGTGAAAATGACGACGAGGAATGGCCTTGGGACGATTCTACTGATGTAGATTGTCCATGGGAAGATGGTTTTCCAGGTTCATCTAATGGCGATGGCTTTAACAATGAAATGTTTGAGGACATGATGGCTATTTTTGCTGATGTTGAAATGGCTGAAGATGACATGATCTTGATACTGGAACAAACCGATGTACTTATCTCTATTATTTCTGCCAGTGGCTTAGAGTTTACACCAACATTAATAGACGGTTACCTTGTGTTTGGCCCTTTTAGTATTGAGGACTTGTACTCCATTCTTTTAGGAGAGATGGATGGCCCAGGAATTGGTTGGGGTTTACTTCGTCCAAATGGAGTTCAAATTATAGGGGAGGGTGTTATCACTGCATCAGAACAAAGTTTAAACGCAATGTTTAGCGTTAGTCCAATGCTCTCTATTGAAGAAAACACCGCAGCTTTAGAAGTGTATAAAACAAGCTACTTTACTTTATTAGGGACAGAAGTTAAGACTGCTACTAACGGAATGTTTATTAAAGTAATGCAAACCAATAAAGGAACCATTTCTGATAAAGTTTACATCAGAAAATAAGACCTTCAACTACCAATTTTTAAAAAGGCTTCCAGAAATGGAAGCCTTTTTAGGTTTAGGTAATTTTAATGAATAGTAGGTGCTGTTTGTACCAAGTAGCTTGCTAATTTTACCAGCACTATCTCATAGAATTTTAAGGTGTTTAATAGTCCTTGCAACACTGAGTTTTTGGACAAAAAAACGCCTCATAGTGGAGGCGTTTTAACGATCAGCTAGCACGATTATTTCAGCTTAACTTTTTCGAGCCTTTGTAGGCTGCCTTTTTTCTTTTTGGTAACTATTGTAAGCTTTAGCTTGTGTTTTTCCCATTTCCACTCTAGAGGCAGTATAAGTTGATCGTTTAAGGGTTCTACATCAGCAATAGAGTTATTGGGATGTAATTTTATGGATTTAATATCTTGCACTTTGTTTTCTAGCTTAAGCACGTAGTAAGGATTAGTCCATGCCCAGTCATTAAGTTGTGTATACGAATTTGGCATTGTTTTTTCGCCGCGCATCAAAACCGTTGGAATGTAATAATTAAAAGTAGTTCCATCTTTTAAGCTTACCTCAACTTCAATAGGCATAGGCATCTCACCCTTGGACAATAAAATTTCCGTTCCGTTTTGGCTGGCCGAAATTTCTGCAATAGCATAGTCGATTGTTTTAGTTGTGTTTACAAAATAATCAAAGTACCAATCTAACTCAATACCACTTTCTTTTTCTACAATTCTTTTAAAATCGCTTGCAGTAGGATGTTTATAGCTCCACTCGTTAAAATAGCGCTTTAAAGAACGGTCTACCGGCTCTTGACCAACAATATGACTAAGCTGATCTAAAATAACAACTCCCTTAGAATAGGATGCTGTACCATAAGCCCAGTTCGTGTTAAAGTGATCTGCATGTGTGCAAAGTGGCTCTTCGTAATTACTAGTAGCAATTCGTTTGTATCCTTTGTAAGATCCATTGTGGGCATCTTTCCAATCCTCAGGAAACAATTGTTGTTCTATTCTGTTTGATGCATACGAGGTGAAGCCTTCGTCCATCCAAGAGAATAGACTTTCGTTGGTGGCAAGCAGACCCTGATACCAACTGTGCATTGCTTCATGAACGCATACTCCAACTAAACTTTTTAGTTTTCTATTTCCAGTTATTAAGGTAGCCATAGGGTACTCCATTCCTCCATCGCCGCCCTGAATAATAGAGTAGTGGGGGTAAGGGTATGTTCCAAAATTTTTATTTGCGTATTCAAAGGTTTTTATCATGTACTCACCCAATTGCTCCCAGTCCTTTGTTTCTTCTCCTTTAAGATAAAAAAGATGAAAGTCAGGTCCTTTTTCATTCAATACAATATCGTGTGTATAATCTGGATCTGCAGCCCAAACAAAATCGTGTACTCTATCTGCTTTAAAGTTCCAGGTAAGTCTACTTGGTTTCAAATCTTCCTTTAGTTCAGCATAACCATGGCCAATTTCTTCTGCATTTTGTAAAATTCCTGTTGCAGCAATTGTATAAGCAGCATCCATATTTATTTTCACATCAAAAGAACCCCAAATACCGTAAAACTCTCTACCAACGTAAGGGTTTGTATGCCAACCATCGGCATCGTACTCACACATTTTAGGGTACCATTGAGACATAGAATAGTCAATTCCTTCCTTATTCATTCTTCCAGAACGGCGAATTTGTAAAGGTACCTGCGCTTTAAACTTCATAGAGAATACAACGGTGTCTCCGGGGAGTATGGCTTCCGCTAAATCAACGTCTAATATGGTGCCGTCGTGGGTAAAATTTAGCTCAATACCGTTTTGTTTTAAGCTCACTATTTGTTGTATTCCAACTTCTGATTCACTTAACTTCGAAATTCTATCGCCTACACGTCTGTCCGGATCTAAAATTGTTCTCGACCTCACATCCATCATGCTCCCTGGTTGAAAAGCATTAAAGTAGAGGTGGTAATAAACCTTGTTTAAGGTATCAGGAGCGTGGTTGGTAAGCGTTAATTCTTGCAAACCATCGAAGCGATGATTTTCTGAATCGAAGTTTACATCCATTTGGTAGTGTGCTTCTTGTTGCCAGTAAGTTTGGCTGTAAGTACTAAGTGTGAAGCCTAAGCAAATAAGTATTGGAAAAAGCCTTTTCATTCGAATAGATTTTAATTAAATTGGACGTAAATCTACAAACTATATTTTGCTTTAAGGTAAATGGTTGAACAAAGAAAAATATTACGCATATTTAAGCTAATAAGCTTGTTAAAAGCATCTAAGAGAAGAACTCCAGTAGAGCTGGCATCCATTCTCGAAATTTCTAAAAGAACCGTTTACCGCTATTTTGTTCTTTTGGAGGAATTGGGTTTTATTTTAGATGTAGACTTTGAGAATCGTTATTTTATTCCAACAGAACAGGGCCAAGAATATGAGTTTGCCTTTAATGCCGAAGAATCTTTACTGATTCGACAGTCCATTAAAAGTGTTTCTGCATCGCACAACTTATCCGAGCATATTCTAAAGAAGCTCCACATGATGAGTGAGCAAGCCCAAATTGGAGAGAACATTTTAAATGCGAGTAATGGACTCAAAATTGAGAAATTGTCTAAAGCCATCAGCGATAAGCTTCAAGTTAAATTAATTAATTACTCTTCTTTAAACTCAAATACAGATTCCAACCGTTTGTTTGAACCCATCTCTTTTACGCCCAATTATACAGGCGTTGTAGGCGTAGATGTAGCAAATGCACCTAACGAGTCGCGCATATTTAACATCAATCGTATTGGTCAGGTAGATATTGTTCAGAAATCTCAACGTTACGCTCCATCAATAGAAGTCCAGATTATAGATTGTTTTGGTTTTAAAGGAGAAAATTTACATACGGTAGAATTACATCTACAACGTAAAGCATACGCACAGCTCATACAATTCTACCCGCAATCTAAACTGCTTATAAAGGGAAAAACCAATTTTTATGTTTTTAAGGCTAAAGTGTTTTTTTCCGAAAATCTACTGCGCTTTTTACTCTCTTTTCCAGATCAAGTGCTTGTTGTAAAACCTATTGCTTTACTGTCTAAATTAAAAGAATTTAAGCAATCTCTTTAAGTTTATTAAGTTCGTTTAAACTCTGCTTAAGCTCCTCCAGACTATTTATAACAAAGTATTTTTCTTGAACAACATCGGTGTCGAATACACTGTCCATTACATCGTGAACATTGTAGTTTAGGTGTTTTATTTTTGGACTAAATACGTGGTTTGTTTCCCCAAATGAGGAGGCTATTCCTGCTCCGTATACTTTAGCTTTTCCGTTTTCGTTAATGAGGCCAAATTCTATGGTAAACCAATAAATACGTTGCAGTTTTTCTACAATTTCTTTATTCCCTCTAAATTGTTTACCCAATTTTCCGAATGCCTGCGCAAATTTAGAAAAAGTGGGATTCATTAACAGTGGGATGTGTCCAAAAATATCGTGAAACATATCGGGCTCTTCTAAATAGTCTATTTGATTTCTTTTTCTTAACCATGTAGAAGAGCAGAATTTTTTATCGGCTAATAAATCAAAAAAATCATCTACCGGAATTAAACCAGGTACCACGTGTATTTGCCATTTTGTATGATGTTCTAAAAAGCTATTTATGTCATCAAAATTCGGAATAGCTTCTGCGTTTAAGCAAGGGGCTAATTTTTCTAAACAAACATTGTACTCGGTGCAGGCTCTTAGTGCTAAATTTTTTTTCTGACGGTTAAAAAGTAGTTTCCAAACCTTATGGTCTTCTTCGCTGTAGTTTTCGTATGTCTGTTTCATAATTTTTTGGTATAAAAAAACACCTATTCTTTTATAGAATAGGTGTTGGTTGTAAATTTATGTACGACCAATTTGTCCGATTCCCTATGGAGTGGAGTGCGAATAATAATAATAGTATGTTTTTTTAGTCCTCATCTTTTTCAAATATACAATTCTTTCTTTGTTATCCAAATTATTAAAATGTCACAAGTTGTCACGGCCATATCTTTCATTTGTAAAGTAGAATTAAAACAAGGAGCTATGACAACAACTTACGCACTCAGACAAAGTACTCATCAATTTTTACCATTTGGAACAGATTTCTCTAAGAAAGACGATCATTTAGGTGTTTATAATTCTCAGGTTTTAGAAGATCTTGTAGATGGGGAGTTACAACGCGAGTATTATTTTCAGACACGAAAGTTTGGAAGTGTATATGTGTCTGTAGTAAGCAAATTGGTAATTTCCGACCAAACATGGAATTCCTTTATGGGTACTTTTACCTTAGATAGAGATGTAGAAGAATTTATAGATGGAATGATAAATACTCAGAATGATTCTGATTTGTTAGGATTAATTGGGAATAATTTACCAAAATATCCGGATGTTTTAGGTTTGGTACTTATGGGTGAATCAATTTATAATGCGTAAAAAAAAACGAGCCTGAGCTCGTTTTTTTTTACGCATTACCAGCGCTAGTCTTCTAGTTCTTCGTATCGGTCAATTTCTCTTTGATAAAACTCATCTGCTAGAGCTAAGAGTTCGCTGATGGCTGTTGTGAGTTCTGCCTCATCTGCTGTACCCAAAAGTTCAGGTAAATCGTCGTCCATCCACATTACATCGTCTGTATCCAGATTAAGGATAAATTTTGGCGACTCTGTGTGTATAATAAATACAGTGTCTTGACACTCGGTGTTGTCTCCAACTAAAAACTTAGGTATTTTCATGTTTATTTTTTTCCTGCAAATGATTCTACATCTTCTTTACTTACACTGGCTGAACATAAAATGATTAAACGTTCAATTACATTTCTAAATTCTCTGATATTCCCGGACCACGAATAACTTTGCAGGGTTGTAAGTGCTTCTGGACTAAAGGTTTTTTCAGTAATACCATGTTCTTCACAAATTTGTTTGTTAAAATGATCTGTAAGAATTGGTATGTCATCTTTACGCTCGTCTAAGGAAGGGTTATTTATTAAGATAACACCCAAACGATGGTAAAGATCTTCTCTAAAATTACCATCTTTAATTTCTTTTTGTAAATCTTTGTTTGTAGCGGCTAAAACTCTCACATTAACCTTTATTTCTTTATCGCCACCAACGCGTGTAATTTTATGCTCTTGCAATGCCCTTAATACTTTTGCTTGGGCTTTTAAGCTCATGTCTCCAACTTCATCCAGAAATAAGGTGCCTGTATCAGCGGTTTCAAATTTCCCTTTTCGTTGTTTTATTGCCGAGGTAAAGGCGCCCTTTTCATGTCCAAACAATTCAGATTCAATAAGCTCTGATGGAATTGCTGCGCAATTAACCTCAACCATAGGAGCTTTACTCCGTTCACTCTTTTGGTGAATGGCATGTGCAATAAGTTCTTTACCTGTTCCGTTTGCGCCTGTAATTAACACTCTTGCATCAGTTGGGGCTACACGATCTATCATTTGATGTATTTTAGCCAACTCCGGGGAGTTGCCAATCATCTCGTATTTTTTACTTACTTTTTTCTTGAGTACCTTGTTTTGCACCACCAAACTTTTTCTATCTAAGCCATTTCTAACTGTGTTTAGCAGTCGGTTAAGATCGGGTGGTTTAGAGATGTAATCAAAGGCGCCTTTTTTAATACAATCGACAGCGGTATCTATATCGCCATGGCCAGAAATCATAATTATGGTAAGGTCTGGTTGTGTTTCCATTACCTTACTTAGTAATTCGATACCGTCCATTTTAGGCATTTTTATATCGCAAAGTACCAGGTCGAATGTATCGTTGGATATTTTTTCTAAGCCTTCAATTCCGTTGGCTGCAACTTCAACTAAATAGCTCGAATCTTCTTCTTGAATGATATTCGAAAGTACATTTCGAATAGCTTGTTCATCTTCTATAATGAGGATTTTTGCCATTGCTCTGGTTTTGTTAGTAGTGTATGAATTAAACCTTCTTTAAGTGCATAATTAGAAAGTCGTAAATCGTGTATAATGAGTCTGTTTAAGATGTAATTTACAACAAGTACGGCAATCCCAATCATGTCTGCTCGCATCGGCACTAAGCCTTCCATAACCAGTCTTTCTTCTAAGGTAGATTCAGAGATTTTGCGTTGAATACTATTGTAATCGGCCATTAAAAAAGTGTAATTTTTTTCTTTTCTCCAAAGTGAGCAATCTCCATTTTTGCAAGAGATCATTTCTGCAAGGGTATCAAATGAACCCGACGACCCAATTAGGCAATTTACTTCATAAATTTCTGCCATTTCAATCATTTCAGAAAGTGATTCTTCTAGATACGCATCTATGCCTGCAACATCTTCCAGGCTTATTGGGTCAGACGGTTTAAAGGCTTCGAGTAATCGAGCAGCTCCAAGTTTATAGCTTTTTCTCCAGAATGTTTCTTGGTTATTTCCTATAATAAATTCGGTGCTTCCTCCGCCAATGTCTATTATTAATTTTGGCGACTCTTCTAAATCCAAAGCTTGCTTTACGCCCTTGTAAATTAAGTCTGCTTCGGTGTCTCCATCAATCACGTTAATAAGTATACCAAGGGTTTCTTCGACTTCTTTAACAAACAAATTTCCATTGGAGGCACTTCGTATTGCAGAGGTGGCTACTGCATAGAATTCTGATATGTTTTGCTCCTCTAGTTTTGCTTTGTATTGGCTCAGTGCATCCATTCCTCTTTTGTACGGAATTTCTGCAATAAAATCTTTTGTAATACCGCCTTCGCCTAATTTAACAGCAATTTTTGTTCTATAAAAAATAGTATAGTCCTGCTCGCTTACTTCTGCTAGGAGTAGGTTAAAAGTATTTGTGCCTAAGTCTAGTATTCCTATTTTCCTCATTTTTAGCTTTGTTTAATCCACTTCCACAAAGTTTTATAACTTACTTTTTGTCCGTACATCAAAATTCCTACTCGGTATATTCTGCCTGCAATCCAGCTGGTAAATATAAAGCCAATAATTAACAAAACCATCGATAATGCAATTTCCCACATTGGCGGATCAAAGGGCAGCCTTCCCATCATCACAATAGGCGATGTAAACGGAATTATTGAGCACCAAAATGCCAAAGAACTGTCAGGGTTTTCTAGTATGGTTTGTAAGGCAATAAAGGAAAATATGAGTGGAATTGTGATCGGAATCATAAATTGTTGTGTGTCGGTTTCTGAGTCTACTGCAGCGCCTACTGCGGCAAACAATGAGCCGTACATGAGGTATCCTCCAACAAAATAAAACAAAAACATGAGCAGTAAAAAGCTTAGATTAATACTTTGGAGCTCTGTTAAAATTGAAGCCAATACATTTTGCTCGTTTGCTCCTTCTTGGAGTATTAATTCTGCTCCGTCTATTAACTCTGTAGGGTTTAGTTCCGCCGGATTCATAAGGTAGCTTGTAGCAAGGCTACTCAAAACAAAGGTTAATAAAATCCATAAAGCAAATTGAGTAAAACCTACAAGCGCTACTCCAATAATTTTGCCCATCATGAGCTGAAAGGGTTTTACAGACGAAATAATAATTTCCACAATTCTACTTGTTTTTTCTTCCATTACACCACGCATTACCATGGCGCCGTATAAGAAAATGAAAATGTAAATTAAAAAACCTCCAGCCATGCTTAAGCCCATTGCATTTTCTGTAGAACCCGATTTTTCTGTTCCGCTATTGCCTAAAATTATAGTGTTTAAGCTAACCGATGCTCTTGTTTTATTGATGGTTTCTCTTGTTAAGCCTTCGTTTTTTAATTTTATAGATTCGATTACAGACTCAACATTTCTAGAAATCAGCCGTTTGTTGGCATAGCTTATGGGTTTGTGCGCATAAACGTTTATTTTGTTTTCCAAATCTGAAATTGAGATTTTGATCGTGTCTGGTATGTGTACTAAGGTAAACGCATCACTTTCGTTAAACAATAGTTTTACTTGTTCTACCGATTCTGTAAATACTTTGGTGCGAATAGCTTCCGTATTATTAAATTTATCTTCAAACAAACCACTCTCATCACACAGCCAAACCGTTCGCAATTCGCTGTCAGAAGAGTCCATTAGAAGTGGCGTTAGCATTAAACTTGCCATTAAAACGGGGCCCAAAATGGTCAGTACGATAAACGATTTTTTACGAACTCTCGAGACGTATTCTCTTTTTATAATTAGAATTATTTTATTCATGATAAATTTTCTTTTACGGTTCGTATAAATATTTCATTTACGGTTGGAATTTTTTCTTCAAATCCTTTTAGGTCCGACTGGTCTAGTAAAAAACGAATTAATTCGGAGGCCGTACTCTGGTCTACGATTTGTATTTCTGCCTGGTTATTCGAAGACTTAATAAGTTTAAGATGCTCGGGCAATGTATTTAAAAATGAAAGCTCTGTGGAAGCGAAATCAATTTGGTAAATCTGTTGCTTGTATTGTTCGCGTATTTCGTTTAATTGACCGTCAAGAATTTTTTTAGATTGATCTATAAGGGCTATATGATCGCAAAGTTCTTCAACAGATTCCATACGATGGGTAGAAAAAATTATTGAAGTACCTTGATTTTTTAGACGTAGTATTTCATCTTTTATAATACTAGCATTTATAGGGTCAAAACCAGAAAAAGGCTCGTCAAAAATAAGAAGTTTGGGTTGGTGCAATACTGTGGTTATAAATTGAATTTTTTGAGCCATTCCTTTAGAGAGTTCTTCAACTTTTTTATTCCACCATGGTGTAATCTCAAAACGCTCAAACCATTTTCGTAAAGCTATTTTCGCTTCTTTTTCTGTTAAGCCTTTTAATTGAGCAAGATAGAGAGCTTGTTCGCCAACTTTCATTTTTTTATACAAGCCACGCTCTTCTGGTAAATACCCAATTTGACTAATGTGTTCGCTATTTAGTTTTTGCCCTTTAAATAATACTTGGCCTTTATCGGGCATAGTAATTTGATTGATAATCCGAATTAAGCTTGTTTTTCCTGCTCCATTGGGTCCCAAAAGTCCAAATATCTTCCCTTCTGGGACTGCCAAACTCACATCATCTAAAGCCAAGTGGTTGCTGTAAGATTTACTTACCGATTGAATCTCTAGTACTTTCATTTTTGCATATTAATTATAGAATTCCTGTTGGGAATAAATATACCATATTTTAAGAATTTGGAATGTTGATTTAGTAAGAATATAATTCCATATTTAAAGGAACAACCTTTGCTTTAAATTTTTACTTTTGAGTAGTTAATTCTAAGTCTCTTCCATGTTGCATTATACCTTTTCTTACGAGAATCCACACCGTCATTTCATCGATATTAAATTTCAAATTTCTGAACACTCAGAGAAGGAACTCTTTTTACAATTACCAGCTTGGCGTCCAGGAAGATATGAATTGGGCGATTTTGCCAAGAATATTCAAAAGTTTTCGGTTGTCGATGTGCATGGAAACCCTCTAAAATTCGAAAAAACAGCAAAGGATACTTGGAAAGTGTTTACACCAAATTGTTCAAAAATTACTGTTTCCTACAATTACTACGCTAACGAACTAAATGCGGGTTCTACTTATTTGGATGAGTATCAGTTGTATGTAAATCCAGTTAATTGTTGTTTGTTTATTCCCAGTAGGATAAACGACGCTTGCAATGTGCAATTGGAAGTGCCAAAAGCCTATGAAATTGCTTGTTCTTTAAGCCATAATAAGCATCAATTAAAAGCAAAAAACTTTGATGAACTTGCCGAAAGTCCGTGGATAGCATCTGCAGGTTTACAACACAACAGCTACAACGTTGAAGGAATAGAATTCCATATTTGGTTTCAGGGAGTTTGTAAGCCCGCTTGGAGTAAAATTTTAAAAGATTTTAAAGCCTTTACAATTCTACAAATAAAGGATTTTACGGCTTTTCCTGTTTCTGAGTATCACTTTATAAATCAAATATTGCCCTACAAAACCTACCATGGAGTTGAGCATACGGCTAATACTGTTATTTCTTTAGGTCCTGGCGATGCCTTAATGTCCGATAAAATGTATGCCTCTTTGTTAGGTGTTTCCTCGCACGAGTTATACCATACTTGGAACATCAAACAAATTCGTCCTGAGGTTTTATTGCCCTACGATTATACCAAGGAAAACTACTCGCGTATGGGCTATTTGTATGAAGGTGTTACTACGTACATGGGCGATTTGTATTTAAGAAGAGCGAAGGTGTTTTCGGAGCAAGAATTTTATAAAACACAAGAAGAAAACCTTCAAAAGCACTTTCATAATGGAGGACGTCTAAACATGTCTGTGGCCGATTCTAGTTTCGATACCTGGCTAGACGGCTATGTATTAGGTGTTCCAAATCGTAAAGTTTCTATTTATACCGAAGGTGCTCTTTGTGCGATGATGCTCGATATTTATATTTTGGAAAAAAGTGCTGGACAGGTTTCTTTAAGATCTTTAATGACAAATATTTACAAAGAGTATGCTTGCAGAGGCAAAGGCTTAAGCGAAGAGAACTATATCGATACTCTCTTGCAATATGGAGGTTCAAAGGCCTTGGCGGTTGTTGAGAATCATATTTACGGTACAAAAGAATTTAGCAGCTCAATAAAAGAAGTGTTAAGCATTGTTGGATTAGATTTAAAAACACTAGAAAATCCAAACGTTTTAGCCTCAAGTTATGGACTTAAAACAGTGTTGCAAAAGGATGGTTTACACCTTAAGCAAGTGCAAATAGCAGCAGCAGCTGATATAGCTAAAATGGCTGTTGGAGATGTAATTACTGCAATTAATGGAGCGGAAATAACCAAAGACTTACTCAGTAGTTTAAATACGAAAGAAACAATTACAGTTCAATTAAAAAAACGATTTGAAACCATTGATGTAAAACTTACGGCAGATTCTCAATTGCATTACCCACTTTTTAAAATTGTGCCTATACAGGACAGGAGCGAAGTGCAAAAGATGTTGTTTGAGAAATGGATTAACTCTTAACTAAAAGACAGCCCCAATTCGGATTGCTTTATTTGTTTTTAAAATGTAGTTTTTGTTCCTCTATGTTTTCGCCCAAAATTACAAAACCATCAAATGTTGTGTTTGGAGCAATACGCTGGTTAAAGAGATTGTATTTTTTCATGCTTTTTTTCAACTGCATATTGCCGTGTATTCCGAGTGCTAAGTTATAGACGCCAATAAGAGCCCCAAATGGATTAAGTGTTAAACGATACCTGTCGTTATCGGAAGTCCAACTAACCATAAAACCTAACAAACTATAGAGCATATACCATCCAGCTTGTTGTTTAATTTTATCGACGTAGAATTCTTCGTCGTTTAGTATGTTTATAGGTGTGCCAAGCAGTGTTTTAATGTTCAGATTTTCTTCAGTAAAAACGAGTGTATCCTTACTTTCATTGCTTATTCTTACAGAGAGTAATTGAAGGTTTTTTCGATCTTCTTTGTAGTCGTAAATAGTATTTCTAGATTTACTCATTGCGTCGAAATCGTATTCAACGGTTACATTTTTACTGAGTTCGTTTGTATGTGAGTACGTACTTAACTGAGGCTCCATTTTAATAAAACGTGTAGCACATCCAGTAAAAATTAGTAGACTTAGAATTAGCAATTTTTTCATTTTATCTATTTTAATATTTATTCTACATACGGTGTATTCATTCCTTTACTGCAATCATACTTATTTCTACGTTCATATCTTTGGGCAGTCGAGCAACCTCTAGGGTCTCTCTAGCAGGGTAATTCGCAGTAAAATACTCTGCATAAACAGCGTTAATTCGCGAAAAGTCGTCCATGTTCGAGATAAATATTGAAGACTTAACTACATGGTCAAAAGTCATGTTAGCTTTAGCTAAAACGGCACTCATGTTCTTCATCACTTGATGAGTTTCTGCCTCTATAGAGCTTTTAACTAATTCGCCAGTTTCGGGTATAAAAGCTATTTGCCCAGAGGTGTATAGTGTGTTGCCCGAAAGAACAGCTTGTGAATAGGGTCCAATTGGAGCAGGTGCATTTATTGTTTCTATACTAATCTTCATATTATTGTTTAGTTTTGCAGTAATTATTAAGCTAATATATGAAAGTCCTCATTATAGACAATTACGATTCGTTTACTTTTAATTTGGTGCATTTGTTAGAATGTTTTACCGAAGAATATGAAGTATGGAGAAACGATGAAATTGACTTTAATCGCGTAGCAGAATTTGATAAAATTGTACTCTCTCCTGGGCCAGGTTTGCCTCAGGAGGCTGGGCAAATGCCTGAGCTAATACGGCGTTTTGCTGGCTCAATTCCTACATTAGGTGTTTGCTTAGGTTGCCAAGCGTTAGGGCTCTATTTTGGAGCAGAGCTTTATAATTTGGATCGTGTACAGCATGGAGTGCAAACTCCGATTTCTATTACCGATTCTACTAATTTATATTATGGTTTGCCCAAAACAATGGACGTTGGTCGATACCATTCTTGGGCTTTAAAGCTTTTGGATACTAGCGTCTTAATTCCTACGGCTTTTGATGCAGATGGGATTCTAATGTCCTTTAAACACAAAACATTAGCTGTTGTTGGTATTCAATACCACCCAGAATCTATACTAACGCCTCAGGGGAAAACTTTGATCTCGAATTGGATTAATTCTTAAGTTCGTGACCCATTTTATTCTTCTTGGTTTTTAGGTAGAATTCGTTGTGTTTGTTGGCTGTTATTTCTAGCGCTACATTTTCAACAATCTCTAAGCCATAACCGATTAGTCCTGCGCGTTTTTTAGGGTTGTTGGTCATAAGTCTTAGCTTACTAACCCCTAAATCATGAAGTATTTGAGCACCTACTCCGTAATCTCTTTCGTCTGGTTTAAAGCCGAGTTTTTCATTTGCCTCTACAGTGTCTAAGCCTTGTTCTTGAAGTTTGTAGGCTTTCAGTTTGTTTATAAAACCAATACCTCTTCCTTCCTGATTCATGTATACAACTACACCGTTTCCTTCTTTTTCTACCATCTGCATTGCATGTGCAAGCTGAGGTCCACAGTCGCATTTACAAGAGCCAAATATATCGCCTGTAATACAAGAAGAGTGCACACGAACTAATACAGGTTCGTCTTTTTTCCAAGCCCCTTTGTGCAGGGCAACGTGGTATCTTCCTGTGTTTATTTGTTTGTAGGCTGTAAGTGTAAAGTCTCCATGTTCGGTAGGGAGGTTTATGGTTTCCATTTTTTCGATTAAACTTTCCTTTTGCATTCTATATGCAACCAGGTCTTCAATAGAAATAAGTTTTAAGTCGTGTTTTTTGGCGATGGTTTTTAGTTGCGGAAGTCGAGCCATTGTTCCGTCTTCGTTCATGATTTCAACAATTACTCCAGCTGGTTTTAGTCCAGCTAAACGGGCCAAATCTACCGATGCTTCCGTATGACCTGTGCGTCTTAAAACGCCCCCTTTTTTAGCCTTTAAAGGAAATATATGTCCGGGCCTACCTAAGTCTTCAGGTTTTGTTTTATCATCAATTAAAGCCAATACAGTTTTAGCTCTGTCGCTAGCAGAAATACCTGTGGTACAGCCATTGCCAATTAAATCTATAGAAACAGTAAATTGCGTTTGATTTGGGTCGGTATTTTTGCCAACCATCATTTCTAGGTCAAGCTCATTGGCTCTTTCTTCTAAAATAGGTGTGCAAATTAAGCCTCTTCCATGGGTTGCCATAAAATTAATCATCTCTGGAGTAGCCATTTCTGCAGCTGCTACAAAGTCGCCTTCATTTTCGCGGTCTTCATCGTCTACAACAATAACAACCTTTCCTTTGCGAATGTCTTCTAAGGCTTCTTCTATGGTGTTTAGCTTACTAAGCATAGGTATTTATTTTTTGCAAATATACTAATTAGTGTAGAACAATTTGTTTAGTTGCTCAGTGGTTTTAGACCATTGATACGTGTTTTTCACGAACCGATGTCCTGTGGATGCAATCTCATTTCTTTTCGCTTCGTTTTGGAGAAGATCTAGGCATAATGCGGCAAGTTCTTCTTTAGTATTTCCAATCAGGATGGAATTTGTAGGAGCTTGAATTGGCTTTGCTGCCAAGCTTGTGCTAATACAGGCTTTGTTCATAGCCATAGCTTCTAGTAGTTTGTTTTGCAGTCCGGTACCTATGCGCATTGGGGCAATGCATATTTTGGAACTTGCGTATGCGGTTCTTATGTCTTCCATCCATCCGCTTACGGTAACAGTATTTGATTGTAGTTTAAGTATGGTTTTAGTAGGTTGGGTTCCTGCCAGCAGTATTTTTATTGTAGGTATTTGTTTTATTAAAATTGGCAACACCTCTTTGCAAAGATATTTAGCAGCATCTACGTTGGGTGCATAGGCCATATTTCCTACAAAAACAATGTCGTATTTAAGTTTTGTTTCTCGAGGGACGAAATAGCTAAAGTCAACTCCGTTTTTAATAATTTTAATGGACACATTATCTGAATGATTGATAAAAGATCTATCTACTTCAGAAATAATACAATGCGTATTAAAATCCTTAAATACTTCTGTTTCGTAGTCTCTTTGCTTTCTTGTTTCCCATCTGTAAAGCCATTTTGCGTATGCAGGAGCATTTTGAGTTCTTCGTTCAAATCCTTTAGAAAACACATCCATATAATCTAGAGTTTTAGAAACCTCCGAGCCTCTAACATATTCTGCAGCTCTACTAAGTTGACAATATATGTGGGAGGGTTTAATGTTTTTAAGTAGTTTAACAACCTGCTTTTTACCATTTTTAGAAGTAAATAAGGCGGTTTGAAAGGGGAGTTTAGAAAATAGTGCAGAAATTAAGCTTAGGCTTATTTCCAAAACCGATAGCTTAATGAAATGTACTTCTTTGCAAAAAGTTTCTAGCTCTGTTTTAGCCGCACTTGTTTTTTTTGAAAAGGGCAATTGAATGGCGCATAAATACAGATCGTTATCTTTAGCTAAGGTTTTCATTTGATGATATATTCTTAGCTTATCTCCTTTGTCTAGCGGATAAGGAATACGGGATGTAATTATAAAAAGTTTCATCTAAAAAAGATTTTTTAACTGCTGTAAAACTTCTTCTTTAGAGAAATTGTTTTTTGCAAATTCTTTAGCCTTAGCACCTATTTCAGAAACTTTTAAAGGCTGCTTATAACAAAACATCATCTGTTCAATAAACGCTTCTTTTGTATTGGCAATTAGTATGTTTTCTTTGTTTGTTATGAAGATTCCCTCTGCTCCTATACTTGTTGTTATAATACATTTTCCCAGCGCCATTCCCTCCATAATTTTAACTCGAATACCAGAACCCGAAAATAAAGGAACGAGCATTATTTTATGAGTATTCATAAAAGCTGTTGCATCTGCAACCTCGCCATTATTAATTAGCCCAGGAGCTTTTAGGTTTCTAAGCTCTTCAGACATTCCTCTTCCGGCAATGTGCAGTTTGGTAGATGGCATGTTAGCTGTAAAAGTACTCCAAACATTTTTCAGTAGCCACGAAAGCCCCTGTTGGTTTGGTAACCAATCCATTGCGCCAATATGAAAGAAATCTGTTTTGTTTCCACTGTTTTTTTGTGCTAAAATTTTTGCCTCGCAATACAATCCAAGTGTTTCAGTTTTTACTGGGCTGTACTGTTTTATTAAAGCACTGTCTTTCTCAGAAATAGAACTAATATGGTCTACTTTATTCCAAAATTGTATTTCTTCATTTTTAAGACGCTTAATTTGAAACGATACATAAGTTTTTTGCAGTATATTTTTTTCTCTAAGTATTTGTGTTTCCCATATCTTGTGTTCAATATTATGAGAACGATAGACTATTTTTGCGCTAGAATATTTTCGAACTGTATCTATATAATTGCTTGTAAATAGGCTCTCAAAAATAATCAGGTCAAAAGTGTTAGATTGGAGTGTATTTATTAATTCGTTTTTAAATAAGATGTGTTTAAATCGAGCTAAAAAGTAAGAAGACTTGCTCCCTATATTTTTAATAGCATCCCAATGGCTAAGCTCTGTATTAATTGGAACGCTTTTGTACTGAAATTTTACTTGATTTTTAATTTGATTTGAAGGATGTTTTTGTGTTTCAAAACATAGAAATGAAACGGTGACTTTTAGGTCCAGAAAAGCTTCTAAAATTTGAGAAATAGCTATACAGCCTCCATCTATTTTTGGATAAGGAGGTTTGTGTGCAAGAATTAATACTTTTTTGCCTTCCATAGCTGATTAATTTTGCCAAACAATACAGAGGCATAGTTTGTATTAATTAAAGTAGAATCGTTGGCAGCTTTGTAGCAAAAAAACAATCCAAGTGGCGTTAAAATAAAAGAGGAAAGCCACATTCCTTGACTAATATCTAAAACACCTTGCATGGCGCTCTTCTCTCCTGTAATAGAAGATATGTGGTAAATTAAAAAGAAAATAATGGATACTAAAACGGGCATTCCCATTCCTCCTTTTCTAATAATAGCCCCTAAAGGAGCCCCAATAAGAAAAAGAACGATGCAGGCAAAGGCAAGTGAGAATTTTCGATGCCATTCTACATGTGTTTTTTTAAGCCTTTTATTCTTGTATTTTAGCTCTCTTTGAGTATTGTAGGTATAAGATTTACTACTTCGAACTAAGTTTGCAGTCGCTTTAAGAAGACGATCTCTTTTGTACTTGGTTAGCTGTTTAAAATCTTCTGAAAAGTAAACAACGGTATCTTTGCTTAGACTGTCTTTTTTGTTGAAATTATAATACGATAAAAGTTTTTGGTTGTATACATCTAATCGTTTACTAATGGTAGTTTCTAGCGAGTCGGAATTACTGTTGAGCTGCCTAAGATTCATAAACTGCGCGGCATTCGAATAGCGTTCTTCGTCAGATCGTTCTAGCTGAAAGGAGGCCATGTCAAATCGAATTTTTTGTTCCTTAAAGCTCGATCTAGCAAAAGGAAGATTTATTCTTTTTTTCGGGTTCTTAGGCTCAACTTCCTCATAACTAAATCCGTCAAATAATTCTAAGTACAAGTACCGATCGTTTGTGCTGGTGTACATTTCTCCACTTTTAGCTTTTATCACCTTTGTATTGCCCATTTTTTCACTATGGTCGTAAATCAAAAGATCTTCAAGTGTTTTTCCGTCTTCGTTTTTGTGATTAACTTTGATGCTGTAACCTTCAATGTCGTTAAAAAATACACCTTCTCTCATGTTAAGTGCCAGTTTTTTATTCATTATATCGTACAGAAGTGTTTTAAACTTCATGTTAGAATAAGGAATTACATGGTTGGAAAAGAAAAATGCAGCAATGGCTATTATGCTAACCGTAACAAAAAGAGGTTGCATGATCTTGTAAAGAGAAATTCCAGAAGATTTTAAGGCTGTCAGTTCATAGTTTTCTCCTAACTTCCCAAAGGTCATAAGAGAGGAGAGTAGTAGGGCTAAAGGCAGGGCAAGAGGAACGAGTGTTGGGATGCTGTAAAAAGCGAGCTCTACAACAACGGTCCATTCCAGACCTTTTCCTATTAAATCGTCTATATACTTCCACACGCTTTGCATAAGTAAAACAAAGAGCATGGTAAAAAATGTGCCAAAAAATGGCGCTAAAAAAGCTTTAAGTACGAGTTTGTCTAGGGTTTTCAATCCAATTATTTTGCAGTTGAGCTGTTGTAAAGTTTAAGATCCAATGCTTTGTCTAAGCTTTTCTATTTGCTTTTCCCAAAGTAGTTTAACCTCTTCTTTATCTTCCTCGTCTTCTGCAAAATCTGTTACCATTAAAGAGATGTCTTGGGTAATGTCGTCTACTTCAATTTTTAATTCAAAATAAGTATCGGATGGCTCGTCAAGCCATCTAAATTTAATGCCCTGATTGTTTTTTTTGTTCAGTAACTCAGCTTCTTGCTCATCTCCATCCCAAAAAAAAGTGTAAATTTTACCTCTTAAATTAACGTTGTCAGCAAACCATTCCGAAAGTCCATCAGGAGAACTTATTTGATTGTACAAAATTCTTAAAGAAGAGCGAATTGGAAACTCCATTTGGAACTTATTCTTAGATGCCATAGCTTATATTTAATAATGTTCTGCAACTGCAATATAAACAAAAATTGATTTGCTCAGTCGTTATGATCTCATATATTAAATTTTTATAGTTATTGATAAAGAGCCTGTTAGAAAATAAAGAAAAAGTATTTGTTTAAAAGAGTTTAAAACCTTTATATTTGCAGCCCTTAACAGGAATGGCGAGGTAGCTCAGTTGGTTAGAGCGTCGGATTCATAACCCGGAGGTCACGAGTTCAACTCTCGTTCTCGCTAC
>Ga0233426_10001544_pt1 | contig 20796 bp, 19 predicted proteins | sample SI_118_April2016_6_FD_179875 | JGI IMG/M metagenome (GOLD analysis project Ga0233426, IMG submission 179875) | Seawater microbial communities from Saanich Inlet, British Columbia, Canada - SI_118_April2016_10_MG | ecosystem: Environmental > Aquatic > Marine > Inlet | place: Canada: British...
CCTGAGGTAAATTTGCTGTCTCGAAAGCTGCTATTTTACCGCACACCAAGGGGGTCGGACTTCTTTAACCCGCTTTAATTTTTAAACCGGACAGCAGTGTTTTTAGGTAATTAATTCATGACTATTCGCATCGCTATTAATGGTTTTGGTCGCATGGGGCGCTTGGCCTTGCGAGCTGGTTGGGATTCTCCTCATTTTTCTATTGTGCATATTAATGAAATTGCCGGCGATGCCGCCGCCGCGGCACATCTTCTTGAATACGATTCGGTTCATGGTCGCTGGGATCAACAAATTCAAGCAACAGACAATACTCTTGTGATCGACAATCACGTGGTCGGTTACTCACAAAATAACGCGATTCAAGATACCGATTGGCAAGCACTGAATATTGATATCGTTATTGAGTGTACGGGTAAACATAAATCGCAAGTATCATTAGCGCCCTACTTCGCTGCTGGCATTCAAAAAGTCGTTGTATCCGCGCCCATTAAAGATGGCACATTGAATGTGGTAATGGGTGTTAATGACAGCGCTTACGATCATGCGCAACATCACATTGTTACTGCGGCCTCTTGCACCACTAACTGCATCGCACCAGCCATTGATGTGATTCACTCAAACTTTGGCATTAAGCACGGTTCTATCACGACCATTCACGATCTCACCAATACCCAAAGTATTCTTGATGAATACCATAAAGATTTACGTCGTGCTCGTGCTTGTGGCACATCATTAATTCCCACAACTACGGGTTCAGCTACTGCGATTACTGAGATTTTTCCCGAACTGAAAGGGCGCTTAAATGGCATAGCTATTCGTGTGCCGCTAACCAATGCCTCACTCACCGATTGCGTATTCGAATTAGAAAAAATCGTTACAGTAGAGCAGGTCAATGACGCGCTACAAACCGCTGCCGCAGGTCGCTTAAACGGCGTATTGGGTTACGAAGAAAAACCGCTGGTGTCCGTAGACTACACCAATGATACTCGCTCAAGCATTGTAGATGCGTTATCTACGATGGTGATAAACGGCACCCAAGTAAAACTACTCTTGTGGTATGACAATGAAATTGGCTATGTCCATCGCATGGTAGAACTGACCGAATTAGTAGCTAGTCAATTACCTAGTCACTAAGAGTAAGCTTAACCTGTTTACGTAACGACTAAAGCTATCACTTACTTGTTCTCCCTCTCATTATGATGAAATCACCTGTTGCTCAATACGCCGTTATTACTGCCAATTATTGGGCATTCACGCTCACCGATGGCGCACTACGTATGTTGGTCATTTTGTATTTTCACCAACTTGGATTTAGCCCTCTTAATATTGCATTACTGTTTGTACTGTATGAGCTATTCGGAGTGATTACCAACTTATGGGGAGGGTGGCTAGGGACGAAAATTGGCCTCAATGTGACCATGCAGATGGGGTTAACGCTACAAATCGTCGCTTTAGCCATGTTGTTAGTCGATACCTCGTTACTCACAGCATTCTATGTCATGGTCTCACAAGCACTGTCGGGTATTGCAAAAGACCTCAACAAAATGAGTGCTAAAAGCACAATCAAGACATTGATTAGCGACGATCAACAATTATACCGCTGGGTCACTCTTCTCACCGGTTCTAAAAATGCACTCAAAGGCGTAGGCTTTTTTCTTGGCGGGGTATTATTAGCGTGGCTGGGATTTGCAGACACCATACTGAGTATGGTGGTCATGCTGTCGCTTATTTTGTTGGCAAGTATCTGCCTACTCAATAAGCGAATCGGCTCGACTCGTTACAAGGCAAAATTTACCGATATTTTTTCAAATAATGCCAATATTAATACGCTGTCAACTGCCCGATTTTTTCTGTTTGGCGCTCGCGATATTTGGTTTGCCGTTGCACTCCCTGTTTTTTTACAAGTCCAACTTGGCTGGGATCATACGGCTGTCGGCACTACGTTAGCATTATGGATAATCATTTATGGCGGTATTCAAGCTATCACACCACGACTCACTCAAGCCGTCGCACTGACTTCGGCAAAAAAACACTTGCTCATCTGGGGCGGTATATTACTCACGGTGACTGTCGGTGTCACTGCCACTACAACGTGGATGTTATCCACTCCTATACATACAGGCCTTAGCTTAATTATTGGTTTATTTATTTTTGGTGGCGTATTTGCGATTAACTCCTCTATCCATTCATACCTTATTGTCGCTTATGCACGAGAAGATGGCGCTTCGATGGATGTAGGGTTTTATTATATGGCAAACGCTGCTGGGCGATTAGTGGGGATCATACTGTCTGGTTTGATATATCAGCACTATGGTTTTGTCGCCTGCTTACTCGTGGCGAGTTTGTTTATCGTGGCTACATTACTTACCTGCTATCGACTTAGACCTACTCATCATTCATAGCTTACCACCTCACTATTTTTCAGCTGTCGCAGAAAAGTTAATAATCGGCAGAGGAAAACCGTAAAAAACTGTCAAATTAGTGGCTATGTTAGCTATTCGACTCTTGATTAAAAATAAGCTTATTACCAAATGGGTCGGAAATAGCCATATCACGAGTTCCCCAAGGCATCAATTGAATACCCGGCCTTGCATGTTTATATTGTTTTGCTAATAGCTCTTGATGGTAGGCATCTAAATGTTGTGTCGTTATCCTTAAGCTTGTACCTGGGCTTGCATCGCCGTGATGCTCAGAAACATGAATAACGCAGTCACTTTTTGATAACTGCATATAAAGAGGCGTATTGTCTTCGAAACGATGCTCCCAATCTATCTTAAAACCAAGAAACGCCAGATAAAATTCTTTCGCTTTCTTTTCATCAAAGCTTCGTAAAATAGGTACTGAGCTATTTAATTTAATCATCATTTACTCTTAAAATTACAGTACCTATTTACAGTAGCTATTTACCGTATCTCTTTACAGTGCCTATTTACACTAACGCTTTAAATAAACGTATTAATAAATCAAACTATTAATTAATCAGCTTTTTGTTCCGGTCGCATATGTGGAAACAATAATACATCGCGAATAGAAGGTGAATCGGTTAGCAACATCACTAAACGATCAATACCAATACCCTCTCCTGCCGTTGGTGGCAAACCATATTCTAGCGCACGAATATAATCTTCGTCGTAATGCATGGCTTCATTATCACCGGCATCTTTCTCCGCCACTTGTGCCTTAAAGCGCTCCGCTTGATCTTCTGCATCATTCAGCTCAGAGAAACCATTAGCAATTTCGCGTCCGCCCACAAAAAATTCAAAACGATCGGTCACAAATGGATTGTCATCGTTACGGCGCGCCAGCGGCGATACTTCAGTTGGATACTGGGTAATAAATGCTGGATGCAACAATAAATGTTCAACGGTTTTATCGAAAATTTCAATTTGTACTTTACCCAAACCCCAATAATCTTTTAACGGAATACCTAAGCCTTCGGCGATACCACGGGCACCTTGTTCGTCTGCTAAGATTTCTGCTTTGATGTCATCGTTATATTGCAAGATAGAATCGAACACGCTTAAGCGCGTAAAAGGTTTGGCGAAGTCATAAATAATTTCTTCGGTCACTTCACCTTCTGCATTTTTAACGGTGTTTTTCACATCACTAGAACCTAATACATTCAGCGTGACTTGGCGTAACATATCTTCGGTAAGATCCATTAAGTCATTCACGTCCGCATAGGCTTGGTAAAATTCCAGCATAGTAAATTCTGGGTTATGACGAGTCGACAAACCTTCGTTACGAAAATTACGATTGATTTCATATACTCGTTCAAAACCACCGACCACTAAACGCTTTAAATACAGCTCAGGCGCGATGCGCAGATACATATCCATATCTAACGCATTGTGATGCGTAATAAATGGACGAGCGGTTGCACCACCGGGAATGCTTTGTAGCATTGGGGTTTCGACTTCTAAAAAGTCACTATTATTTAAATAACTACGGATAAAGCTGATGACTTGCGAACGAATCTTAAACGTATCACGCACATCAGGGTTTACCATTAAATCCACGTAGCGCTGACGGTAACGAATCTCTTGATCAGCAAGACCATGATACTTATCGGGCAATGGACGTAGCGATTTCGTTAACAACTGAAACTGTTCTAAATTAACATAAAGATCGCCTTTCCCTGATTTATGCAAGGCGCCCGTCACATTCACAATATCGCCAATATCCCATAAACCACAGGTTTCTTTTAATTGGTTTTGCGCATCTTTACTGGCATATAACTGTACGCGACCAGTGACATCCTGCAAGACCATAAAAGGGCCACGCTTCGCCATCACACGACCAGCAACCGATACTTTGTGATCTAGTTCCTCTAACTCGGCTTTGGTTTTTTCACCAAACTCAGCTTGTAAATCAGCCGCTTTATGTTCACGTGTCACATCATTTGGGAAAGCGATGCCTTGTTTTCGAATCGTCGCTAATTTTTCACGGCGTTCGGCGATTAATTTATTCTCATCTTTAGAGGCGTCTTTAGTGTCGTTGTTGTTACTCATAATATTTATTTTTGCATCTATATTTACGGGATGGATATTAAGAAGTCTTTGCTGACATTCTCACAAAGTGTTCACAAGGTTTACCAACGGGGATTAAAGACCCGCCTTTAAACTGGCTTCAATAAACTGATCTAAACTGCCATCCAATACGGCTTGGCAATTACTAGTTTGTACATTGGTGCGTAAGTCTTTAATACGCTGATCATCTAATACATAAGAGCGAATTTGACTGCCCCAACCAATGTCTGATTTGTTATCTTCTTGCGCTTGCTTATCGGCATTGCGGCGCTGTAATTCTTGTTCATATAATTTCGCACGCAGCATTTTCCATGCAGTATCGCGGTTTTGATGTTGCGAACGCTGACTCTGACATTGCACCACAATACCACTGGCTTCGTGCGTTAACCGCACAGCCGAGTCAGTTTTGTTCACATGCTGACCACCCGCACCGGATGCACGATAGGTATCTTCGCGCACTTCTGATTTATCTACGTCCACTTCAAAGTTATCGTCAATCTCGGGAGAAACAAATACCGAACAAAATGAAGTGTGTCGGCGACTACTAGAATCAAACGGGGATTTACGCACTAAACGATGCACACCGGTTTCAGTACGCAACCAACCAAAGGCATATTCGCCTTCAAAACGAATAGTCGCACTTTTAATACCAGCTACATCACCTGCCGAGGCTTCTTCTAGCGTGGTTTTGAAACCTCTGGCTTCGCCCCAGCGCAAATACATACGCAAGACCATTTCAGCCCAATCTTGCGCTTCGGTGCCGCCAGAACCTGACTGAATATCTAAGTACGCATTATTCGCATCGGTTTCACCGGAGAACATACGCCTAAATTCGAGCTTTTCAAGTTGAGTATTGAGCGTGTCTATTTCATCTTGTACATCGACTAAAATACTGTCGTCATCTTCCTCGACCGCCATATCAAGTAGCTCACGCGCATCAACAACACCGGTGTCCAGTGTGTCAATCGTGCCAATAATCGCTTCTAGAGACGAGCGCTCTTGGCCTAGTGCTTGAGCACGTGCGGGGTCATTCCATACTTCGGGTTCGGCAAGGTCTAGTTCAACTTCAGCCAACTGCTCTTGTTTAGTATCGTAGTCAAAGATACCCCCTGAGCACATCAGTACGCTCGGTTAGAGATTTAAGAGACAACAAATAAGGGTTAATTTCCATAGAAGATAAAGTTCATCAATAATGTCTGTAAATTGGGCTGCGATTGTACCCTATAGTGCTATTGCCGTGCCATAGCGCGTGGTGATTCATGTTTTCATTTAGGTTACTATGAATCGCCTATACACGTCGACATTCATGAACCATTCACATAATGGAAAGAAAATATAATGATAAACGGAAGCTGCTTATGTGGCTCAGTAACATATACGATTACAGGAACCGTGGGTGACATTACACATTGTCATTGTAAGACCTGTAGAAAAGCACACGGCAGTGCTTTTTCGAGCGTGGCTAGCGTACAAGACAGCGACTTCCACTTATTAAACAAAGACAAACTAAGATCCTACGAATCATCTATCGGCAAACACCGCTACTTTTGCTCGAATTGCGGCTCCCAGATATATGCAAAAAGACAAGACACCGCACATATTATTCTTAGGCTAGGCTCATTAGATAGCGACATAGATTCGCCAGAAAAAGAACATATCTGGGTATCAGAAAAAGCGAACTGGTACTGCCTTAATTCACAGCTGCCGGAACGTGACAACTAAAGTGACAATCAAAACAAGATCTCGTCATTTCGGAAAGCGCTTTTTGCTTACCCGGAATCTGATTAATCATCTGCTAACAAAGCAGCCAAGCGGTTACCCGCTAACTGCAATTGGGACAGCACAACGGAATAATGCCGCTCACAATAATCAGCTGCTAGTGATGGTTTTTTATTGCCACCATTAATTTCTTGATAAATAGCCTTGGTTATTTCAAATGATTCTTGCGCCCACGCTATTAAGGGGAGTTGTATTTTTTCTAAAGAAGGCTGAGGGCGATTAAACAGCTTAGCACCCAATCGACGCCATGTTGGCCGCTTACCATTAATCCCTTGGCAATATAATAATTGCGTATCCCATAGGCGATGTAAATTCATCAATTTACCTTGAAACACGACCATTTGACGCGTGCCGCCACGATCATCTTTGTATGACACATGCAAAGGCTGGTGAATATCTGCAACAAAGTGTCCTAGCAACAACAGCGCTTTATCTCTTTCTTTTTGAGTTAGCGCAGTGTTTTTCGCCTCATCAAGATAATACTGAATAGCAGGCAATACACATTGCGGTGGCTGGCGACTCACACAGGCAGCACTGCGAACATGAGCATCGCGACGATCTACATTCATATAATGCAATGGCTTTAGTGAGTCGTAACGAGACTGGCTTTTAATCTTATCTGCCCAAGTACAGCTCTCGGCAAAGGTCTTATAACCCATACGCTTGGCCGAAGACGCCAGTTGTCGTTGCACGGCAGGAGCCGAGGAGCGCCATGCGATATCACATACCACCTGATGGCCCAGCGACCCCCAGCTATAAGCACTACTAGCCATCATCAAACTACCGACGACACCCAACAACTTAACCAGCAATATTATTATGATTCTTCTCATCTGTAATTTAATAGCTAAACCCTCCCTTTTATTGCGTCCATCGTACAATCCAAGCACACATCCAAACAGACTACCTTTTGATGAATGTAGCATATAACAGATTATGAGGGATATTCAAAAGAGAGCTAGTCAATGTTTAGGACTTGCTCTTGTTGTTGCGTTTTTCGAGATAACTATCATAGAAACGGCTAACCGATTGAATTGACATAGATATACCCTCCTTGTAGTCTTCATCCATATTCAAAAGCCTCAAAAATGAACAATAGTAACGAGGCGACTTAATATGGAACCAAGCTAAGCAGCCTTGTCACCGGTTTCATCTAATTAACTGTTATGTACCTGAGCACATCGCAAATCCCTTTATTTTGTGATTTTGCAGTTCTTGAAATTCGATAGGTGGGATAGGGGGAATAATGTTAGAAAGAATACATCGAGTAAAAGGCACTGGGTTATTACATGATGCAGATGCGAGAGCTTACGGGTTTAAAAAGGCTAGCTTTATTTACGCGGATAATGGCCGAGGAAAATCTACACTAGCATCGATATTTCGCTCTTGTTCGGTAAATGATTCTGATCTTATTCTTAATCGACGCACTATTGATGGCTTAAATGAGCCAGAGGTGATTCTTCAATTCAGTAATGGTCAGCAATCAAAATTTCAAAATGGAAGTTGGGATCACTGCCGTCCTGAGATTTCAGTCTTTGATGCAGACTTTATTGAGCAAAACGTATATGCAGGAGGGCAAGTTACTGCTGACCAGCGTAGAAATTTGTTGCATTTCGCGTTGGGCGAAAATGCAGTGATCGCTCAGCGTGAATATAATCAGGCAGATGATGATGCACGAACCGCTGCCACTGCCGTTCGTGATACAACTAACCTACTAAGCGGGATTCACAGGGGCTTGACGTTGCCCCAATTTCAGAATCTTGAGGAAGTGCCTGATGCAGACAATCAAATTACCGCATTAAATGAAAAAATTGTTGAAGCGAAAAATATAGGCCTCATACAGGCCAAGGCCTTGCCCAAACAATTAGACCCTCCAGCATTTGATGTTGAACCAATTTTTCAAACCTTATCTACATCATTAGCCAACATTGACTTGGCAGCGGAAGAACAAGTTAAAGCTCACTTAAAGGAGCACGATAAACCAAACTTAGAAAAGTGGGTTAGTGATGGGCATACCTATGGAGATGAAAAAAACTGTTTGTTTTGCAACCAACCTTTGGACGGTGTGCAATTAATTCAAGCCTACCGCAGTTACTTTAATCAGGATTACAATAGACTAAAATCGTCTGTATCTGAATTGAGCGCTCTTATATCTACTATCAGCTCTAAGACTGTTGTCGATCGGTTGAAAGCTAGTTTTGCTACTGCTAGTGCAGTTATAGATGGCTGGCATGAGCATATAGAAATCCCTCCACCGATATTTGATGAGGCTACTGCAAGAGCTACAATTGAAGATGCGCGGACTTATTTAGATGGGTTAAAGAAAGCTAAAGAATCCCAATTGCTTGAGGAAATTGGGTCAGAAGACAATAAGAAAGAGTTGCTTGAAAAGTGGCAAGTCATCTTAAATTTAATTGAGGATTGCAATAAATCCATCGTCAACGCAGTACAACTAATAACGGATTACAAAGCTAATTTAGCTGGTGTAAATGTAGCTTCTTTACAGCAGCAAATTATAGATTTGGAATGGGCTAAAACCCGTCATCGGCAAGATGTTGTTGACTTATTCTCCCAGCTTGCTCAAGCACAAGTTCAAGATGCAGCTGCAAAAACCGACAAACAAACCAAGAAAGATGCATTGAACCAAATTATGCAAGCTACGCTTGAGAGCTATAAGGGCAGGATTAACGAACTTTTAAGAAGCTTTGGAGCGCAATTTGTAATTCCAAATATCGACTTTAACTATCGAGGAGGATTAAGAAGCGATTATGTGCTTCAAATGCGAGGTTCAGATATTGCTTTAAGTGGCGGTGTCCCCGATTTTAAAACTTCTTTAAGCGAAAGTGATAAGCGAACTCTAGCCTTTGCTTTTTTCATAGCGTCTGTAGAATCCGACCCTGACTTGGCAAATAGAATAATAATTATCGACGATCCTATGTGTAGCTTGGATCTAAATCGCAAACAACAAACCCGTACTGTACTAAAACGAATTCATGATAATTGTGAGCAATTAATTGTTTTGGCTCACGATATACACTTTATGCGCAATATTCGTGATGATGTGCTTCGCACAGCACAACCAAATGATGTCAAATGTATGAAGTTGAAATCTGTAGCTAACCGCTATAGTGATTTTGATGACATAAATCTTGATCAAGAGTGCGAAAGTGCATATTTCAAATGTCATAGAATTCTAAGTGAATTTATAGCTGGAAATGCGCCAAATAGTATGGACGTCGCTAGATCTATTAGACCAATGATGGAAGGTTATTTACATAGACGTTTCCCTGGGATGATAAACGGAGGGTTATTGTTTGGTGATGTTATTATTTCAATAAATAATGCACAAAACCCTAGCCCTCTAGTGCATGCCCAAAATATTACAAATGAACTCAATGAAATAAATCGCTATGCTGGTCGATTTCATCATGACACTAACCCTTCAGCTGATCAGGTTCAGATTGTTGATGGTGAGTTACTAGGTTTTGTAGAAAGGACTATGAACGTAATTCATTCAGGAATTTCGTAGATCTTAAAATGGTCGAAAATCAGAACACAACAAACCCAAACACTCGGAAAAATTAGCGAATATGACTGACGAAATTTCAAGTATAGAAAATCGCTCTCAAAAACTTTACGAATTACCACGCTACAGTTATCTTTCGCATCTATCGGTGAAAATTAAATCCCCACGCTTTAGTAGACATCTTCTAATAATTTAGTAGTAACACATTTCCCTACACAACATATAAAGGAACCCCCATGTCAAAAGAAGTCATCACCTTTGAATTTGAAAAAGAAACAAAAAATAGTGTTCGATATAAAGAAGTACCTGACGAAGGTAAGGCGCCTATAGTCGGATCGCTTTATGTGCAGAAGTGGTTTGCGGGTGATTCGAAATCACTTCATGTCACGATTGAATTAAACTAAACAACGCCAGTAAAAATTAAACCAACAGGAATAAAAAGACGATGGGTACTGAAAGTCATTTTTTTGCTTATATTAGTAAGATACGCTGGGTTATTCGCTGGGGATTAAAGCGTAATGCGATTCCCGAGAATGTGATGGAGCATAGCTGGGAGGTGTCGACTATTGCACATGTAATGGCACTGATTGGCAACCAGCGATTTGGCAAAGAATACGATGCCAACCTTGTTGCTACTACTGCGCTGTATCACGATGTATCGGAAGTGATTACAGGAGATATGCCAACCCCTATTAAATACCATTCTCGCGGGATGCAGAAAGCGTTTAAAGAAGTGGAGATTCAAGCAGAAAGAGAATTACTGAGCTTGTTGCCCGCTGACCTGCGAGATAATTTTGAGCCTTTACTGGTGTCATCCTGCGTACCCGATTATGTGAAAGATCTCATCAAGGGAGCAGATACAATTGCTGCGTATTTAAAATGCCAAGCGGAATTAAAGGCCGGTAATAATGAATTTTCTAAAGCCGCTGAGGATATTTCTGCACGCCTACAAGGGTTTAATATGGAAGAAGTAAATGCCTTTCTTAAACTGTTTGTACCCAGCTACCAGTTAACCTTAGATGAGCTATTAAATGGTGGTGAAAAAATACGTAACCTTCCGCTTCAACACCAATAAAAAACGATCACTTTATAGATGGCGACAGGCGCCACCTATAAAGCTAATATATTAAAAAACTTACAACTGTTTGGCAATAACCATAGCGGTATCTAGCATACGATTAGAGAAGCCCCATTCGTTGTCGCACCACGCCATCACTTTAACGAAATTGCCATCCACTTTGGTATGGTTTAAGTCAAAACAACAAGACGCTGGGTTATGATTAAAGTCGCTAGACACTAGTGGCTTAGCCGTACATTCCACAATGCCTTTTAAGGTGTCATTGGCTGCGGATACCATAGCCACATCAACTTCTTCAGCCGTGGTATTTTTGTCGGCTATAAAGGTAAAGTCCACCAAGGAAACATTAATGGTAGGCACTCTTATTGCCATGCCATCCAACTTGCCATTCAGTTCGGGCAAGACTGAGCCTACCGCCGAAGCTGCGCCCGTTTTGGTGGGGATCATAGATTGGGTAGCTGAACGCGCACGATACAAATCCGTATGGTATACATCGGTTAGCTGCTGATCATTGGTACAAGAATGAATCGTGGTCATTTGACCTTTGACGATACCAAAGGCATCGTGCAAGGTTTTAGCGATGGGTGCTAAACAATTGGTGGTACAAGAGGCATTAGACAATACTTGGTGTTCTGCTTTTATTGCATGATCATTCACGCCATAAACAATAGTCGCATCTGCATCGGCAGAAGGTGCAGAAATAAGTACTTTTTTGGCGCCAGCAGTAATGTGTAACATGGCATCGTCTCGGCGAGTAAATATACCCGTACATTCAAACACGATATCGATATTTAATTCGCTCCACGGCAGGTTTGCGGGATTTCTCTCAGAAAAAATATGAATGCGATCACCGTTAACCAATAAATCACGTTCATTTTGTGGATCCACTTCTACGGTGCCTAAGAATTTACCATGAACCGTATCATATTCCGTGAGGTGCGCATTAATTGTGGCATCACCTAAATCATTAATCGCAACGATGGTTATTTTATTCCTCAGATCGGACTCATACAGTGCCCGTAATATATTTCTACCGATACGCCCATAACCATTAATTGCTACCCGAATACTCACTGACTACCTCTCAATTATTATTTTATTTAACTATTACTTTAGCCTGACTATTATTCTTGATTGTAAATAACGCCGTTATTTACAAGTTAACTGCTTGTGCTTTTGCTGAAATCATTTTCCAGTTTTTATCTTGCAAATCCTGCTGGGTTACCATCCAAGAGCCGCCAACCACAGGCACATTAGGCAGCGATAAATAGTCACCCATATTTTGTTCACTCACACCACCGGTCGGGCAAAATTGAACATGGGGCAAAGGCGCAGAAAAGGCTTTTAATGCATTAACGCCACCACTAATCGCGGCGGGGAAAAACTTTAACAAGTGAAAGCCTGTATCGGATAAACGCATAATTTCTGATGCGGTAACCGCGCCGGGCAATAACGGCATGTCTTCTATTGCAGCACACTGAATTAACGCATCGGTATGACCGGGCGAAACTACAAATTGTGCGCCAGCAGATTTACATTGACTAATGTGCTTTTCATTTAATACGGTGCCTGCGGCAACAATCGCGCCATCCACTTTTGCCATGGCCTCGATAACTTGCAAGGCATTAGGCGTTCGTAAGGTCACTTCTAATACCGGCATTCCTGCATCAACTAATGTGCGTGCTAAGTCAGCCGCGATACTCACATCGTCAACCACCAGCACAGGGATTACACGGGTATCTTTTGTACTATCTAAAATAAAATCAGATGATTGTTTTGAGGTAATCATAATCAGTCAATTCCTAGTTAATCGTTATGTTTTTTCTGAGGTGATAGCGGTGATGATGGTTCTAATGATGGCTCTGATGACAACAGCGCACTTGCGCCCACATCAGGGGTACTCACTCGTTGACGAAACACATCAAACAACTCGCGACCACAGCCATATTGATTGCGGGAAAGGTCGACAATCGCACTAGTGCGCTGTTCAAAATCATCTACCTTTACCTGTAGCTCACCGCTATCTGCATTGACGGTTATCCAATCTCCATCTCGTAGCTTACTGATACTTCCGCCGACTGCCGCCTCAGGAGAAAGGTGGATAGCGGCTGGGACTTTACCTGAGGCTCCTGACATTCGGCCATCGGTCACTAATGCCACTTTATAGCCCTTAGATTGAATGGCACTTAGTACAGGCGTCAAACCATGTAGCTCGGGCATTCCATTGGCCTGTGGCCCCTGAAAGCGAACTACACACACTACATCGCAATCTAGCTCGCCCTTTTCAAACGCTTCGCGTACAGAATCTTGATCATGAAAAATACGACACGGCGCACTGACCACCATCTGCTCAGGCTTAAGAGCGGAGACTTTCATTATAGAGCGCCCCACATTGCCTTCCAAAACAACAAGCCCGCCTGTAGTCGCATGTGGTTTTTCTATAGGAGATAATATTTCATATGCGCTGCTGGCCAGCTCTATCTCATTCCATACTAGATTGTCATCACTATCTAGCTGTGGCTGTTTGACGTAATGCTCTATTCCCTGCCCCACGACGGTAGTCACATCGCGATGCAGCAATTCTTTTTTCAGTAATTCCGCAATAAATACCGGCATGCCACCCGCCATTTGAAAGCCGTTAATGTCGGCGATACCATTGGGGTACACTCGGCTAATAAGAGGAACAACAGCCGAGAGTTCAGAGAAATCACTAATGTCGATAATAATGCCCGCTGCACGTGCCATCGCGACTAAATGAATCACTAGGTTAGTCGAGCCGCCAGACGCTAACAATCCCACTAGGCCATTCACAAAATTTTTCTCGCAGAGTATTTTATAAGCCGGTGTAAATTCTTTTTGGCCTTTAACAATCTGCGTTAATCGCTGCACACCATATCGGGTTAGCCTTTCGCGCAATGGCGTATTGGGATGAACAAAGCTAGCCCCCGGAAGGTGTAAGCCCATGATCTCCATTAACAGCTGATTGGTATTGGCGGTGCCGTAAAAGGTACAAGTTCCGGGCGCATGGTATGAGGCCACTTCGACAGCGAGCAATTGACTTTTGTCTGCCTTACCCATGGCATATTGTTGACGTACTTCGGCTTTTTTATCATTCGATACACCGGTGGGCATGGGGCCAGCCGGAAGCATAATGGCAGGTAAATGACCAAAACTGGCAGCGGCAATCGTTAAGCCGGGAATAATTTTATCGCACACACCCAAAAAAGTAACCGCATCAAAACACTGATGCGATAAACCTACCGCTGCCGACATCGCAATCACATCACGGGAAAAAAGCGATAACTCCATTCCGCTCTGGCCTTGGGTTACACCATCGCACATGGCCGGAACACCACCAGCGACTTGAGCGGTTGCTCCTAACTCTAACGCGGCGGCTTTAATGAGATTGGGAAAACTTTCAAAGGGCTGATGAGCCGACAACATATCGTTATAGGCAGTAATAATACCAATATTAGGTGCTTGCCCATCTAGGTATGTGGATTTTTCGTTATCCACAGCGGTTGCGCAAGCATGTGCAATATTGCCACAACTCAGATTAGAGCGGGTAACGCCTTTCGCTACTGCTGCTTCCATGTTGGCAATATAAGCATCACGAGAATACTTACTACGCTCGATGATTTTTTGTGTCACTTTGTTAACGGTACGGTTAATAATACTCATACAAGAACACTCATATAAAAACACTCATAAATTACTCGTTGTAAATAGATTACACTGAATTCATAGAATAACGGCAACGCTTGATGACTTAACTAGCAACACATTATGCTGCGTAAAAAGGATGCGTATTCGCCGCTGCAAGAACATAGCTAACCGGCAATAAAGGTATCGCTTTACTGGCAGCCTGTTCTACTACTTTCTTTTTTTCTGCACCTCTTATCAATAAGTAATGTCGATTAGAGGTCAATAAAGCAGATAAATTCAAACTCACTCTGGGTTCTTTATTGGGAACATTCGACACGATAAGTGCCGGCGCTTGATCGAGATTAATCGCATGATCAAGACTTTCCATGTGTGGGAATATAGATGCCGTGTGACCATCAGTTCCCATGCCCAGCACACAAATATCCAAAGGGAAAACATGGTTATGCTGCCGATTAAACGCTTCCACGCCTTCCTCTATTGAAAGGTTGGGCGAATAGAAAGAAACAATATTCACTTTTTTTGCGGCTTGCCTTTGTAAGTTTTTCCGCAACATCGCTTCGTTAGATTGAGGGTGATCTAATGGCACCCATCGCTCATCATTGAGTAATACCGTGACTCTAGACCATTCTATAGGTACTTCGCTCAACACTTGAAAAAACTCTGCTGGTGTTGAACCTCCCGGCACACATAACACCACTCGCTCTTGCTTATCTAGTAACTGTCGAATACTAGACTCTACCGCTTTAGCTAAGCCAAGTGATTGCTGCGAATAGCTGTCGAAGTTATTCCAAGTTATTGAATTTTTCGCCATGCTCGATCACTCTTTCTCATTAACGTATTAGCGCTTTCGGGGCCTTCACTACCGGCAGTATAAGTATCCACGGGGCGATCAGACTGCTTCCAATACTCTATAATAGGATCAATCCACTGCCATGCGGCTTCCACTTCATCACCGCGCATAAATAATGTTTGATCACCACGAACCACATCCATTAATAAACGTTGGTAAGCATCTTGTGACTGTATGGATGTCGATGGTGCCGTCTCTAAGGTCGTTTCTTTCAAGCGCATACCGCCATGCCCAGGTTCTTTTGTAGTGATTTCGATATCAATACTTTCATCAGGCTGCAAACGAATTACCAAGGCATTTGGTTGTACTTCTTGTGAGGTTTTACCAAAAATAAAATGCGGCATTTTTCTAAATATAAACACAATTTCCATTGCCTGTTCAGACAAACGCTTACCGGTTCTCAGATAAAAAGGGGTTCCCGCCCAGCGCCAATTATCGATATAAAACTGTAATGCCACATAGGTTTCTGTTTGACTGGACTTTTTATCTACGTCTTGCATGTACCCTGAATATTCAGCGCTCTCCGCATACTGCCCACGTACTGCATTTGTATTCATATGTTCGTTTGTTAACGGCTTAAGGCTTTGTAATACTTTTAGCTTTTCATCCCGCACGCTATCCGCATCAAAAGTCGCTGGCGGTTCCATGGTGCTTAAGCAAATCACTTGTAAAATATGATTTTGCACCATATCTCGCAAGGCACCTGCGGTATCGTAATAGCCACCACGCCCTTGCACACCAATTTTTTCAGCGGCAGTAATTTGTACATGATCAATATAATGAGAATTCCACAAAGGTTCGAACATAATATTGGCAAACCGCAAGGCCATTAAATTTTGAACGGTTTCCTTTCCTAAATAATGATCAATTCGATAAATGCGGTTTTCGTCATATACACTACGCAATAAATTATTTAAGTGCACAGAAGAAGGCAGATCAAAACCTAATGGTTTTTCAATCACAAGACGTGATGTAGTGTGTAACTGATTCGCTTTTAAACCAGAAACAATCGGGTCGATTAATGAGGGATCTACCGATAAATAAAATACCGTCACACGATCATCATTTTTTAACGCCATAAAGGTTTTTAATGCTGACCAATCATCATCATTAAAAGCATCTATCACTTGATAATGCAGCAAACACAAAAATCTTTTTAGAACACTTTCATCAATACTGATGGATGACGCACTATCTTTAATGGCGTCTTCGGCCATTAAACGAAATGCTGGCTTATCTATATTCGTTCTAGCGCAAGCAATAATACGCGAATCATCAGGAATTTGACCATCGGCAAAGCGATAGTACAAGGCGGGTAATAATTTTTTACGCGACAAGTCGCCGGTAGCGCCAAACACGACATAATCGAATACATCAACAGGTATAACCGTATGACTCACTTCACATACTCACTTTACACTACATGTATCTGCTAATAAAAAAGCAATACACATGTTACGTTTGTTGTTAAACGAATTGAATCACTGCCCTTAGGACAGTGATTCAAGAGAAGAGCTGGCGGTAATGGTAGGGGGGCCACATTTGCCAGCTATTATTACTCTTAGGTATCCTGTACTAAAAAATCTAGTTTACCTTAAGAATAGACCTTAAAAGGTATAATTAAAACGTGTACGGAACATAGTCGCACTATCGTCAGCCACGTTATCGGCTGCAGAATGCGACGCAGCTAAAGTCACTGAAGCATCTTCGATACCAAATAATGGAATAGTGTACGCAGCATAAACTGTTCGTAGATCTGGATTAGGGCCGCCAGCGGCTAAGTCTTCTTTAGATAAGATAATGCCAGCACCAAAATTACCCGAAGTAAAGTTAGCGGTGAAAGAGGTTACACCCTCTACAGTTGCACCGGTAGATTTATCGTCTAAGTTAGCTATGGCGACATTTACATCTGCATTTTCAAGGCCAAATGCCATTGCAATGGCTACACCGGTTTAATCTACGTCACCAGTAGCCGCTAAATCATATTGTACGCTTTCCATACCCGCGGTAAGGCTAAACGTATCTGAGCCAAATGTGACGGATGGACGAATACCGGCAAATGACGTTTGGCTATCGCCATCACCAAATAAAGTGTCTAACTCGAAAGAAACTGAATCACTGGCTTTTGCATGCAGCACAATTTGACCACCGTCAGTACCGACAAAGCCTCTTACTTTGTTTGCTTCATAAACAGTCACACCGGCATTACTAACAGCGGTATCTTTCCCTAGTGGAAACAAGTTAATGGCTTCAAAGCGTCCAATTTGCAGATCCCAAGAGCTATCACCAAATTGAATATAGGTATCACGAACCACCACATCATTATCACCATCACTGGTAAGACGCACACCACCTTTCACCATTACAAAGTGATCACCATTCTCACGTCTTGAACTCAAATTTAATTCTACGAAACCATCTTGATCAAAAACAGTATCCGTCGCATCAGTAGTAGAGGCATCAAAATCTAACTCTAAGCCTCCGCTAAACTCTGGTGACGCCGCCATTGCAGGGACAGATAGAACAGCACTCACCGCTATCGCCAAAGGGATTTTCTTATACAAACTGACAGATGAACAAGAATTCTTCATACGTTTCTCCTCAGGATTAACCTGTTTTTTTTATTAGATTTATTCACTGCTGTCCCGTTAACTTTTATATGAGATTCATTTGATTAATGTCAGGCAGTCCATCGTCAGGCGGATCTCCTCTTAACAGCGCCATCAAGTCACGTTTATCAAACAAATTAAGCTGTAGTAACCGCAATAACTGTTGCATACTTTTGGTGAGTACTGACTGAAACTTCAGAAAGGCAATGAGCAGATATACGCACATCGCTACCCATATTTGAGTCAGCACGGCATTCTTACTTGTGCCAACAAACGATTTTATTTTTAGATTTTGTTTTATCCATTTAAAGAATAACTCTACTTGCCATCGAGCTTTGTAGATATCGGCTATCGTCTTGGCGGCCAGTGTAAAATTATTCGTTAAAAATACATAATGCTTACCCGTCACCGTATCTGTGTAACCTATCCGCCTTAATTGAATAGGGCATTTTTTGGAGACCTGAGGGCCAGTGAATTCTATGGTTTGATCGCACGTTAACCCTTTATTTTTTAGTACGGATCGACGTTGAGTAATACGGTATTTTGCATTACTCTTAAGTCGGGTGACAAAGAATATATCCTTATCTGTCAACTGCTTATACCAAGTGTAATCATTGTATGCTTTATCAATTGCCACAATACTTCCCTTGGGGAAGTTAAGCATGCGACCCACCGTTACATCGTGCTTTTTCCCTTCCGTGATAGTAACAAACTCAGGTAAATAACCTGCATGATTTAAACCGACGTGTAGTTTGATCGCTCCTTTAGTAGCGCGAAAGTCAGCCCAAGGAAATGCAGATAAACACAAGTCGATAGTTGAGGCATCCAGCGAGTACAGCGAGTTTTTAAATTTGAAATTGTGATCAGGTGCTACTTTTTGGCAGCGAGCTAATAGCTTTCCAAACAACGCTTCGTAGAGAGCATAGGGTTTATCTTCGTTGATCCGCGCTAGATTGGATCGAGACAACTTAGCACTACCAAGATGATACAGTCGATGCATTTGCGCCGACATATTATCTACGATGTCGCGCAAGCTGTTCCGGCCTGATAATTGAGCCATAGTCAGTGACACAAACTGAGACCAACGGGAGGCTTTACGAAAGGCACGGCCTGAATGATGTTGCTTGGCAAGGTTCTCAAATTCATGTCTCGGAACAAATTTTAGTATTTGTGAGAGTATCGTATTACAATGTACCATGGCCTGTTTCACCTTGTGTTTATAGTGTTTTGTGGTAAAACTATTATAAATCATTGGGTGTTTACAGGCCTTCTTTTCTCAAAGTTAATGGGACAGCAGTGAGATTTATTATAATTCTCAGCAAAAATTATTTAACAAATAAGCCAAGTCAGAAAACAATAATAAAGGAGAAAAAAAACCAAAGAAGTACAAAAAAATCAATTACTGGTACTTAACCAACAACATTTGAGCGGGCAAAATAAAGCTTAAAAAAATAAAAAAAGCTGTAAAAAAATCTAACTCACTTTACTTACATGAAAACCTATCACTAACATTATTTATTTCATCAACTAAAGAAGAAACAAAATCTGGATGTTTTTTTGGCAAATCGCCCCACAAAACCGAACTCTCAGAAAACTTAACCGCACACCCTAGCTCTAACAATGGTTGAATAAATTCCCACTTTGGCTCCCCATAAAAAAAAGGAATTTTCTGTTTATCCACGTGCTGCATAAACACATACCAACTTGCCACACCTCTAATAACATTATGAGGAACAATACCTTTCGCATAAGTATTTTTTAATGTAATCAATATAAATATTGAAAACTTGCTCACACCATCGGCACAAATTCTAGCAATAGAGTCAGCAATGTTTTTATTTAAAAATCGCTGTCTTACCACTTCACTATATTTCACAAGGTCAATTGGCGAGTTATCCATAGTAGGAATCACTTCTTTTAATTGATAATCAGACAGTAGTTCATATAGCTCAGGATCTCTCATTGCAGCATCAAACGTTTCGTAAGATTTTAAAGCAGCCAAATAAGCAACTACCGTATGTGCGCCATTAAGAATACGTATTTTTGCTTCTTCATATGGCTCTATGTCTTTTACAACCTCAACACCCACAAGCTCTAATGGCGGCCTTTTTCCTGCAAACTTGTCTTCGACAACCCATTGAATAAACGACTCACTCATGACGGTAAGGTGGTCATTCACATTAAACTTTTGCTGTACCTCAAGAGCATGAGCTGGTTCCATTCTGGGAGTAATTCTATCAACCATACAATTTGGAAAGGTTACATTTTCAGCAACCCAAGCGAGTAATGCATCATCACTACATGCACGTAAAAACTGCTCGAAACCCGACTTTAATTTATCTCCATTGTGCCGCAAATTATCACAGGAAAGCACTGTTATAGGTGCTCCACCCAAATCTCTTCGCACAGTTAACGCCGCTCGAAGATAGGTATAGATACTGCTACCGCTACCGTGATGAACTCCTTCTTTAATGGGTGGGGAACTCAAATCCAATGCACCATCATCAAACAAGTAATAACCACTCTCACTAACCGTGAGGGTAATCATATGAACATGCTCAGAGCCCACAATATTAGCAGCAATATGACGATCTACAGACCAATCATACGTCGTTAAAATAGAGCCTATTTCCCACTGCTGTCCGGTTTAAAAATTAAAGCGGGTTAAAGAAGTCCGACCCCCTTGGTGTGCGGTAAAATAGCAGCTTTCGAGACAGCAAATTTACCTCAGGGGATTCGGACATGAAGCATCGTAACAC
>Ga0233426_10001545_pt1 | contig 20792 bp, 17 predicted proteins | sample SI_118_April2016_6_FD_179875 | JGI IMG/M metagenome (GOLD analysis project Ga0233426, IMG submission 179875) | Seawater microbial communities from Saanich Inlet, British Columbia, Canada - SI_118_April2016_10_MG | ecosystem: Environmental > Aquatic > Marine > Inlet | place: Canada: British...
TTATCAACTAAACATCTAAAAAATAAGGGGTTATAAGGAATTTTTTCTAAGGAAGATATTCGGGGGATGCAATAAAAAGGTCATAGCAAAGATAATGAGTAATCATCATTTATTGCTATGGCCAGTTTATTACTTAATGCAGTTTTACTTTTCTTGACTTTCTATTTCTTCTTCATCACTGATTGTTACAGTGCCTTTTCTTAGTTCTTGCACTTTCATCATGGCTTGCATTTTATCCAGCTGTTCTGTTGATAATCGTGTTTGCAAAGGTGAGTATTCAGATATTTTTGCGTTCATCGCACCTGTATTCATAAATGCACCTTCAGAATCTCCAGACGTAAAAGCATCGAGTAAAGCTGCTGCATTTGTTGGTACACTGCCCCCATAAACACGAGTTGTGCCATATAAGTCGGCAATATTCCAATTTTTAATATTTGGGTTAATGCTATTAGCGGCAAGTAATTTATCTTTGTAGGATCTTAATAAATACTTGGCTAAGTGATCTTTTAAATCCGCATCAAAGTCTTTAAAGAACGCTTTATTTTGTTCATAAAGATAAGACACTCTAATGCTATTTGAGTCAACACTGAAGGTGCCTCGGTTAGAGTTAATAAATGTATTGGCGTTTTTTGCTAATTTTCTCCAAACTTTATCACCGGTATAAGCTTTCGTTGTGATATCTGGACTGGCGATGTTTCCTTGGTGGAAACCATAAATTAATAACGGATCGTGACCAAAGTTATGAACAACAATTTGCTTGATGTCATTTAAGCTTATGTTTTTATTGGCTACGATTAAGTGTTTTTTAGCCAATATGCCTTCTTCTTCAATCAACGATTGAATATCTTTTTTAGGATAAATGTGAACAAGTTGCTCTATTAAAGAAATATTATAAAGATTCAACCAGTAGGCTAATTGTTCATCTTTAGAGAAAAACTTTAAGGGTGAGTCGGTTGGTAGTTGCTCTAAGCTTCTTCTTACGTTGCTAATTAGGGCGACTTTCTTTGGGGTATCGAAAGTCTCATAAAAAAATCGATTGCCTTCTAAGCCGGTCAATGGTTTTACTCTATTTTTTAAGCGAGTACCCATCGGAGCTTTCGACTTTTTAGCTTTTTGACGGCTTGAGTTACCCATATATAACACTGAAGCTTGTAATAATGCATCTAAATCATCATACATTATGACGAAGTCTGAGCTGTTGTCGTATTGGCTAAATTTTTCTAAGGTTTTTTTTGTCGAGCGCTAGTGAATTAAAACTGAATAAAGCGATAGAAATTATAAATATTGTTTTTGTAATTTTCATGTTTACTTCCTGTATGTATTTTAATCTCCTTATTTACACTAGTCTATTACGAAGGCTTTCGCAATAAGTTTTTTATCAACTAAACATCTAAAAAATAAGGGGTTATAAGGAATTTTTTCTAAGGAAGATATTCGGGGGATGCAATAAAAAGGTCATAGCAAAGATAATGAGCAATCATCATTTATTGCTATGGCCAGTTTATTACTTAATGTAGTTTTACTTTTCTTGGCTTTCTATTTCTTCTTCATCACTGATTGTTACAGTGCCTTTTCTTAATTCTTGTACTTTCATTAATGCCTGCATTCTCTCAATTTGAGTGGCAGATAGTCGACCTTGAAGAGGGGCGTAATGGGTAATGTTGCTATTCATATGGCCGGAATTTGAGAATGAGACATCAAATTCATCCGCGCCTTCTTTCGCGACAAATGCATCGAGTAAAGCTGCTGAACTATTTGCGATACTACCGCCATACTTTCTTTCAGTGCCGTATAAATCAGCTATTTGCCAATTGGTTGTATCGGTTTCAAACTCTTTTGCAGCAAATAACTTGCTTTTATACAATCTCGTTAAATGTTTTTTTAGGTGATCTCTTAAATCAGCATCAAAGTCTTTAAAAAACATTTTGTTTTGTTCGTATAGCTTTGACACTTTAAAAGTGGTCGAGCCGTCACTAAAAGTACCACGATTAGAATTAATGAATAAATCTGCATTTCCTTCTAGTATTTTCCAAACACGTTTACCAGTATATGGTTCTCTTCTGATATCAGGGCTTGCGATATAACCTTGATGAAAACCATAAATTAATAATGGATCGTAACCAAAGTTATGGATCACTATTTCTTTGATGTCATTCAGGCTGATTTTTTCATTCGCAACGACTAAGTGTTTTTGATCAAATAACTTGCCTTTTTCAGTCAATGGTTTGAGGTTTTTTTGTGGATAAATAAGGATCAACTGTTCTAATAATGAAATGTTATAAAGATTCAACCAGTAGGCCAACTGTTCATCTTTGGAAAAAAAATGTAGCGGAGAATTTGCAGGTAATTGCTCTAAACTTTTTCTTACATTTGTCATTAATTGTATTTTTTCTGGGCTATCAAACGCCTCATAAAAAAAACGGTTTCCTTCAAGGTCAGTCAATGGTTTAATTTTATTCCTCAAGCGAGTGCCCGTTTGAGCTTTAGATTTTGTAGCTTTTTGACGGCTCGATTTACCCATATATAAAACAGAGGTTTTTAATAAAGCTTCAACATCATCATAGATAATGACAAAGTCTGAACTATTATCGTATTGGCTAAACTTTTCTAAGGTTTTTTTATCCAGCGCAAGCGCATTAAAGCTTAATAATGACGTAATACCGATGATGACTATATTTGTTATTTTCATGTTAACATCCTGTATATTTTTTATTCTTGACAACTAACGTTAACTTATAAAACAAGACGCCGCAATAGCCTGATTTAAGTATATGAATACTAAAGGTTTGGAATTAATGGTGAAGGTTGGCTAAAAAAGCTTAAGGGATGTTTAAAATGCAATAATATGCCTGATGGTGTGCTCTGAATTGAACACTTTACATCAGGCATTTATAAGTTTTTACTTTTGCTGTTCAATCCAATCTTCTGTTAACTCTTCTAACAATGCTAAAGGCAAACTGCCATTTTTTAGCATTTGGTCATGAAACTTTCGAATATTAAATTTATCACCTAATGTTTCTTCAGCTAACGCACGTAATTGCCTAATTTTAATTTCCCCTATTTTGTAAGATAAAGCCTGTGCAGGCCAGCTGATATAACGGTCAATTTGGCCAATAACATCTGCCATGCTTAGCGCGGTGTTTTCAGCTAAGTAATCAATCGCTTGTTGACGAGACCAACCTTTGGCATGCATGCCAGTGTCTACGACTAATCGACAAGCGCGCCAAGCTTCATAAGTTAAACGGCCAAAATCACTATAAGGGTCTTGATAAAAGCCAATTTCTTTACCTAACCTCTCTGAGTATAGTCCCCAACCTTCACCATAAGCTGCGTGATATAAGGTTTTTCTAAATTCCGCCATATCTACTTCCTGAGCGATGGCACTTTGAAAATGATGGCCGGGCTCTGCTTCATGAAAAGTAAGTGCTTCTAAGGTATAAAGTGGCTGACTTCTTAAGTCTTTGGTGTCTAAAAAGTAAGTACCTGAAGTTGTGCCACTATCGTCAGATGCTACATAATATGCTCCGCCATTTGGCGCTGATTTTATATCAAAGGTCTGTTGCGGTAATTTTGTAAACCATTTCGGCAGTTGTGCTGCCATTTTACGAGTGATGTAACTCGCTTTTTCAAGTAAGTCGCGTTCACTGGTTGTGTAAAATTGTTCATCGGTACGTAAAAATTCAATGAACGATTTAAAGTCACCTTTAAAATCTACTTGTTGAATAATGGTTTGCATTTCTGCATGTATGCGTTTGACTTCATCTAAACCTAATTGGTGAATCTCATCAGCCGTCATATCGGTGGTAGTATAAAACTCAATCAAGTATTTATAGTAATCTTTACCGCCGGCTAATGCGCTAATGCCGACTTCACTTCGACAACTTGCCATATATTCTTGTGTGAAAAATTCGTAAAATTTTTGGTATTCAGGAATGATGGTCTCTTTGATAAGTTCAGTCCCCATTTTGATAAAATGCTGTTTATCATTGCTCGAAAAATTTGCTGGCATATTGGCAAAAGGCGCATAAAACACACTTTGCTTCACATCATCAACAATGTGTTGATTAATTCCTTTATGATAATTTCTAAATGTTTCGCAATAATGAACATGCCATGCTGTTATTGCTTCTTTAAGTGAAACGATATGTTCTTGGTTATAACGAGTGAAATCGGCCAAGCTCACCAAATATTGTTGATAATCTTTTTTCGTTAAAAATGACATATTGCCAGGAGCACCAGCAAAATAACTATCAAAACCTGAGTAATAATTTAGTGGGTATAAATGATCAAGCTGTTGGTAACTTTTTGCTTCGGTTTGGCGTTCATATTTAAATAAACGATAGGTGATTTGATCATCTGTTGTTAAGTCATTTAAGTTAATTTTTTCTAATCGTTTTAAGAGTTCTTTATTATAGTCTTCACGTCGATCTCGCCCTGTTTTTGACATGTCAGGTAATTTGCCATTCATGCGAAAAGCATCAGGGTCTTTTCGGAAAAATATTTGTTCTTTATTGGCTGTTTGCCAATGCTCATCAATTAATTGTTTAAATTGCACTCGAGTATTTATATCGGCAGCTTGTGTCGTCAAACTTAAGCTAAAAGCGAGTGTTAATAATAAGCTAAACCACGCTTTGTTTGAATTTTTACGCATTGTAATAAACCTTTTTAGGGGATTGTTATTGTCTTAGAATAGTTCAGGCAATTATAAGGTAAATTATTAAAATAATCGCTGCGCTTTACTGGTTAGTTTCGTATGATGTGTAACAAGCTGTTTTTTATTTGTAATTCGGATTCATCTAGGAAATATTTATGATTAAATTGTCGCGTGCCGGTTGGAATAACGTGATTATTTTTGCGGTGTTAGGTTTTATTTTATTGATTAACGCAACGCATGATAATGTCTTTTATTCGCCTGATGGTAGTGAGCAAAAAACGTCACATGAAACCCCTATTTTAGGCAATGATGCTGTAGTGTTGACGTTAACGATTAATCAGCAAATAAAGATAGAACGCATTGGGAAAACGTGGCGAGCGATACCGGCTAATATTTCAGGTCAAGCATTAGAGCAAATGATGATGTCTTGGCAGAAAACCATTAGCAGTAAAATTGATGCACCAATTGATATTGATGAACAACTGGCGTTAATCGTTAATGTGGAATTGGCCGGAAAAGCCCAAGCATTGTTGTTAAGCTTGCATGCAACTGCTAATGAATTACTGATCTTTAATCATCAAACGGAGCAATGGTCGGCGGTACCATTGCAAATTTATTCTCAATTATTACCGATGCAAATTTTTGGCGAGTAAGGATGTTAAAAATGAAATTATGTGCTGTTTTATCAATGGATTGCTTAGATGATTTTGAAGCTTACGATCATTTAATAGAGCCTCATTTATTGGAACTGGGCTGGCAAGTTGAAGTCGTTTCATGGCGTGAAGATAATATTGATTGGAACAAATATGGTGCAGTGATCATTCGTACACCTTGGGATTATCAAGAAGATGCACCTGCGTTTTTAAACGTACTGGAGCGTATTGATCAATCGACTGCGCATTTAGAAAATAGTTTAGCAATAGTACGTTGGAATATTGATAAAGTGTATTTAAAAGCGTTAGAAAAGCTTGGCGTTAATTTAGTGCCGACTTTATGGCGAGATGCTTTAAAAGCGAATGAAAGCATAACCCCAGATGATTTAAACCAGTATTTTACTCATTTCATCCAAGAACAAATTGTTTTAAAACCACGCATAAGCGCCAATGCCGATAACACCTTTTGGTTAACAAAACATAATGCGATGCAATCGCTCACAGAAATGAATGCAGCCTTTGCTGAGCGTGATTTTATGATCCAACCTTTTATGGAGCATATTTTGTCTGAGGGTGAGTTTTCGTTATTTTACTTTAATGGCGAATATAGCCATGCCATTTTAAAAACCCCTAAAGATAATGACTTTCGCGTTCAAGAAGAACATGGCGGACGCTTAACCACTATTGAGCCCGAAGCCTCTCTCGTTGAGCATGCAAATCAATGCATGAAAGCTATCAGTCAAATACATCAAACCCCGCTTTATGCCAGAGTTGACTTTGTTCGTCATCAAAATGGTTTTGCTTTGATGGAAGCTGAGCTGATTGAACCATCGCTCTATTTTAATATGGATGTTCAATCTCCACTTAGGTTTGCCCAAGCGTTTGCTAAACGTATGAACAAACTTGCACTATAACCAAACCAAACCAAACCAAACCAAACCAAACCAAATTGAATTAAAGAAGAATGAGATAAATGCCTGAGTTGCCAGAAGTAGAAGTATGTCGTTTAGGCATTACTCCTCATATATTAAATCAAAAAGTAACCGATGTTATCGTGCGCCATAAGCAATTACGCTGGCCAATACCTGATGAAGTTCAAAGCTTGGTCGGTAATGATGTGTTATCGATCAAGCGTCGTTCAAAATACTTAATGATTGAATTTTCTCATGGCACGTTATTAATTCACCTTGGAATGTCAGGGACGATTCGGGTGATTGATGCCAATACACCTGTTGCTAAACACGACCATTTTGACTTAGCTTTTGCCAACAAAAAAGCGTTACGGTTGAATGATCCTCGTCGTTTTGGCGCGGTATTGTGGTTGGCTGAGCATATTGATGAACAAGGTGTTTTAGCTAAATTAGGGCCAGAACCATTAAGTGATGATTTTACGTATGGTTATTTATTTCAAAAAGCTAAAAATAGAAAAGTGCCGATCAAGACATTTTTAATGTCAAACCCAGTTGTGGTTGGTGTTGGTAATATTTATGCAAATGAAGCCTTGTTTAAAGCAGGTATTTTACCGACAGCATTAGCGGGAAGTTTATCTGAAAAACGATTAAATGCATTAACGGATATTATTAAAAAAGTGCTTGCTGATGCCATTGAGCAAGGAGGTACTACGCTAAAAGACTTCATACAGGCTGATGGTCGTCCAGGCTACTTTGCGCAGAAACTACAAGTATATGGTCGAGCAGGTGAAAAATGTTTTACATGTCAGGAAATATTAGAAGAAGTTCGTCAAGCAAATCGCAGCTCAGTGTTTTGCCCAAGCTGCCAAAGTGAGTAAATGATTAAGGTTTAGTCGGCTGCTCTTCTGTGACTTCAATTTCCTCGCTAGAGTCTACTTTTTTCGGAGTATCAATGGCACGTATATCGGCAATTTGCTCTTTGGTTAACGGATAAATAGTTTTGATTCTGCAGTTTATCTGTGGAGATTCGAGTGTAGAAATAGAATCTGATCGAGCACTTAATGATGAAGTGCTTAAGCGGTTTAAAATAATTGCATTTGTCCAACGAATATCAGAACAATAGCCACTTAATTCAATTAAAAATTTCCTTTTATGTGAAGAAGAAAGAATTAAAAACTCATCAGTTAAACTCGACCAACCATGAAACCTAAAACGTGACACTCTATTTATTGATTCAATATTATTACTAGTGATGTAATCTTTAAATGCGATATTTTTGGCTCGCAAAACGTCACTATTATTTGATGAGCAAGACGCTAATAAAATGAGGGTAGTAAGGATAATTGATATTGCTTTCATGGTATTACCTGCCTTTTTTAGTTCACGCTTTCTCAACGATGTTATGTTTTATATGTGAGCTTTATGCCTTTTGGCTTAATGCTTTTTGAACAACCGGATGTACAAATTGGCTGACATCGCCATTATGGAGCGCTACTTCTTTAACTAACGTAGATGAGATAAAGGAGTTTTCTTCGGAAGGCGTTAAAAACACGCTTTCTAAGTCTGGGGATAAGCGACGATTCATATTGGCTAATTGAAATTCATATTCAAAATCAGAAACAGCTCTCAAGCCTCGAATTAAAACATTTGCTTGATGTGTTTTGGCAAAATTAACCAGTAAGCCACTAAAACCCACAACAGTAACATTGGTTAATTCGCGCGTTACTTCTTCGATCATCGCAACACGTTGTGCTAAATCAAAGCGTGGTTGCTTGCTTGGGCTCGCGGCAACGCTAACAATAACTTCGTCAAATAAACGGCTTGCACGTTCAATAAGGTCGGCATGGCCATTGGTTACAGGATCAAAAGTCCCCGGATAAATTGCTTTTACTGTCATGATTCATTCAAAAATTTTCACCTAATTTACCCCATTGTAATGGGTAGATTAAGTCGAAGACAACTAAGATAGTACAATATTATCTAAATAGAATGTTAAAACGTTAAAGTATTTACTCGAAAAAGGCTTTCAATCGTACGAATTTTGATAGTATGATAGAGAAATTGACTAATTGATCAGAAGTAAATGAGCATGAAAACCCGTGATAAAATAATTCAAGCCAGTATCGAGTTATTTAACGAGCAAGGTGAACGTAACGTAACAACTAATCATATTGCCGCTCATTTAAGTATTAGTCCCGGAAATTTGTATTATCATTTTCGCAATAAAGAAGACATTATTTTGTCTATTTATGAAGAATATGCACGTAACTTGTTACTCGACACATTCCCACAAGTTAACCCAGAAATGAAACCGCTTGATACCATCATTTTATATATGGACGCAGTTTTCCAAGCGTTAATGAAGTTTCGCTTCTTTTACGCGAATTTACCCGTTTTATTGGCAAAAAATCCTTTGTTACATAGTAAGTACGTTGAAGTACAACATACTATTAGTAAACGTTTAAGTGAAATGCTCTTGTCTTTGCGTGATGCTGACATGATTGATTTTGATGATGATGAATTGTCTGACATCGTCAGTATTCTTCGATTGATCAATACATTCTGGTTGAGTTTTTATCAAACACAAAATGAGAATACTGAAATTAATGACTCAGTATTTTTAGAAGGTGTTTTGAAAATATTAGTGTTACTTCGCCCTTATATCACCAATTCGGCAAAGGCCGACTTTTTAGAAGCTCGCACCATGTACCAACAACGCCATAAAGATGCTTTAGTCGCTGCTTAAATATGCCTTTTTCGATTTATAATTAATGTTTGGTTAGGTGGAAAAATAGCCTTCGATCAATGTTTGCCAATCGTTTTGCTGCCAATGAAATTTAGGTAGTTTCGCTTTTTCTTTATTGAAAGAGCGTAAAAGACGATCCAAATTGGCTTGCTGCCATTTTCTATTAGGTTGGCGTTGCTCTCCTTGGTCGAAATCAATCAACCAAACTTTCTCACTTTTATCGATTAAGATATTATGAGCATTTAGATCGTGATGATAAATACCTTGTTGATGAAATTTTTTAATACAACGGCCTATTTTTCGCCAAACGGCTTCATTGGCTGAACCAGATGATAAAATTGCGACGAGATCTTGGGCGTCAGTAATGCGTGCCGTCAAAATATCAGCTTGATAGGTTAACCCTGACTTTTTAATACGATAAGCAATTGGCTTTGGTGCAGGTAAATTATGTGCTGATAGTGTTTTTAAAAGATTAAATTCTTGTGCTGCACGAGTATTTTCAAAACCAGTAAATAAATAACTATCATTAATAATTTTTCCTACCAAGCCTCCACGATAATAATGGCGTAGCACCCATTCATCAGTTAAATGTTTAATAAAATAAGTTTTACCGCGGCCTTGAGCTGTTCCGGTGATAGCCTTTTCTTGAAGCCAATAGTTAGCAGAAAACATATTTTCATTAAAATCAGCAACTGAATTTTCATCAAAACAGTAATAATTATCATTTTGTTGAATAATTTTTTCCTGACAGGGTTTTACAATTGCCGATGGGTTCAAGATAATGTGCCTACTAAGTTAATTTATCAGCCAACTATTGTGGTGATTCCTTTATGCTGGGTCAAATGACAGCACCAAAAAAACTATGTTTATTACGACTATCCGCTATTGGTGACGTTTGTCATGCAGTTGCTATGGTACAACAAATTCAAGCGCAATATCCAACTACCAAAATTACTTGGGTCATTGGTAAAATTGAAGCGTCTTTATTAAAAGACTTACCGGGTGTTGAATTTGTTATTTTTGATAAGAAAGCCGGTTTGCAAGGTTATTTAGATTTACGCCGCGTATTAAGAGGGCGAAATTTTGATGTGTTACTGCATATGCAAGTGGCTTTAAGAGCAAGTTTGGCGAGTTTATGTATTCCTGCAAAAGTTAAAATTGGTTTTGACCGTTTACGTGCTAAAGAAGGGCAATGGCTGTTTACCAATAAAAAAATATTGCCACAAGAAAATCCTCATGTACTTGAGGGTTTTCTTGGCTTCGCAAAAGCTTTGGGTGTTAATACTCAAGCGCCTTCTTGGAATATGCCAATAACTGATGAAGACCAGCTTTGGGCGAGTGAAAAATTAGCAGGTGATAAACCTATCGCGGTAATTTCTCCTGCTGCAAGTAAAGCTGAGCGTAATTGGCACAGTGAGGGATATGCCAAAATAGCGGATTATCTTATTGAGAGCGGTTTTGATGTGGTCATTTGTGGCGGTCCAACAACTGCTGAGAAATTGCTGGCTGAAGAAATAAATACACTAAGTCAGTATTCATTGAGTAATCTAGTCGGTGAAACCTCACTTAAGCAACTTCTTGCTATTCTTAAGCTTGCGCATGTTGTCATCGCACCCGATACAGGACCTGCGCATATGGCGGTTACGGTAAGCACACCAGTTATTGGTCTGTATGCTCATTCTAACCCTCTTAGAACCGGACCTTATACATATCAGCAATATGTGGTGAGTTGTTATCAAAGTTCAGTACAACAACAATACAATACGCCTGTAGCTAAATTACCTTGGGGTATGCGTGCGAAAGGTAATGGTTTAATGAATGCTATTACGGTAGGTCAGGTTAAAGATAAAATTAAGCAAGTCATTACGGATCATTATCCTGAATTACAATAGCTTACTAAAGCTCGACTTAAAAATAGGCTATGTACTTAAATTAGTCTCTCAGGTAATATATTTTTAGTTTAAATCAAAGAGCTTATTTGATGTCTAAAGCCACATCATTTGATATTGCCTACCGCGCTGGCGTTTCACAATCAACCGTTTCTCGTGCACTGAGAAACAGTCCGTTAGTTAATGAAGAAACACGCATAAAAGTTCAAGCTATTGCAAATGAACTTAATTATAAAGTGGATAAGAATGCTAGTAATCTTCGAACTCAGCAAAGCGACACTATTGCACTCTTGCTATTTGAAGACCCTACAAATGATGACTCGTTAATCAATCCATTCTTTTTATCTATGTTAGGCAGCATTACTCGAGCCTGTGCTCAAAAAGGGTATGATCTTTTAGTCTCATTTCAGCAGCTGAGTGATGATTGGCATGCGGATTTTGAAGACAGTAAAAAAGCTGATGGTTTAATTTTACTCGGCTATGGCGATTTTGTGGACTATCAAGAAACCTTAACGAAGTTGAGTGAGCAAAATACTCACTTTGTTCGATGGGGAGCGGATGTTGCTGATGGAAAAGTTGTTTCTGTAGGTTGTGATAATTTTCATGGTGGTTACCAAGTGACAGAGCATGTCATCAAAAACGGTCGGAAAAATTTTGCCTTTTTAGGTGGTGCGTCTAGCCATGCACCAGAGTTTTTAGAACGTTACAATGGCCACTGCAAAGCATTAACGGATCATAAACTTTCGGTAATCAGTGAATTACAGATTGATGCGATTTCTATTGAAGAGTCGGGTTATCAAGCCGCCTGTCAATTGATTGAAAAAGACATTCCTTTTGACGCGATTTTTGGCGCGAGTGATTTAATTGCTATTGGTGCGATGCGCGCATTGCAAGAGCACAATATTAAAATTCCAGAACAAGTAGCTGTGGTCGGTTTTGATGATATTGCCGTGGCAAGTTTTACTATTCCTGCATTAACTACTGCAAAACAAGACACCACATTAGCCGGTGAATTATTAGTCGACAATTTAATTGCGTTAATTCATGGTGAAAGCCCTGAAACCACTTTGATGCCTACAAAACTGATTGTGCGTAAATCATGCTGTAGTTAATTACTTTTTAAAAAGATAGATATGAAAAAGCCCTCTAACCATTGTTAGAGGGCTTTTTTATTTTTAGATGAGCGATTGCGACGCTATTATTTTAAGAGGATGCTGTATTGCTCACACCATCTTTAACAAAATACACGGCAATTGCTGCTAGCAGCATTGAAACACCAGCCATCATTAAAATGTATATCGCTTGATTATCGAAAACCGCTGTTAATATCCAACCTGCAAAAATACCAGAGATAATCTGTGGTGCGGCAATGGTAAAGTTGAATATTCCCATATAAACACCGGTTTGCTTAATTGGAATACTGCCCGCTAAAATAGCATAAGGCATCGCTAGAATAGCAGCCCAAGCAATACCAACACCTATCATTGGAATAAATAATGATACAGCGCCTTGTGGTACTTCTATGTCAGTAATATACAAGTTCACTGTAGTGAGCGTAGCGTCTTGTAGGAAAAAGATACTTAAATAACCTAATCCACCGGCGATTAAAGACATAGAATAAGTCAGCTTACGGCCAATTTTTTTGGCAATTTTAGCTAAGAAAATAGAAAAAATTGCGGCGAATAATGAATAGGCAGCAAAGATAATACCGACCCAATCACCCGCCGTACCTTTAGCTGCAGCAATATGAGCAGGCACTTCAACAATACTTGCCAAATAATCAGGATCAAACCATTTAGCTTCTACGCCCCAAATATGTTGAGCAATAGCAGGCATGGTATAAACCCACATTATAAAAAGCGCAAACCATGAGAAAAACTGCACGAATGCCAGTTGTTTCATTGTTGTCGGCATTGATTTCATCAGGCCTAAAAACTCGCTCATTTTTGTCATTATTGAACGTTGTGCTGGCACCGCATCAAGCGGTGCTAAGCCATGCTCACCTGGGGCATATTCTTTAGTCCTAAGTACCGTCCATAATACCGAGCCAAACATAACACTTGCACCGATATAAAATGCCCAAATCACTGAGGGTGCAACTTCGCCCGTTTGTGCAGTATTTTCTAAGCCAATTACGTTAGTTAAAACAAAGGGAAGAATTGACCCACACACTGCGCCTATATTGATTAAAAACGACTGAATCGAATAACCTAAAGTGCGTTGCTCATCTGGTACCATATCTGATACCAATGCACGAAACGGTTGGAATGCGACATTAAATGACGCGTCCATCACGGCAAGCATCATTGCACCAAAAAATAATGGCGTAATAAAGCTGGCAAGTGTGGCTGAGTTTGGCATCAATAACATACCAACAGCCGCTGCAGCGCCCCCCAATAAAATATACGGGCTTCTGCGACCAATTTTATTCCATGTTCTATCAGAAGCTGAACCGACAATGGGCTGAATGAGTAACCCCATGACGGGCGCTACTAACCAAAATAAGGATAGAGAATGAAGGTCAGCACCTAAGTCTGAAAGAATTCGACTCGCATTGGCATTTTGTAATGCAAAGCCAAACTGTACGCCTAAAAATCCAAAACTAATATTCCATATTTGCCAAAAATTTAGCTTTGGTTTGTGCTGTGATGGCATGGCTGTTGTTGTCATTATTGTTACCTATGTTCCATGATTAAGCTTTGCTCAGTGAAGCGAGTTAACTTACTGAGCTCAGTTTGAAAAACTTAATTAAGCGCTTTAAATCGAATAGCAACACCACCGCTGGTCGCTAAAGGTATTGTTAGCGTATCTGATGAGCTGACATTTTTTTGTTCGATAATCATATCGTAAGGATTATCTATCCAATTTGCTTTTTCACCATCGCGATAAATTTGAGCTTGATACTGTTTTGTTTTATCTAAAAAGTCTAACGATAACTTAATATCACGTGCTTCTTCATTGGTTAATGCCCCAATAAACCAATCATTACCATCGCGTTCTTGTCGAGCAAATGCAACGTATTTTCCAACCTCTCCTGCAATGGCTTTACTTTCTTGCCAATCAGTTGGTACATCACGAATAAACTGAAAAGCAGGTAAATTAGCTTCATAGTTTCTCGGTAAATCTGACGCCATTTGTATAGGACTATATATCACAACATATAAGGCTAATTGCTTCGCTAATGTTGTTTGTGGGCGATCGGTATTTGCACCTAAGCCTTTAAAGCCCATATTAAAGGTTCCTGGGGTAAAATCCATTGGACCAGAAAGCATCCGTGTGAACGGTAAAATTGCAGCATGTTCAGGTGTATTAGGTGGTGATCCCCAAGCATTATATTCTTGGCCACGAGCGCCTTCACGTGAAATCCAGTTAGGGTAAGTACGACGTAAACCCGTGTCTTTAATTGGCTCATGGGTGTTGATACTAATGTTATATTTAGCCGCTTGTTGAATGTTGTATAAGTATTCATTTGCCATGAACTGACCGTCGTGCCATTCATAACGAACAATACCTTGCTCATCAATGCGTTTTATTTTGCCACCATCGGCAACATAACCAGTTTTAACTTGGCGGACACCGTGTTTTTTATACAAGGAAAATGCATCATCCATTTGGTTGCGATAGTTTGTAACATTTCCTGATGTTTCATGATGACCGATTAAGCGAACGCCTTTAGCAAGCCCATGTTTCGAAATTGAATCTATATCAAAATCATCGTAAGCTTTTGAAAAATTAAATACATCGCCATTATTATACCAATCGCCGTCCCAGCCAATATTCCAGCCCTCAACTAATACACCATCAAAACCATATTTTGCGGCAAAGTCCATGTAACGTTTTGTTTCACTAGTGGTCGCGCCGTGTTTTTCGCCACTGCCCCATGTTGTTTCAGCAATATGCATTCCCCACCAAATACCGACATACTTACCTGGTTCAATCCATGAAGTATCTTCCAATTCGCTTGGTTCATTAAGGTTTAATATTAGATCAGAGTTTAATAATCCTACCGCGTTTTCACTGATTTGAATGGTGCGCCAAGGGGTGGTGAAATTGGCTTTTTTCTTCACTAAAATACCATCAGACCAAGGCGTTAAGTCAGCCTTTAACACTCCGCCACGCATTTGTTGCAAAGTCATGCCCGCATAGTCAACTAAAGCCGCTTCATGAATACTGATATGTGTGCCGTTATCTAATTTAAAGGTGAAAGGCGTATGAACACGATCAATGTCGGTGAACTTAGTGGTTTGATATAAGTATTCATATCGATTCCAACCTCGAGAAGGTATCCACCATGCGGTTGATTTATCTGCACCTTTGATTGCAAATTCAGTCATCTCATTCGTGATTTCTATATCACCGGCTAAACCTTCTTGCTTTGGCACTTCATAGCGAAAGCCAAGGCCGTCGTTGAACACTTTAAAGCGAACATTAAAAGTATTAGCACTTTTACGATCGGTAGAAAAAGTCACTAATAGCTCGTTATGATTATCACGAACAATCTTGCGCTCACCCCAAGGTTGTTGCCAAGTTGTGTCACTGCTTTCTGTCGATGATGTTTTTATACTGAAACCATCGCCGAGCTCAGCCGCTTTTTTAAAACGTAAGCCTAATCTAGAAGCATCAATTGCCGTTGTATTATTTAATTCAACGCTGTAATTTGGCATAGCGTCATCATTTACGGTAAGAACAATTTTGCCATCTGGTGAGCTTACTTTTATCGATTGCGCAAATAAGAGCGGTGACATTAAGCACGTTGTTAGTATCAACAGTATTTTATTCATTTTTATTCCCGAGGGTGTTTTATCTGTTTCACAGCATAAAAGTAGCTGCGATTAATTACAGCTACTTGCATACGTATTCAGTCCATTCATTGGTCATTATTCAGTAAATAATGGAGGATATTTGAATCAAATGATTAATTGATCTGCCAAATGTTGGCACTTTGGCCTTTCACAGAAATAGGTTTTGTTAACGAAAACATGGTATCGGTTAAGACGTCTTTTGCCTGTTTAGCTGATTGAATTAGTTCTGCATACTGAGTCGGGTCAATGATTGTTTCTTGTGTGTTTTTGTTAAGAATAACCATTATTTTTTCATCTTCGTAAGTTCTGAAATACACATAAACGCCATCTTTTGGAGCAAAGTGGGCTAGCTTGCCATGATGAATTGCTTTGGCATTTTTTCGCCATTGTAATAACGATTTAATATACATTTGCGCTTCGCGTTGATTCTTTGATAATCCTGCACCATTGAAAGCATTAATGTTATCGCCAGCCCAACCGCCAGGAAAGTCAGTACGAATGATACCGTGATCGGTTGAATCAGGGTTCGCTAATAACACTTCAGTTCCATAATAAACTTGTGGAATACCACGTGTTGTTAATAAATAGCCCATCGCTATTTTAAATAAAGCAAAGTCTTCACCTAATTGCGTATAAATACGACTCATGTCATGGTTATCGGTAAAGGTAACTAAATTGTAGGGATCCGCATATTGAAAGTCATTTGCCAATGCTTGATACAATTCATTAAGGCCGGTATTCCAGTTTTCTTTATTTTTCAAGCCAGCAACAATGGCTTCTTGTAATGGAAAATCCATTAAGCTGGGTAAATATGATTGATAATTATCATGCGTTTTTTTACCTCGTTGCCAATAAGAAACGATTGCTGGATTGGTTGCCCACTCTTCGCCCACGATATTAATGTTAGGATATTCTTGCGTAATACGTTTAGTCCAAGCGGTGAGAAAATCTTTGTCTGAATATGAATATGTATCAACACGCAATCCTGATAGATTGGCATACTCAATCCACCATAAAGTATTTTGAATTAAGTAATTACTGACTAACGTATTTTTCTGGTTTAAATCAGGCATGGTTGGAACAAACCAGCCATCTGAAAAAAGGTTTTTATCTTTGCTGGTTGAATGGGGATCATGCAGGCTTTCTCTGCGATGTTGAGTGCCAGTAAATTCGCTATTTTGATAGTTTAACCAATCATTGGTGGGTAAATCATTCATCCACCAATGGTTTGAGCCAATATGATTTAGCACCACATCTTTGATCAATCCAATATCATGATCTTGTGCTTTATCTGATAGTTTTTTATATAATTCGTTACTGCCAAAACGAGGGTCAATTTGGTAAAAGTCTGTTGATGAGTAACCATGATATGAATGATCGGCCATGTCGTTTTCAACCATAGGCATCGTCCAAATTTGGGTCAATCCCATATCTTGTAAGTAGCCTAACTGATTAATAATACCTTGAATATCACCACCATGCCTGCCGCCTTTTTTCGACCTATCGTGTGGTTCTTTCAAAGATGTAACACTATCATTTGTAATATCACCATTGGCAAATCTGTCGGTTGTTATCAAGTATATGACGTCTTTTGCGCTGTATGAAGTGTGTGCAGCGGACTGTTGGTTACGTTGGTTGATCACGTATTGATGAGTGAAAACTTTGGTATCTTCTTTGTAAAAATCAATCGCATAACTGCCAGGTTTTAGGTGGTCATCAAGCAATAAATCAATGAATAAATAATTAGTGTTTGCGACTTTATTCACCGCTTCTAAGTGAATTGATTTATGTGAAATTTTCGGGGTTAATTCACTGATATTTTTGCCATGTACCATAATTTGCAGTTTATTTGACTGCATATTGTTCCACCAAGACATTGGCTCTAAATGCTCAATTTTGTAATCTTGTGGGTGGCTCGCAGGTGATAGCATCATGGAGAATAATGCTAACTGGCCTAATCGTTTCAATGTGATGTATTTCATGCGTTATAAATCCTTTATAATTTTTTTATTAACGTTCAATGAAAACGCTAGTGGTTAGCGCAGGTATGGTAAAAACACCTTGTTTATTACTACTTTGTTTTACACGGCTATCTACGCCATTTATTAATACTGGATGTAATTGATAATCTTTGAGCTCAGGTAAGTTAAATGACAAGGCATCTGCTGAAGTATTGAAAGCCACAAGTTGCGATGGTGTTTGTTCATCGCCTTTTATGGTCATAACAAATAAGCCCAATTGTTGGTTTTTTCCGGTGTTATGAAAGCGTATTTTTTTAATAATTTCTTCCGCTGTCGTTATTCGGTACAAAGGTGACGACATACGAATTTTTATGAAATCGAGGAAGGCTGCTGAACTAAAGGCAATATCTTCAGGGCTAACAAGATCTCGACCTTCATTTTTAGCGATGACTTCATTAATGATTTTCCAGTTGGCTTCATCTTTGTCTGCTGGTGGAAGTCCGATATTATAATTGTTGGATTGTTTACTAAAGTCTACGCGATTAAACCAGTCTCCATAGTCGTATGAGTCACGTAAAAAACCTTTTGAGCGGAGTAATTCTGATCCCATATGAATAAATGGAATACCTTGGGAAAAAATAGCAAAGGCTAAACTTTGTAACTGCATTCTCACGCGGCCATGCTTGGAAACATGATAGGCGATACGATATTGGTTATTGTCCCATAATGTTTGATTATCATGCTTTGATACATAGTTTATAGTGTCGGCAGGGTCGAGAGCATAACCAGAAGGTTGATCGCCATAACGAATTTCTTTACCCAACTGCTGCTTGCCTTCAAACGTTTCTAAGGAAAAATTGCTTAAATTTCCTGTTAAACCAATGCGTAATTGATCCGCCATGATGTAATAGCTATTAAGGTTTTCAGCGGTGCTCTCACTATTTAACTCATTTGGAATTGTTGCTAAACCATTACCTATACCTTGGTTTTTTCTAATTGCTTTACCTTGTGCTGTAAATGCACCACCGCGGACATCATCTCTGAGTCTATCGGTGAACGTACCAATTTCTGTGCCGCTAAGCTCTAACTGGCTGGCTTGTATAAAACGTTGATTATTAGCAACTTCACCAAAATTCCAGCCTTCGCCATAAAAGTAATTATCTGGGTCGATTGCTTGAACGGCTGCTCTGGCTTTTAACATGGATGATTTTGGTTGGTGCGCCATTAAGTCAAAACGAAAGCCATCAATTTTATAATCTCTTGTCCATACGACTAGAGAATCTATCATGAGTTTTTCCATCATGGCACGTTCGGTTGCCGTATTGTCACAACAGGTTGATTGAGCAATAGCGCCGGTAATAGGGTCAAGTCGATGGTAATAATTTGGCACTATTTTATCTAAAATAGTGGTTGGCTCTAACCCTGCTTGATGAGTATGGTTATACACTACATCCATGATCACACGAAAACCTAGGTTATGTAGTTGTTGAACCATGGTTCTAAATTCTAGGATTCTTGCACTACCATCAGGGTTTATTGCATAACTGCCTTCAGGTACCGTGTAATGAAAGGGGTCATAGCCCCAATTGTAGTTATCATATTCTCTTATCGCTGAAACTATCACTTGTCGACTACCATCGTTTTTCGGTAATTGGTTTAAATATTCTTGGATAGATATTGAGCTATCAAGGCTGGTATCGCACAGCAATGATGATTGCGTCACGTGACAAGCTTTACTGATTGGATCATTAATATCTATTACTTGTGCGCTATCTTCATTGACCGTGCCAATATCAAACGTAGGTAATAAATGAATACTGTTGATGCCTGCTTCTTTTAGCGCTTTTAAGTGATTTATGCCATCGCTGTTTTGCTCAGTAAATGCGAGATACTTACCGCGATTTTTTGAGTCGGTAATTGAGTTGTCATTAGCACTAAAATCTCGAATGTGCGTTTCGTAAAAAATGTTATCTTCGGGGTTTCCAACTTTGTTATCTTTCTGTTCAAACCAGCCTTTAGGTAAAGTGTTTTCTTGTTTTAAATCAATAATATGTGAATACTCACTATTCACAGAAAGACTTAATGAATAAGGATCGGTAACGGTTAGTCTTTCAATCTTCTTGCTGGCGGGGTGATAAACTTCTACTTCATATCGATAAAAATTATGACTAAAGTTTTTATCAACTTGGGCGTGCCAAATACCTGTTTTTGAATCTTCTGTCATGCTCACAGAGTCAGGTGTTGCAGGTGTTTTATCTTGATTAAATAATTGTACTTTTACCGATAAAGCGGTAGGTGCCCAAAGCTTAAATTGAACGGAGTCAGTTTGTATTGTCGCTCCTAAATCAGTGACTTCGTTAGCATCACTATTACCCGCTGTGTAAAGTGCATCAATGACATTAGCCGTTTGCACATAAGAGCTGTTAAGTAAGGTGTTTTGTGAATTTGACGCTAAAACCATTAACGGTTTTTTAAGCCACGCTTTGATGTCTGCTTGCGGTAAGTTAATTGAGAATGCTTGGAAATCCTTTAAATTGGAAATGTTGTTGCTATATCTTTTGGTAAAGTTGTTTCGGTTAATGCTAATGACTGAATGCTATTACCGGATGACATTTCGGATGAATGCTTGGTCGGTAAGTTGATTAACGAATAGTTACTCGCTTGGTTGTTTTCTGGTAATAAGAGTAATTGAGGGGTTAACCAGTGAGCTGAAAAATCATGTGATGTATTATTAATATCGCTCGTTGTGAAACGACTTTCTGTCACTATTTCATGGGTGCCCTCTGATATTGGTTTATCGCAAGCACCTAATAGTAAAGAAGTTGATAGTAAAACTATATTCAAACGACGCATATTATTTTCCTGAAAAGCGTTAAGTGTATAAACGCTAATTAATCTAAATGGTAAATAATCACTTAAAAAGCATATCGCTTAAAATGCATACGTATTCACTGCTTCGTAACGAGTTTAAATTAAAGGTGAATTTGCAATTCAATGGAATATAGAAAAAAAACGATTAAAAAAGCACTTAATAAATAAATCATTAAGCTGACCCGTCCTAAATAAGGTTGACACTTTTCCAGCAATGAATTGGAGAGTGTTATGAAATCAACAACTAAGCGTACTCAAAAAGATTATTCCCTCGCCTTTAAATTAGGTGTTGTAGACCAAGTAGA
>Ga0233426_10001549_pt1 | contig 20764 bp, 7 predicted proteins | sample SI_118_April2016_6_FD_179875 | JGI IMG/M metagenome (GOLD analysis project Ga0233426, IMG submission 179875) | Seawater microbial communities from Saanich Inlet, British Columbia, Canada - SI_118_April2016_10_MG | ecosystem: Environmental > Aquatic > Marine > Inlet | place: Canada: British...
AGCGAGATGTTTAATAACACTTATGATTTTAACCAAGATTTATCATCATGGGATGTGAGTAATGTAACCAGTATGTTTAGGACATTTTGGTTATCAGGTAATTTTAGTAGTGATTTAAGTGGTTGGGATGTTAGTAAAGTTACTAATATGAGTAATACATTTGACCAAGCATGAAATTTTAATAGCGATTTATCATCATGGGATGTTAATAATGTAACTAATTCTTGAAGTTTTGATAGAAATACTTATATGTGGACACTGCCTAAACCAAATTGGAATTAAAAAAACTATCTTAATTATAATTAAGATAGTTTTTTTATAATTTCTTTACAAAACAATATATATCCATAATATATACAAAATTAAATATTAACTATTAATTCGTGATAGAATCATCAAATATTGAAGCGACTAGAATAGTTACTCCAAAGGAAAAACAAACTGATAGTTCAATTTCAACGAATGTACTCAGACCGAAAAGATTAGCTGAATATGTAGGACAAGACTCAATGAAACGTCATTTATCTGTTTCTATAAGTAGTGCTAAAATTAGATGAAATAGTTTAGAGCATGTTTTGTTTTATGGTCCACCATGACTTTGAAAAACTACTATTAGTTCTATCATCGCATCTGAAATGGGAACAAATATGAAATCAACTTCATGACCAGCTGTAGATAAACAATCAGATCTTGTGAGTATATTATCAAATTTAGATGAATGAGATATTTTATTTATCGATGAAATTCATAGACTCAGACCACAAGTAGAAGAAATATTGTATACTGCTATGGAGGATTTTGAAATAGATATAATGGTGTGAAGCGGTACCTGAGCACAAAGTGTTAAACTTGATTTAAAGCCATTTACCTTAATTGGTGCAACTACACGTTTGTCTGCTTTATCGTCACCATTAAGAGATAGATTCTGAAATGTTTTAAAATTAGATTTTTATAAAGAAAACGAAATAGCAATTATTATAAATAATAATTCTGAAATACTAGATTTATGATTATCTGAATGAACTATTGATATAATATCTAAAAAATCACGTGGTACACCAAGAATAGCTAATAGATTATTAAAAATAGTAAGAGATTATAAAACTATTGGAAAAAATGTAAGTGATCCTATAATAATGGAAGAAATATTCCAAGATATTTGAATAGATAGTTTAGGTTTGGATTATTTAGATAGAAAATATTTAGAATCTATACATATGAAATTTGCATGAGGACCAGTTTGATTAAATACTCTCGCAGCAGCACTATGAGAAGAAGATGCAACTTTAGAAGATGTAGTAGAGCCTTATTTATTGCAAATAGGTTTTATAGAAAGAACACCAAGAGGAAGAAAGATAACTAAAAATTGAGAAGATCATATACTTAAAATTAACAAGTAATAATGAAAAAAATTACATACAGTCTAGATGAATGAATACCTAAAGTTATTGAATCTATTGATGCATTAAATCATGATATAAGTGATCCATTTATAGTGTTAGTAGCATGATGAACTGCTTCATGAAAAACCTCGAGAGTAGCTGAAAAGATACACGAAGCTTTTGATAACTCTATAATAATTTCTATGGATAATTATTATAGAGGGCATACTTTTATGGATGAACAAAAACTAAAAGGTAATATATTAAATTGGGATCAACCAGAGGCCTTGGATTTAGAATTATTTCATAAACATTTAAGTGATCTTAAAAAATGAAAAACTATATTAGCTCCTGAATACGATTTTCAAACAGATCCAGTCTACGAAGCTATTGAAATAAAATCTACTGAAGTTATTATTGTTGAATGATTATTTGCTTTAGATGATAGTTTAGCTGAGTTGTGAAACTTGAATATTTTTGTTGATATATGAGCTCATGGTCAAATCATGCGTAGAATATTTAGAGATATAAAAAGAACTTGAGAAAAACCACAAGATATAATGGATTATTTCTTAGAAACGGTAGAACCAATGCATATGAAGTATATTTTACCATCAAAAAAGAATGCTAATATTGTTATATCTAATGCCTATAATCCCGATAAAGAAGCAGATAATTCAGGTGTTATAGAGTCTAATTTTAAAATTGCTTTATGAAAATTAAATTTAACAAAATTTGAAGAAACTATTTATGAATTATGAGGAACATTTTTATGAAAAGTAGAACATAATGATAGATATTTTAACCCTTCTGATAGAAAATTATCAGATACAGATGAGGTTATAAAAATTCGTAAATTATTTTGAAATAAATTATTATTATCATATAAATGACCACAAAAAAAATCATATATTTGAGATGAGCGTTTTATATTAAGATTTTTTATTGATGAAGAATCATACCAATTATTTAAAACAGTTTACTCTACAACTATAAAAGAACTACATAAAACACGTAAAAATTATTTTTTATGAGGTGTATTACTCTCAGTAGATACATTTAATAATTGAAAAATATTTTTAGACTGTAAATATGAAAAAGGGCAAAGTATTTGAATATTATATGAATTATTTGATATATTAAGGATAGACGGAACCAAAAAAATTAATGATCACTATTTAAATATTGTATAATGATTTGGCAAACAAATAACTGGAAAAAATTACTCATAGAAACAAATCAAGTTGATAAGATTATTCAACTTGATAATTTTTCTGTAGAAAAAAGAAGTCTTTGATTATGACAATTTTGATTATTTATTCTTGGATTTAGCTGAGATTTAGGTTCAATAATATCAGAAAAATTAATAGATTTATGTAAAAAAGAACAATGTCTTTTTATACAGTTAGAAACAAATAATTATGCTGAAAATAAAATTTTATCAGATAATAATTTTAAGGAATGATATTATAAAAAATTCATAACTCCGTATACAGCTATAATAGATCTCAATAAAAATATAGATGATATTTTAGCTGAAATGAAGCCAAAATGAAGGTATAATATTAAAGTCGCAGCTAAAAAAGATGTTATAGCAAAAATTGTTAATAAATCAGAACAAAATATTTCTGATTTTTATAGTATTATGAATGAAACAACGTCAAGAGATAACTTTTCCTGAAACACTTTAGATTATTACAGTAAATTTTTAGAGATTATTTCTGATTCAGAATTAATATTAGCATTTAAAGATTGAGTAGCTATTGCTGGTGGAATATTTGTATTTTGAAAAACAGAGGCTATATATTATTATTGAGCATCTACATCAAAAAAAGAATATAGAAATCTGATGGCTCCATATGCTGTTCAATTTCTCGCAATACAAGAAGCTAAAAATAGATGAGCAAAACTATATGATTTTTTATGAATTGCTGATCCTGATGATAAAAATAGTGAACTATCCTGAGTGACAGATTTTAAGTTAAAATTAACGAAAGATACAAGAGCTGTATCCCAATCTTTTATTTGGATAAATAAGAGATTTCACTATACTATGCTTGTTTTAATCAAGAAAATTAAAAAAATAATAAAAAAATAATCAATAAGAGAACATATTATGTTAGATATAAAAACTATCAGAGATAATCCAGAAATAGTAAAAAATGCATGTAAGATTAAGTGATTTGAATGCGATATTGAAAGATTATTAGAATTATCAGAAATTATTAAACAATCAAATACGGATATTGATAATTTAAAAAATAAAAAAAATACTCTATCATGACAAATTAAGTCAGCATCAGCAGAAGATAGACCAGGTATTATCGAAGATTCAAAAAAAGCATGAGATGAAATTAAAGTATTAGAAGAAAATATTCTTCCCAATAAAGATGAATATAAAGAACTTCTATTATCTGTTCCTCAAATTCCTCATGATGATATCCCAGTTTGAAAAACTGATGAACAAAATGTTGTACTAAGAACTGAAGGTGAAAAAACTAGTTTTGATTTTGATGTCTTATCACATATAGATTTGTGTGAAAAAAATGATTGGGCTGAATTCCAAAGAGTATCTAATGTTTGTGGTTCAAGAAGTATCTTATGTTTAAAATGAAGACTAGCGAGGTTAGAATTTGCATTATATAGTTATATGCAAGATAAAATGGAAGAAGCAGGTTTTACAACATTAAATTTACCAGCTCTCGTACATAAAGAAGCTATATTTGATGCTGGGCATTTCCCATGAAGTGATATGTCTGTTATGGATCAAGATGTTTACTTATTAGGAAATGATAATCGTTGCCTTGCTTGAACTTCTGAAATTGCTATCAATTCATTACATTCAGGTGAAGTAATTGATCTAGAAAAATTACCTTTAATGTATACTGCTTATTCTACTTGCTTCCGTAGAGAAGCTTGATCTGCAGGGAAAGACACAAGAGGTTTTGTGAGATGAAATCAATTTAATAAACAAGAAATGTATGTTTTTTGTAAAAATGATCCTGAAGAATCAGAAAAAATGTTTCAAAAAATGTTTTCTCTTTTTGAAGGGCTTGTAAAAGATATGGAAATGCCATATCATGTTTTAGAGGCATGTTCAGGAGATATTGGTTTTAATAAAGTAAAAATGTATGACCTAGAGGCATGGTCTCCAGCACAAAATAGATATATAGAGTTAGGAAGTTGTTCTATAATTCATGATTTTCAATCAAGAAGAACGAATACAAGATATAAAAATAAAGAAACAGGTAAGTTAGAATATTGCCATACTTTAAATAATACTTGTCTTGCTACACCTAGATTTTTAGCATTATTATTGGAAAATCACCAAACTTCAGATGGGAAAGTAAAATTACCATCAAAATTAGTCCCTTATATGGGTGGAAAAACAGAATTATAATCAAATAAAAACAAGAAAAATACTCTAAATTTTTCTTGTTTTTTTATACACTTTATTTTTTATATAAAGTATTGTAAATTTAAGGTTAATTATAGATTGACTAGGTAAAAAATCTGTATAAATAAATAGTACAAAAAATGTTGTAAATAGAGACTTTTTAACTAAAATGTTAAAAAGTCTCTATTTTTATTTTGTAGCTAGAAAATAAACAATATGCAATACTCAAAATTTCAAAGATTTACATCATTTTTCATATTATTTTTCTTCTTCTTTTCGAGTACTATACGTTTTCCTATAGGAGATTGATCTGCTTATGCTGATAATCAATGATATAAGAATATAGTATCAATTATTGTAAATGAAGAAATGTACCCATCATTAAGATGATCATTATCTACATATGCGAATAATATTTCTAATCAATTAGAAAATACAAAAGTAATAATACTTCCAACACCTAAATCAGCTACAGCATATGAAATTGCATCTTTAAATGAATCATTATATTTTGAAGGATTAAAATCTATTGATAATTCATTAGATAATGGTAAATTAATTTGAACTGTATTAATTTGAGATCTAAGTTTACCAGTAGCTCATGAAAATACTGATGCTCAAAAAACAGTTGTTCCTTATGTTGATTTCGAAGATAAATATTTTATTTTTAATCAAGATTCTGGCCAATATGAAAAAAATGAAAATAATACACATGGATTAGGTGTGGAAATTTGGCATGGTATTATTTCACCAAACTTATGAAGTGAGTCAGAAAATATAACAGCAATTCAAAAATATTTTTCTAAAAATAATGATTATTATAATTGAGAATGATTATTTAAGGATGAAAAAGGAGTTTTAAACTGAGATAATAATTCAGGCATCCCTATAGATTATGAACCATTTGTTTTTTATTTTGATCAAATTAGAGAAACTCAGGCAGTCAATCTAGAAAGTTTTAATGCATACGAAGCATATTTAGAAAATAAAGAAGATATAGTTTATAAGAGATATAGTAAAAATTTAGCTGAAACTATTAAAGATAAAGTTCTAGGTTCACAAGAAGAAGCAATGGAATGATTGCAAAATATTCTTTGAGAATGAGCTGACTTATCATCTGTATCAGGAGGACCGGAGTTATTAAATGTTCCTGATATTCAATTAAGACATATTATTAATAAATCTACTAAAAAATTTGCTGAAATATTTAGTAAAGGCTCAATATGAGAATTAAGAAAAAATGTACATAATGCGGGGAGGTATAATTTATCATGAAATAAAGTAAATGTAGATTTTATCCCATATCTTATTACTATTCTTGATTGAGTAAATGATGAAATTATAAAAGAAGCTAATGATGATTTAGAAGAAAAAATTGATAATATAATTACTTCGGGTATTTCAAGAAATATTGCTATACCAACCTGATATGTAAATAAAATAAATTATAGAGATACAATTATTAATACAACTCCATTAACTTGTTATGATACAGATGGAGTACCTTATGATTGTTCTACATCATCAGATGATTCTTTAGATAATTCTTTCTGAGATCATTATACAAATATTTATTATGGACAACAAGCTTCATGAATTTCTTTGGCTGAACAATGTACTATATTTAGATGATCAAGAACTAATAGTGGAACTATTGTTAGAGCTAATAGATCATATAATATTGAAACAATTCAAAGTGATATTGATATGATAAAAAACGTGCCATGAGATGGTTTTAGTTCTAGTGATTGTCTTGTTTGAATTACGAGTGGTGTTTGATTGAATGGATATTTTTGAAGAAATTCTTGATTGTATATAGATACAAATAAAGCAAAGACCGGTGAAATGATTCTTAAAAGTGGTTTTGATGAAAAATGAGCATTAGTACCATTGTTTGATATTAAAGGTTCTAAAAGTATAAATGATACAAATATATGAGAAACTTCATATTTAAATTGTTTAGATAATAATTATTATTTATCTAGGATTAACAGGTTTGAAGATAATTGAATTAGAAGTTGATATGTTGAAACTACATATCAAACTCCTATTTTTTGAAGTCCTATTAATTGGACCTGTAATACTGTAAATAGTAAAAGCTCTTATTCTAAAACATTTGATCAATTATTTGCTGAATGAAAGTGTTCAGGTTTAACTTGTATTGACGGGAATAAAACATCGAATTTTAAAATTATACCTTCTCATGTTATTCATAAGTCTCCAACTAGTAATGAATTATCATGACAAATTCAATTATGAATAACTCCATCATTACCTATAGATAAAAATAGATATATAGATTTTATGGCTAATGATTGATCATATAAAAAAGTAGAATATGAATACTTGTATAGATGATTCTCATGATCAACTTTATCTGAAATAAAGAAAGAAATTAAAGATAGATTAGAAGATAAAACTATAGAGTTAAGTAATTTAAATAATATAACATGAGGTTCTGTACCTTTTCTTGAACAAACTTATACATGAAAGATAGATTTATATAATGATATTTTATCTAAAGAAAATAAAATATTAAAAATCTGAGAAGATGAAAAAGAATTATCTTATATAGATTCTTTAGCATTTGCAATAGTGTGGAATAATTTAAACTCAGTTTCAGCTAAGTATAAATTTATATTGGAAAATTATCTCAATGATCAATTTATTAATACAGAAGATTCATTCAATATACCAAAAAATAAAAAACAATATGAAATAGCTTATTTATGAGCTTATTGAGATCCTGAGAATATGTATATTCAAATGAACCCAGAATCAAAAGGTGATAATCCTTATGCTGATATTGTACAAAAAAATGCTTCATTACAATCGAAATTATTAGGACAAAATATTTGAAATTCAAATTCTGATTCAGATAAAGATACAACTTCTGCTGTATTTAAGTGCGCTCCACCAGAATGAGTACCTATTTTTGAATGGATTCCAGCTATTGTATGTTGGTTAGATGATATGTTACCACCTACTATCACTGTAAATGAAAGTACATGTTGACCTACGTTACCTTTATTATCAAATGAAGATAAAGAATACTTAGAACAATGTAATTGAGATACTGATAAAAATTGAATAAATGATTGTTTAGAAAATAAACTAAAAGGAGGTTCTATTAATAATTATTCAGATAGTAATAAATATTATTATAATAAACCAGGGAAATTAAAAGCTGAACTTTTAGATTCAGAAGGTAATATTTTATCTTTTGATAATCATACTAAAGTAAAATTTGAACTTCTAAAAATAGAATGAACAAAAAATATAGATAAAATATTTAATAATTCTAATAAAGAGTTATTATATTCTGCATGAGATGATATCTCAATAGCAAAGAAATATATTAACTTTATAGAAATACCTGTTTGAGTTAAATCGGGTATTGCTGAAATGCAATTTACTACTAAAGCATTAGATGTTAATTATTATTTTCAATCTTCATTAGAAGTAATTAATTCTAGTTGAGAAAAAGAAATATCAATTTTATGAGACGAGATTAAAATTGAGGTTAGATGAGATAGATTATTTTCAACATCATATAATTTAAATGATAATATTGATACTGGAATAATTGAAGCAAAAATATGAAACTGAGCTGTTATTGCAAATACAGTATCTCAGATATTTATGATTGATAAAAATCAACAATCAATCAATGATATTAAAAATCAAATTTATTCTAAAAATGATAGTATAAATAAATTAGTTATTAGTTTAGAAAATCTTTCAAAATCTTGAAATCAATTAGATATATCATATCCTTTGACTATAAAATTATATGATGAAAATAATCAATTAATAGAAGATTCTACCATAAATAAAAATCAACTAAATAATTTTTACGAATTCTTTGGTTTAACAAAATCTGGACATATAACTTTAGAAATTATAGATGCAGATTGATATAAAACTAAAAAAGAAATAGATGTTCTACCTTCTGTACCTAGTAAATTAGATTTATCTATGTGAGCTACTGTACTAGAATCAGATTGAGCAGTAACATCTAATGTAGTCACTATATTAGACAAATATGACAATGTGACAATTTGAATAAATGATACCTTGGATATTAATATAGATTGAGATAATATTGTATTTGAACATGACAATTCTATTAAATCATCTTCACAAGTAATAGAAGGGTATAAAATATTTCGTTTAAAATCTACAGAAAAAATTTGAAAATCTAAAATTAATTTCGAGTTAAAGAACTTTACTTGAAAAACAATTTTATCAGAAAATAAAGAAGTTACAGTTATAAATGAAATAAAATTAGAATTAGTTGAAAATAATAATATAAAAGTTTGAGGTGATACATATAACTTAAAAATTAATATTGTTGATGAAAATAATTCAATTTATAATGATATAAATACACGTTTATATTTCAGTATAAATGATATTTATGGAAAAACTACACAAGCGTATTTTCCAGTTGTTAATGGTGTTGCAAATATAGAACTTATAACTACAACATTATCTGCTAAAGATGTTCCTGTAGAAATACAAGTAGAATGATTAAAAAGTATTTATAACAAAAATATCAAAATTAATCATGATATACCTGCTTATATACAACTATGAATGGATCAATATGCTATTGAAGCTCTAGAATGAAATACTTCAAAAATTGATGTATTTGTTAAGGATCAATATTGAAATGTTACTTATGATGAAAAAGGATGAAGTGTTGTCATTGAAGTACTTCCTGAATATGAAAAATATACTCCATCAAATGGTGTTTCTGCTAGAGTAAATAATTGAACAGCTAATATTATTGTTGAAGCTACAGAACTACCATGAATGGCTTACTTTAAAGCTAATTATAATTGATTAGAAGCTATTGCTAAACTTAATACATATTATTATTGGAATAAAAAGGCTTTAGATAAAACAACATATAACTCATTATATACAACATTATTATGAGCACCATATTGAGATATTACTAAAGAAAATTATTTAGCAGGTGCATTATTGTTTAATGACAATAGGTCAATTACCGTAACATCTTTATTAAATAGTCCATATTCACATAATGATGTGGTTATGATAGATACTTTTGGTTGAATTAATTCTGTTGCTAATAAAAGTGACTTATCAACTGATATAGATTTTTGAGTTAATGTTGAAAATAATAAACTTTGAGTGTCTATTAAAAATGTAGCATTGTGAGATTATATTTGAAAAATACAACCTGTTTTAGGTTGAAACACTGAATTGAAAGTTTGTAAAAATACTGATGGTAATATAAATAACTGTATTGAAAATTTAGAAATAGATGAAACAACTATATTCTTATCTACATGAAATTCCGATTATCAAGTATTAACTGCAAGTAATAGTTTATATTTACAGAATGATTTTTGAAGAAAAATATTTTCTATTAATAATGATGGTGACATAGAAAGGAACTGAAAAGTTTACTTTGAATTAGAAAAAAATAAAAAAGATAATTTGCAAATTTGAATTTTTATTTCATGACAAAAAATTTGAACACTACTTTATTCATTTGTATGAGCAGAAATAAAAACTACCAGAAATCCTGAATTATTTGAACAAAAAATTACATCTGTCTCTAATCAAATATTAATTTTACTTTGAGCATCAAATTATGTTGTCAGAGATGTATATGATAATGGACATACGAATAAAGTAATTTACTTTAATAGCCCATTTGATACAGAACACAGACTCAATGATTTTAGTAAATGAAATATGTCAGCATATGAAAATTTTGCTGAAAAATGATGAATATGATGGACAGAATGAAATAAGAGTCTATTACAATTTTCAGCATGAGAAAGTGTATGAGAATCAGTAAAATCATATCAATCATTTGGAGTGGTGACCTTATGAGATCCTGTTTTAAGTCTTAAAAAAATACAAAAAGATCTTCCAAAAAAACCAGGGACATTAAGAACTTTTGACCCTACAATTTGAAAATTAATATCAAATAAATCAACAGTAGATAGTTATAATATATTTGATTATAATAATGATAATAAAGATGATTTATTATTAATACATAGAGATAATTATTTAGAATTATTAGAAAATACTAACAATGAAAAGGATTTTTCTTCTAGATGAAATATAGCACAAATATATGATTTATGACCATCAGAAGGAGTGAAATGATGAGATTTTACATGAGATTGATACGAAGATATATTCTTTATTAATGATCAATGACTACCTTTTGTATTAAATAATAATGAAAAAGATTTTGTTAGGTTTGATATATCTGAACAAATTTCATGATTAAACAAAATAATTAGATCTGAAGTCTATGATATGGATAATGATGGATCAGATGATATAGTTATTCTTGATGAGAAATGAACTATAAATATATTATTTGGTTGAGGTATTGCTGATAAACCTGAATTTATGTTAAAACAGGTTTGAAATGCTGATATGCCAGAATTAAATGGAGCAGCTCGTACTGATAGAGGAGCATTGTATTTTGAATGATTAACTCAAGAAAAACAAGCATGAGATTTTAGTGAACTTATATCAGAAAGTGATGCATTTCAAGATGCAATACATGATAATGTAGATAATCTAGCTGATTATGATTGAAACGCTATAAACACAACAGCATTGGAAGCTTTGATATATGTAAAAATACCTTACAAATATTCAGAAATAGCTAATTGAACTCAGGCTGAATTATTAGTTGAATGAATAAATACTCCTTTATCTGATGAAACTTGAAATGGTATTATAGAATCACAAAATTCTTTATCTAATTTATTAGCCAATAGTAATAATAATTATATTTACCCTGAAAGTTATCCAGAAGTTGCTGAAAGTAATTTTATAAAGAGTGAATATGCTGAGATTTTAGATATAGAAGTATCTAAAACCTATAACTGAGAATTAGTATGATGATCTACTGTTGATTTTAATCTTCTGATTAAAAATAATTCTTCAAAAACATTAAATAATTTAGCTTATGTTGAAGATATAGTAACAATATTCACATTAGATCAATTAACATTAACTACTTCAATACCTGCTCAAGTTCGTTATGATATACCTTGATATGATTTCATGGTTGATGAATTTAGCTTAGAACCTGGTGAATCATTTAACTTATCAGCTAAATTAAAAACAGCACCTATAAAATACTGACATATTCAAGTATGATTATTTGAAAAATGAGAAATATGAGATGATAATTTTGGTGATATATTTTATTCTGCATCACATGAAAGTTGTTGAGAGACTAAGACATTATTCCGTTCATGTTGAGTGGATTCAAATAATAATAATATAGATGATTGTAATGAATCTACAATAAAACCAGGTTATGTAAAATGAATGAAAACACCGAAATGTAACGAAAGTAATATAGGATTACCTGAAGAGGTTTCTAAAAATGTAGAAGATTTAAATCAAAATTGAATTCCTGATTATATCGATGACTTAACTGGATGAAGTATATCTGATCAACAAGCATATGCAGAATCAGCATTAGGGAAAATTAATACAGATTCTGATAATGATGGTATTCCAGATAATGAAGATCCCTCTGATTCTAGTAAAGACTTTTTAACTAATTTAGAGGATATTGAAGAAAATATCGATCATATACTAGCAGGTGTTGATAATTTAATACAATGATTCAGTTGTGGTTTTGGTTGAGGAGGTTGTATTGCAACACCTCTTAACTGGGCACCTTTAGCACCAGGATGAGATCCTACATTATTTTGAACACCAATAGGGGATGGTTTAAATATTGATGAATGAATTCCTATATTCTCTGCGTTAACTTGGTTACAATATTGACCTGTATGTTGACCTGCTGTATGGCCTCCAAGTCCTTTAAGTGAATGATGTTCAGATACATGAGCAGGTTGATACTTAGGAGTTGATAGTCCTTCAAATTTCTTCCGTTTATTTGCTACACCTACTTTAACTTGATGATTTGGTGTTGCTGCATGTTTTGGTTGACCTGCAAGGGTTGCATGATATGCAAATATGCCATGATTACATCCATTATTACCAGGTTGAAATTGTATAGTTACTGCTATGCCATTATCTAGTTGTAATAATGATTGATCAGATTGAGACCCTTGATCAGTTGGTTTCCCAATTGCTGGATCTGACTCTGGTTGAGCTTGATGAGAAGGTTTTGGAATATTTAATGCAAACTGTAGTGGATCAAAAGATAAAAACACAGACCTTGATTTAGATTTAGTTCAAGAATATCTTGATTATAAATCTACATGAGTGAAATCACAAAATTTTGAAGATAAATTTAAAGAATCATTCACAAAAATATCTCATCCAGATAGTTCAAATATTTGAACAAGACTCAATGAACCTTTAGTTCAAATAAATTGACAAGGTTTAGATGATGAATTATCTCTCAATATAGATTTTTGAGCTGTAAAATCATGAGATTTCAGTGATATTATTCAGGTTCAAAATAGAAGAATATCCGCATTTCCAGATTTCTTAATGTGATGGGTAACAAGACAAATAGAAGAAATCGTTAATAAATTAACTGATTTTCCAACAGTGTTTATAATCCTACCAGATTTTTCATGAGTATTAGATTTTTGAGAATCTAAATCAGAAGATATGGAAGATATTATTAATGCTGATGAAAATATAGCATGATTAGTAGGGACTGGGAATTTAGATACTGTAAATTCTTGAATAAAAGAAGCTTATACATTCTTATCTAATATTCCACTTGTTAATTTTACACAAGAAAGTTTAAGTGTTGAGATTCCTTGGGTTGATTCAAATGAAATAAAAGCGACAGAAAAAAAATGGAATGCAAGTATAGATCAACGGAAAAATGAATTAAAAAGAGCACAAGATGCTTGGTCATTCTGATCTACATGTTCTGCAGATAATCCAAAAATGACACAAGAAGAATGTGAAGAAGCTAATGCTGCTGCTAATAAAATAATATTAGATGTAGATATTTTGATTGGTTCAATGGATAAAAATTTAGAAGTAATTCAATCTTATAAAGATTTTCCAAAAAAATTGAATAAACTCGTAAAGAAAAAAGAAGATTATTTAGAACAAATACTTTGTAATGTTGAAAGTATTTCTGAGATTCTAGGTTGATGGATTTGAAAAAATTGAGACAGATTCAAGGCTTGGGTTGAATTATATATATTGATTAAAGCAATTCTTAAATCTTGGCAATTATTGATTGATGTGTTTGTTGATTATGAAGCTGAATGTTCAGAATGTAAAAATGAAAGATGAGATTTAATGACATTCATTTGGAAAATAATTAGTGCTGTAATTCCACAAATTCCAGTAATACAATTCCCAAAATGGCCAGATATTATTATGGATTTACATAATATTAGAGCTGGATTAACTATTAGTTTACCTGAGTTTAATTTTGGAACACGTCCTATATTATTACCAGATTTACCAAATTTAAAATTACCAGATGTTCCTAATGTTTCAATTAATTTAAAAGAATCATTATCAATACCAATTTTACCAACAATAGAAATACCAGAACTACCAGATTTACCTGCTTTACCAACAGTAGAACTGCCAAATCTACCACCACCACCAACATTACCTAAGATGTTTGCTTCGTTAGAAGGTATTTTAGAAATACTTAAAGCAATTACAAAGGCAATGTGTATTTTAAAAACTAGTCCATTTGTTCCTGAATGGAGAGCATGAGATCAAATCGCATTCTTGACTGAAAGACAATGATATCTTCCAACAGATTTTATAGATCTATCAATGCCACAATTCTCTTATCCATTTGTTGATGCTATAAAAGTAACAACATTTGTTAATTTAGAATTTGAGACAGATTTTATCACTGAATTGACTCGTCAAATAACAATGCCACTTACTACTTTTAGTAGTGATTTTACTCAAATACTAAACTTATGAGTAGATGATTTAGACTTCTCTAATATACCTTCAAATATTGATATAAATATTTGAACTGATTGAGCTGAATGAGAAATATCTTATTCTAAACAAGATCTAGCTGTTTGATTAGCGGTATATGTTTCTAAGTGAATAGGAGAATTAGTAAATTATTTAGATACTCAAAAAGATGTAACAGTATCAAATAGTGATTTCAAAATATTAGTTGCAGAAGCATTATCAAGCGATGTATTTGTATCGCATCCAAAATATAACTCATTTAGAAGTGTTTGGGATGAAGCTTTTGATTATAAATTTGAATCAGAGAATAAATTAATTTCTGATTTACAAAAAAATAATTTTGATAAATTTGAAACAGTAAAAGATATTTTACATACTGAAATATTAAAAAACAAAGAAGTTGAAAAAAATCTCATAGAATATATGAAACCGAGCTTTATACAAAAAGTGGATTCACATATAATATCAGATGTAGATTCTTATAATACACGTTTAGATATCTATAATCAAAGATTTATTGAATCAGCTAATAACTTAATAACACCTTCAAAAGATGTTATGGTTACAGATTTAGCTAGACGTTGAGAAGATCTACTTCAAAGTGTATGATCTCCATTAAGCACTTACAGTAATGGTAAATCTCAATTAGCTATGACAGCTACATCATTAGGTCATGTTCCTAGTGGTAATAAGTGTCAAGTTCAATCGGTTTCACCATATAAATATGATTATGAATGATTATATACTATTGAAAATGTTTGATGAGATGATTATTCTTACCGTCTATTTGATTACTTAGAAGAATTAACAGGAAAAGAAGAAATTAGAAACATTGATTCAGATAATGATTGAGATACAGATGTTATCTATATGATGAATGGGCAAATATTTATAAAAGAAAACTTGAATACAAGTGATTCTCAAGTAAGTAGAGATGTAGTAACAATAGATTCAGAAGATAATCCATTTTATAACTGAGATATATTCTACAGTTCAGTTGATAATTTTAAAGAATGAATTATTGATAATAATGTAATTAATGCAGATTTTTCTAGTTCAACTAATAAGGAGTTATTTAATTATAGAATGGTATTTACACGTTTAGTTGATAAAACTACAAAAAGAACATCTATAATAGATGGTGTAAGTGATATAGAAGAAAGCACTTTTGAAAAAGAGAATGAAATATTTAGTTTTTGAAATAATGTAGCCTATATAAAAAATATAGGAAAATTAAAAGATATTATTTTAAAAACCAAAGAATTAATAGATATTAAAAAAGATTTAGAAGCTGGTAATATAATAGATATATCAACTTGAACAAAAGTATATGCATGAAATCAAGCATTTAGACTTACTTATATGATTGATGGTTCAACAGATCAACAAATCATAGTTGTTTCTAAGAATAAATATATTGAATTAAAATCATCTATAAAAGTTGTATGAATATCTTGAAATGCTTATATAGAAGGCCGTTATGATATAACACTTAGATGAGAAGAGATTCGTAAATATAAAGGATTACCACTATCACTATGATCACATATACAATATGCATGAGATATTAATACTATAGATCCAATGGCATATATAGAATTAGATTATTATGATGGAAGTGAAGCTCTCCTAAACTTTAATTTTATTGAAGAATATTGGTTATATGATTTATGAACAAAAGAAGAAAGATTAACTTTTAGTTTAAATATGGATAATGATTATTTATATGCAACTATACAATCATTTAAGAACAATATATTTTCTACGTATTCTAATCAAATATTATTGTCTCCACAAAAAGAAGCAGATAATATTGCTCCAGAACTATATTTAAATTGAATAAAAATTCCTGTATATCAAGAAAAAACTATTGATATATGAGAAATGATATATGAAGATTGAGGTATTAGATGAATCAAAAGCATTATTTTTGATATGGATTTAGATACTGATTCTAATTGAGATGGAGATAATAAAAATGATTCTGACATACCATGAGATAGTATTAATCATAGTTGAGATAAACTAGAAGTAATATTCTGAAAGTATGATTATTTAGTAAAAAAAGAAATTTGAATAACTCTTGTAGATGAGAATAATAATAGCTCATATTCTCAAGTACCATTTGAAATTTATTCACCAACTCCTCAAATTAAAGAAATAAATGAATTATGACTTATTTGATTGATTGATGAAAATCTGGATGATGAACCTATATCATTGTATCGTTATAGAGGAGGTGTAGTTTCTAAGTTAAACAATGATGAATGATCTCATAAAACATGGACAAATGCTTGAGATTATAAATTCAAGGTTGATGAAGATAATACTTGATTAACATTAGAATATTGAAATACAATTATTGCTGAAATATTAGAAAATACATGAAAAATTATCTTAAAAGATTTTAGTTCAACTATTAAAGTATTATCTTCTAATAGCATCGGTAATGATTCGTATTATCCAAAAATTGAGATACTCAAAAATGGAAATAGCATCTATTATCAATACTTACAAGTAGTAGAATGAAAAACTATAAAGATAGTAGAAAATTTTGATAATGTAAGTAAAAATGGAATGTATATGAAGTTCACAGATACTCAAGATTATGGATATTACCAAATCCCAGAGACTGTGTCATATAATCCTTGAGCTGTTGTTATATATAGGTTAAGTGATATAAATAAAGAAGCTTTATTTATAATATTTCCAGATGGTAAGATCGAAACTATTAATGATTATTATTATCTAGAATATAATTTCGAAAATGATAAGATTATATTGAATCTTGTTGATAAACATTATAGTAAAGAAATTTCTCAAATATTATTATCAATAGACGGATGATATATAATGAAATAAAAAACACACTTTAAAGTGTGTTTTTTATTTTCTATATTTTAATTCATATGTTGTACGAATATATAAGTATTTGTACAATCTTTCTTTTTTACTTAAATAGCCTGAGAGTGATTTTTTACTAAAGTAGTTATTTAATTTAGTATTTAAACTTTTAAATAGTGCATCATCATTATTCATTATTTTTTCTATAAAAACCTTATCTATTTTTTGTACTAACTTTACTCAATAGTCTTTATCTACTTGGTATCTAGCTATTACCATTTCTTTTTGTATTTGAGATTGAGATAATTCAGCCATTGTAATACTAGGGAAGATTAGAATTATTATTGAAACAATAGATATAAATAATTTTTTCATAATATGTAATTAATAATTATTATAAATATATTATAATATAAATAATAAATAAAGCAAAAATAAAAAAAGAAGAGATTATTTCTCTTCTTTTTTATTAATAATAGTAATTATTATTTGTTTCAAATACTTCTTCAATTGGAGTACTATTTTCAGGAGCTTGAATATCTATTTTTTTATATTCAATAGTTCCAGTATTTTTCATATTGAATTCAAAAACTTTTTCTCATTGATATATAGAGTCTATATATAAGTTTTGATTTGAATTATTTGAAGTACTATCATAACCAAAGTTAATATTAAGAACTGGTTTATCTGAATCAGATTTATCTTGTTTTTCCCAGCTGGTATAATTATTTATATAAAATCTTTCATTCATCGTTTGATTTATATTTGTTCATTTTTCGTATCTTAATGAATCATTTCAATCATCATTTTCAATTTTATAAATATTTCTTTCACTTTCTAAACATGTTGAAATTTTATAAGATTGATTTTCTATTCCATATTGATCTGATCAAACTTCATATATATACCCATATTTACAACCATTAATTTCTATATTACCACTCGGATCTTTAGGAGTAGATAACAAGTAGTGAGATAACATTTCATCAAAGTTTGCTTGATTAGGATATTTAGCATTGTCTTGATAAAATTGTTGTATAGCTGTACTTAGAGAATAAATGTCCATAATTCTAGTGCTGTCTCTAGCTCATTCTATTTGTCATACAAATATATTTATAGCATCAGTGCTTATTTCATTATTTAATTGTAATAAATCTTTTTTATAAGTCCCGGTAGATATAACTCAGAATACAATTTCTTTGTTATTATAGATATTTAATTCACCATCTATTTTAGAGTTATTTAGTGAATAATCCATATCAAATACTTTTGTCATTTCATCTGAATATTCATAACTATATGTATCATAATTAAATGTACTTTCTTTATTTTCTACATTTGCTGACATTTCAAAATTATCGAAGTTTTGGTTTATTGTATTCCATTTACCATCAAAGTTAAATTCTGCTTTTCCATAATTATCTTGATAATTATTTACTATCTTTAATTGAGGGAGGTTATAAACTATTTCTCAATTTAAGTAATCCATTTCACCATCATTTCCTTTATATGTGATATTGAAATTATTCAATTCATTCTTAGAATTATTATTTCATGTTATATCTGCTTCAAATGTAGAGGTGTTTCCATCTACATATTCTCATGTTTCATAATCATATGAACTGTGAGTAGTTTTATTTAAGTAGTTTCATGCTATTTTTCTGTTATTTATATCTAGGTTCCAGTCTTGAACATCATTCCATCATGTTATATGACCAGAATGTTTCAGTGATGAAATATTATTTCTAGAATCTAGTTTACTATCAAAAATTACATCAAATTCTCATTCATCAGCATATATTTTAAAATATAATGATTTATTTTTTTCATAACTAAGTACAGCACCTTGATCTTTATGATCAATTTGATTTGGTATTATATCTATATTTACTCTTTTTATTGATGTATCCGTAAATGCTAGAGACATTTCAACTTTATCCATATAATCATCAGCGAATGCAGAATACTTTAATATATTTTCTTTCCCTAGTGTCATAGTAAGTTCTCATTGTGTTATAATGTCTTCTATGAGTTCATTATATTGTGATTCAGTACATGTATCAGGTGAGAATGGGTCAAACTTATTCATTAAGACTTTCATTGAATCACAGGCATATTTTGTAGGTATAATAGAATAGATTTCTCCATCTTTTTTATATGCAGTAAACATAGATTCTGAGAATAATTCATCAGCATCTTTAAAGAACTTATCAGGATGGAAAGATTTAACTAATTCCAAAGCTTCAACACTTTGGTTATCTGTAAATACTATATAATTATTTTCCTTTGCTAAGTCTTTTAAATTATCTAATACCTCTTGGAAATCTTCTAAATTTTCTTCAGTAATAATATCTAAATCTTTTACGAGTGCGTAATATTGTCAGTCTTTAAATATAAAATCAACAAAACTATTAAATTCTAATTTTACAGCATCTTCTCATTTAGGTAATGCATTTATCATTGCTGACACATGTCCATTAAAACGAGAATCAAAATTTGATGTTTGAGTTACGTAGTCTGATAATTTAAATTCAGCATTAATATTTCAGATAGATTCATGATCTGAATTAAAATTCATTTCAAAATCACCTTTATTTTCATAATTAAGATAATCTTCAAAATCTCACATAATATTATCTACACTCAATTTTGATTGATTGAGTAGATTTCTTTGAATTTTAATTATAACATCCTCTAATTTTTCTTTATCTGATTCAGAAATATCAGGATTTTCTATAGTATTTAATACTTCTAACATTTTATCTTCTTTTGCTTCTTCAATTTTTTGTAAATGATCCAATTGAACAAAATCGACTCTTGCTTGAAGGTATGTTAGTATTTTAAGTAAATCACTTTCTTTTTTACTTAATGTCTTTCATTCCCATTCTTTAGATTCTATTTTATAAATAGCAGTTGATAATTTAGAATCAATAGAATCTAATTTGTTTTGATTATCTTTTATTTTATCTACAAAAGAATCCATAGCCGTTATATATTTATCTCAATTTGATATTTTTTTTAATTGAGATTTTGTTACTAATATACTTTTTACAGCTACTTTCTTCTCATCCATTATATCATATGCAGATACTTGTAAGAGAGGTGTAATTGTTAATATTGTAGCAACTATAATTGAAAAAAATTTTTTCATATTCCTTATTTATTAATAAATTGTATTTAGTTTATTGAATCTAAGCCTTCAAGCAAATAATTATTTATATAAAGTATG
>Ga0233426_10001551_pt1 | contig 20749 bp, 14 predicted proteins | sample SI_118_April2016_6_FD_179875 | JGI IMG/M metagenome (GOLD analysis project Ga0233426, IMG submission 179875) | Seawater microbial communities from Saanich Inlet, British Columbia, Canada - SI_118_April2016_10_MG | ecosystem: Environmental > Aquatic > Marine > Inlet | place: Canada: British...
TCCTCCGTGGTTGCCTACGGTAATTCCGCTGCCGGTGAGCTCAATGAAGATCATCCGGTGCATGCTGATGGCGGCAGTTATGTGCTGACCAAACTCGCCTCCGAGCACGCGGTGTTGGCAGCTCACGCCAAGGGTGATATAGAACTCGTAATAATACGCCCGGGAGATGTCTACGGTCCCGGCAGTCGGCCCTGGTTGATACTGCCCTTAGAAGCCATTCACAAAGGCCAGTTTATGCTTCCCGAAAAAGGCGAAGGTTTTTTCCGCCCCATCTATATAGATGATCTGATCCGCGGCATTGCGCTGGCAGTTACCAGCCCTGAAGCCAATGGCGAGATATTTAATCTCTCATGCCAGGGTTATATGAGCAGTAGAGAATTTTTTAGTCACCATTACAGCTGGCTCAATAAAAAAGGTCCCATGCTGGTATCCACTCGACTGGCACTGATAGCCGCCGCGGTGGCGACTAAGCTTGCCGACCTCACCGGCGGCGTGAATGAAGCATCCACTGCCACTGTGGCTCAGCTATCCACCAAGAGCTGGTTCAGCATAGAAAAGGCCCAGCGGATTCTCGGCTGGGCACCTGAAGTCTCGTTTGACGAGGGAATAGAACTCTCTAAACAGTGGGCCACAGAGCAGGGGCTGTTAATCAAATAATCAGTCTTCTGAATTGCCTGCATGTGCTGTGCGGTAGGAGCCGGCGGTCTCGCCGGTCCACTGCTTAAAACTGCGATAGAAGGAACGGGCCTCAGCATAGCCCAGTTCATAGGCAATATTATCCAGGGTCAGCTCAGTGTTTTTCAGAAAGTAGATCGCCAGTTCGTAGCGCAGTTTATTGAGCACATCTTTGTAATGGGTGCCCTCTTCGCTCAACTTACGCTGCAGGGTACGACTGCTTATGCCGAGCTTTTCGGCGATCATCTCACTGGAAGGCGGTTGCTGATTAATCATCAGGCGCAGAATATTTTTTACCTGGTCAGTGGTGCGCTGACTTTGATCTAGCCCAGCCAATAATTTGGTGGCGTGGGCCAAGAGCATTTCCAGAAGTTCGGCATTGGCCTGGGGCAATACCTCATCAAGTAAGTTCTCGCGAACACGCACACCACTGGAGGGCTTATCGAAGAGCACCTCACAGTTAAAAATTGCCTGATAATCTGCTAGCAGCGCTGGATCTTCAGGTGCCGAATGCTCAAACCAGATGCTGTCCCAGTGATCAAAGTTGAGAAACTGGCGTGCATAACAGACCCAGGAACCTATCACATTTTCCACCTCGTGGCGCTTTACCAGGGGATCGGCAAACAGACATTGCCAGCGCTGCAGAACAACACCGTTGGCGGTCTCGAACGAGGTCACACCCATATCGCCAACGATTTTTTCATAGATCGGAATTTTCGCCTGAACCATTCGCAGGGTGGAACAGTTCATGGAGATATAGCCGAGCACACTAAAGGAGGCGGGTTCAACAAAGCGCGCTGCGTGCAAACCAAAACAGGGATCTTTACTCGCCGGAATCAGCAGCGCCAGTAGCCGCTCCATACAGGCATTGGGCAGATGACGATTATTGTCTTCGAGCATCTTGGGATCTATTCCGGCCTCTGCCAGCAGCGGCTGAACATCCAGACCGCAGGCTTCGGCAGCGTTTAAATACTGCTTAATCGCAGGTGCCGATGCCAATCCATTACTGACGACTTGATTCATCTTTTGCCCCCCTGATTATGCAGCTGACCGAAATCGTCACACCGCTGTCGTCACCTGACAGTGACCAAATTTAACGCCAGACTATCATATGCAACAGTGATTCGTCTGAATAAAAAAACTCTGATAATAAGGTATTTACTATGCGTCTATGGAATGGCTGGGGAAATGAAAACAGCGACTTGCTGATGGAACTCAATGGTGGACTGCGCAATTTGCTGCAGGCACTAGTGGGACCCGCCACTCCCTTAGCCGAAGCAACATTGGAACAGGTTATGGCTAAGGTGCCAACCTCCAGAGCCCCAGCCCACCCCCTGATCAGTACAGATCCAGAGACCCGCGTGCGCCATGCCCGCGGTCAGAGCCTGCCGGATTGGCTGGCTATGCACAGTGGTGATGTGGACTGTTTTCCCGACGCGGTGGCACTTCCTGAGAATAGCCAGCAGGTGCGGGAATTACTCTGCTATGCCAGAGACAATGGTCTAGATGTGATTCCCTATGGCGGCGGCACTTCAGTGGTTGGCCATATCAATCCAGCAGTCAGCCCGCGCCCGATCCTGACCATTGATATGAGTGCTATGAACAAGCTGATTAATTTCGATCATGAGAGTCAATTGGCCACCTTTGGTGCTGGCACAGCGGGCCCTGAGCTGGAAGCCCAGCTGCAAAAAGAGGGCTACACCCTGGGCCATTTCCCGCAGTCTTGGGAACTCTCAACCGTAGGTGGTTGGGTGGCCAGCCGCTCTAGCGGGCAGCAGTCTCTGCACTATGGTCGCATTGAAAATATGTTTGCTGGCGGCTCTATCGAAACCCTTGCAGGCACTCTTGAGATACCCACTATTCCCGCCTCTTCCGCTGGTCCAGATATTCGCGAGATGATTCTCGGCTCTGAAGGGCGCATGGGCATTATTACCGAGGTAGTAGTCAGAGTAACCAAATTGCCTGAAGAAGAATCTTTTCAGGTGGTGTTCTTTCCCTCTTGGGAAGTTGGCCTGCAGGCTGCCAGAGAATTGATCCAACAGCGCATTGCCCTGTCTATGGTGCGCCTGAGCAATCCACTGGAAACCACTAGCCTGCTCTATATGGGTGCCGGTGATAACAGCAGCGGCGTGGTCGCCCTGGAAACTGCTCTGACCGAAAAAGGCATTGGTGCTGGCAAAGTCATGATGACCTTTGGTGTCACCGGCTCTGCCCGCCACTGTGAGATAGCCAAACAGATGGCTCTGGATCACTGCACTAGCCTTGGTGGTTTAGCCGATCAAGCAGGTTTGGGTGACAACTGGGCCCACGGTCGCTTCCGTGCCCCCTACCTACGGGATCCACTGGGCAGTGCTGGCTATGCGGTGGACACCATGGAGACCGCAGTCGATTGGTCAAAGTTACCTCAGGCGGTGGAGAATATTGAATCGGCGATCCGCAATGGCTTGGCCGATGAAGGGGAGCAAGTCCATGCCTACACTCACCTCAGCCATGTCTATGGTCAGGGTTCGAGCATCTATACCACTTATCTATTTCGTCTTGGTGACAGCTACCAGCAGGCCATGGAACGCTGGCACAAACTCAAGGCTGCCGGTGCCAATCAAATCGTTGCCAGTGGCGGCACTATTAGTCATCAACATGGTGTGGGTCGAGACCACCGTGACTATCTGGTAACAGAGAAAGGCGACCTGGGTTTGGCAGCAATCAATTCTCTGTGCCAACTGTTTGATCCAGAGAGTCAGATGAACCCGGGTAAACTCCTACCGGATGAGCTGAACTAATATGTTTTCTGATGTCACTCCCCTGTTCACCCAACAGGATAAGCTTGTCGCCGAGATGCGCAGCGGCGAATCTCTCGACTGGGATATTATAATTATTGGCGGCGGCATTACGGGTGCTGGCATTTTGCGTGAGGCGGTACGCCGCGGTTATCGCGCACTCTTACTTGAGCAGGGAGACTTTTCCTCGGGCACCTCGAGCCGCTCATCCAAAATGATCCACGGGGGCTTGCGCTATCTGGCCGCAGGCGACCTTAAGCTCACCAAAGAAAGCCTTAGCGAGCGCGAACGTCTGCTTGCAGAAGCACCGGGGCTGGTGGACAGAATTAGTTTTTATTTTACCCTTAGCAAAGGCCTGTTCCCGGGCCGCTGGGCGATGGCGGTTATTTTAACCCTGTATGATTTTATTGCCGGTATCCGCGACCACCGCTATTACAACAATCGCCGCCTCGGAGAGCGATTTCCCGGTCTGCAACAGGGCCATCTCAATGGTGCCACAGCCTACAGCGACGCCATGGTCGATGACTCAAGGTTGGTGCTGCGGGTATTACAGGAGAGTATTGCCGCCGGTGGCAAGGCCATCAACTACAGCAAAGTCAGCAAACTGTTATTGGCAGATGGCCAAGTCCAGGGTGTAGTGCTAGATGACTCCGATAGTAGCGATGCTATTCGCCTGCGCGCCGCTGCGGTAATTAATGCTACAGGTGCCTGGGCTGACCGTCTGCGCAATCAAGTCAATCCAGAACAACGTATCCGCCCACTGCGCGGCAGCCATCTTATTATCCACCGCAACCTGATGCCGGTTACCGATGTTCTGACATCACTGCATCCTGAAGATAAGCGCGGGGTCTATATCTACCCCTGGGAAGGCACCACAGTGATAGGCACTACGGATCTGGACCACAGTGAAGACCTAGATATTGAAGCCAGTATTAACAACGCCGAAGTGGACTATTTACTGCAGGCTTTTAATGTGCAGTTTCCCAAGCAAGCCATTAGCCGCGCCGACATTATTTCCAGCTGGGCTGGAGTGCGACCAGTTATTGGCTCGGAGAGCGCCAAGGATCCCTCAAAGGAGCGCAGGGATCACGCAGTCTGGTCTGACAATGGCTTAATCACCGTGAGTGGCGGTAAGCTCACTACCTTTAGACTAATTGCTCTGGATGCCTTGAGCGCAGCCCTGCCCCAGTTGCCCGAGGCACAGCCCTTCACCGATGAGCGAGTGTTTACCACCCCCGATCTAACCTCTAGTGAGCTAGTTGCCGAGGATCCGCAATGGGCCCAGCGCCTGTTGGGGCGCTACGGAATTCAAGCCAAAGCAATGCTCCACAGCGCACCAGTTGAAGAGCGACAGCGCATTGCCGGCACCGACTTTTGTCTGGCCGAATGTCGCTGGGCGGCCCGCCATGAGGGCGTTGTTCATCTCGATGATCTGCTATTGCGACGCACAAGATTGGGCATGGTCATGGCTCAGGGGGCTATGGAATTACTCCCTGCGCTGGAAGCCATCTGCACCGCTGAACTGGGCTGGGACCAGGACCACTGGCGTCTCGAAGTTAAACGCTACATGAGTATCTGGAAGCGTTTTTACAGTCTCCCTGAAGACAACGATCGCCCCTAAAAACAATAACAATAGAGCCCGATTGCCATGGAACCAGTGACGCACAAACAAGAGTATTTGCTCTCTATAGATAATGGCACTCAGAGTGTTCGCGCCATGATCTTTGACCGGGATGGCCGACTGGTGGCCAAAAGCAAAATCGACATCGATCCCTATTTCTCCACCGAGCCAGGCTGGGCTGAACAGCATGCAGACTATTTTTGGCAAGCTCTCTGCCAGGCCTGCCATCAACTCTGGGATCAACTGGAGATTCCCCGCGAATCAATCAAGGCCCTATCCGTCACCACCCAGCGGGCTACAGTCGTACCCATGGGTGCCGATGGGCAACCACTGCGCGCCGCTATTAGTTGGCTCGATCAACGGCAGATTCACAGCCAGCCCGAACTGGGGGCACTGGAGTCCCTGTTAATGCGAGCCGTAGGTGCCAAGACGGCGGTGGATACCTTCCACACTCAGGCGGAGGCCAATTGGATTGCCGAGCATGAACCAGAAATTTGGCAGCAAGTGGATAAACTGCTGCTGCTCTCGGGCTATCACAACTACAAACTCACCGGTGATTACAGAGATTCTGTTGCCAGTCAGGTGGGTTTCGTACCCTTCGATTTTAAACAGCTGCAGTGGGCTGAGGCCAAAGACTGGAAATGGCGGGCGATTCCGGCCATTAAGCGGGAAATGCTTCCAGAGCTGGTTGAAGCCGGCGCTATTCTTGGCCATATCAGCAGTGCAGCCGCAGCGGAGACCGGCATTCCTCAGGGACTGCCACTTATCGCCTGTGGTTCAGACAAAGCCTGCGAAGTATTGGGTACCGGCTGCCTCGATAGCAACACTGGCAGCCTTAGCTATGGCACCACTGCTACGTTCAATATCACCAGCGACAAATATCTTGAAGCGATACCCTTTCACCCCGCCTATCCCGGAGTGATTCCCGGCAGTTTTAATATTGAGATGATGGTGCCGCGAGGCTATTGGATGGTGAGCTGGTTTAAACAGCAGTTTGGCCTTGAGGAACAGGCCGCCGCTGAGCAACAGGGGGTAACCGTGGAATCTCTGTTCGATGATTTATTGCAGCAGGTCGCCGCTGGTTCTGCGGGACTGACGCTTCAGCCCTACTGGGGCGCAGGGGCGGACAATGAAGGTCCAGAAGCCAAAGGTGCCATTATTGGCTTTGGCGATGTCCACACTAGAGCACACCTCTATCGTGCGATTATCGAGGGGCTGACCTATGCCCTGCGTGCCGGGAAAGAGCGCGTGGAGCAGCGCAGCGGTCAACCCATCACCAAGCTTTTGGTCTCCGGTGGCGGCTCCCAGAGCGACCAGATTATGCAGATTACCGCGGATATATTTGGTATGCCGGTGCAGCGACCCCACACCTACGAGACTTCAGCATTGGGTGCCGCTATGGCAGCCGCAGTGGGCTCTGGGATCTACCCGGATTTTGCCAGCGCAGCGAGCAAAATGACTCACCCCGGAGAGCGTTTTGAGCCTATAGCCGCCAACCAGAAAATCTACAACCAGCTCTATACTCAGGTCTATCGTAAAATGTACAAGAGCCTCAAGCCCAGCTATGAGGCGATCCGGAAAATTACCGGCTATCCACTTTAAGCAGTAACAATCTGCTGCAAGGCGTTTTCAAGCTCGCTGTATTGGAATCTGTAGTCGCTGGCCAGCAGCTTGTTGGGCAGTACATATTGCCCCTGCAATAGAAGTTCCTCACCCATCTCGCCGAATAACAGTTTCACCATAAATCCGGGCATCGGCAACACTGCGGGTCGATTTAGGGCTGCACCCAGGCTGGCGCTAAACTGCGCGTTGGAGACAGGATTGGGCGCGGTTGCATTAACCGGTCCGGAAATCTGCGAGTTGTTAATGCAGTGCAAAATCGCCCCGACCATATCCTCAATATGAATCCAAGACATACCCTGGTCGCCACTGCCGATTGGGCCACCCAGGGCCATCTTAAAGGGCGCAAGCATGCGCGCCAGAGCACCCTCTTCACCCAAGACAATGCCGGTTCGCAGATAGCACACGCGACTGCCGAGGGTTTCAAAACGTGCCGCACTCTGCTCCCAGGTTTTGCACAGCTGGTGGGAAAAGCCATCCACAGCGCTGGACTGTTCATCCACCGGCTGCTGGCCAGGACCATAAAAGCCAATGGCCGATCCGCTGATCACCACGCTGGGTTTGCGCCTGTGCTTTTGATTTCGTTCGGCAAAAAAATCATAGAGCCTGTCGGTAAGATTGATCCGACTATCATAAAAACGCTGCTTGCGACGCTGAGTCCAGCGCCCTGCTGCCAGAGGCTCACCGGCTAGGTTAACGATCACCTCTGGCACATAGTCCGCTTCCAGTTCGCTGAGCCCCTGAATCAATCGCACCGACGCCGGCAGTCGCGCTGCAGCAGCCTCGGGATTGCGTGTTAGCACAGAGAGTTGATGACCCAGCTGTTGCGCCTGACGGCAAAAGTGTCGACCAATAAAGCCACTGCCACCGGTGATTAAAATTGAACTCATAGATAAAAGACCATTGTCATTGATGCTTGTGTATGCGGGTAACCAAGCAATACGCACAGCTATTGGGGTCAGCCTACAAAATCCCACTGGCAGCCGCAATCTTTCCTTTGCCCAGAGCGCGTTGAGTTGCTAAAATTCGCCCCCTTGATGATCTGGCTAAACCCAGCTAGGTCTAAATAACCAGTCAATTTTAACCACCCCCAAGGCATAACTATGAGTCTTGCTAATAAAGTATTAGCCTCTAACAACGATCTTCCCATTCGCAGCAATGAGCCGGTACACAGCGGCAAAGTGCGCTCAGTTTACTGGCTCACTGAAGCTGACAGCCGCCGCCTGATTGCCGACAAAGGCTACGATGTTGCCGCGGATGCGCCCCTGGCGATTATGGTAATCAGCGACCGCATCTCTGCCTTCGAATGTATCTGGAAAGGTGAAGGCGGTATGAATGGCGTGCCCGGTAAAGGCGCGGCGCTAAATGCCATCTCTAATCACTGGTTTAAACTGTTCCGCGAGCAGGGTCTGGCTGACAGTCATATTCTCGATGTTCCCCACCCGCTGGTATGGATTGTGCAAAAAGCTAAGCCGGTAATGATTGAAGCTATCTGTCGACAGTATATTACTGGCTCCATGTGGCGCGCCTATAGCAAGGGCGAGCGCAACTTCTGCGGTATCGAACTGCCAGATGGTTTGCACAAAGACCAACGTCTCCCTGAGTTACTGATTACCCCTTCTACTAAGGGTATTTTGACTGGTATTCCCGGTGTTCCGGAAGCGGATGACGTAAATGTATCCAGGGCCGATATAGAAAATAATTATTCCAGCTTTAAGTTCCGCAACCTTGACGATATCAACGTCTATGAAAAGCTGCTCAGTGAAGGCTTTAATCTGATCAGCGATTCTCTAGCGGAGATTGGCCAAACTTTTGTCGATACCAAATTTGAGTTTGGCTATGTGCGCGACAAGCAGAATAATGAAAAACTGATTTATATGGATGAAGTGGGCACTCCCGATTCGTCGCGTATCTGGGATAGTGCCAGCTATGCCGATGGCAAGATTGTGGAAAACTCCAAAGAGGGATTCCGTCAGCTGCTGCTCAATCACTTCCCTGACCCTGATATTCTTCTGAATAAGAATCGTATGCCTGAGCGCACGGCGCTGGCGGAAGATAACCTGCTGCCGCAGTCCGTATTGATGTCTGTGTCTGATACCTACACCGGTATTGCGGAAAAAATCACCGGCGAGAAAATCACCCTACCGGAAGATCCCAAGGCAGAGATTATTGCCATTCTTGCCGAGCAGTATGATTTGATCGACTAGGCATCAAATGTCAAAGCTTGTTGCACTAACCTGAGGGCCACCTCAGGTTAGTAAAGTTAGATCAGGTTTAACATTCAACAATATTGACCGGCACTTCCAACACATGGGTTGCCAATCCACCTCTCGAAGTCTCCTTATAGCGCACATGCATGTCTTGGCCGGTCTTGCGCATGGTTTCAATCACCTTATCCAGAGACACGAAGTGAGCACCATCGCCGCGCAGAGCTATGCGTGCGGCGTGAATCGCCTTTACCGAACCCATGGCATTGCGCTCAATACAGGGCACCTGTACCAGTCCACCAATGGGATCGCAGGTCAGACCCAGATTGTGTTCCATACCAATTTCCGCAGCATTTTCCACCTGAGCTGGGGTACCACCCATCACTTCTGCCAGGGCACCGGCGGCCATGGAACAGGCTGAACCCACCTCCCCCTGGCAACCCACTTCGGCACCGCTGATAGAAGCATTCAATTTATACAGCATGCCAATGGCCGCGGCCGTAAGTAAAAACCGCATCACTCCTTCTGCAGTAGCTGTGGGTACAAAGCGCATATAGTAGTGCAGCACCGCGGGAATAATACCCGCCGCGCCATTAGTTGGCGCAGTGACCACTCGACCACCAGCGGCGTTTTCTTCATTCACTGCTAAGGCATAGAGAGTGACCCAATCCAACACCGAGAGCGGATCTGACATGGCAGCCTCAGGACGACTGAGTAACTGCTCGTGTAATTCCTTGGCACGACGTCGCACCTTGAGCCCACCGGGTAAAATACCCCCATTGCTGATGCCATTGGCAACACAGGACTGCATCACCGACCAGAGACCTAACAGCCCTTCCCGCACCTGCTGTTCACTGCGCCAAGTCTTTTCATTCTCCATCATTAGCTGAGAGATACTCATGCTGTGCTCTTCGCACAGCGCCAGCAACTGCTTGCCAGAATCAAAGGGATAGGGAATGGTGCTGCTATCTTCTACTAAAAAATCCTGCTCGGCGGCACTCTCATCTACTACAAAACCACCGCCCACGGAAAAGTAGGTCTTGCTGGCAACCACCTCGGCACTGCTATTAAAGGCGGTAAAAATCATACCGTTGGAGTGAAATGATAGGGTTTTCTTGCGATGTAACAGCACATCGGTCTGGTCATTGAAACCGATGCGATGACTGTCGGACCGGTTAGCTAACAGAGTAATCGAGCCCCCCTCTCGAATCGCTGCCACGCGCTCGGCGATTGTTGGCACATCCACAGTTTCAGGCTGATCACCCTCGAGACCCAGCAACACTGCCTTTGCCGTACCATGGCCCTTGCCTGTGGCACCCAGGGAACCGTACATCTCCGCCTGCACTCGGGTGACCTCGATCATGCGACCAGTTTCCGCAAGAGCTTCAACAAATTGCAGCGCCGCGCGCATGGGACCTACGGTGTGAGAGCTGGATGGCCCTATACCAACGGTAAATAAATCAAAGGTGCTAATTGCCATGGTGACTAATGTCCTTTTGTATCTCTGCCTGAGTTCTCAGTACAGATAAAAGCCCCGTAACTATAAACTCAATGAGTGTAGTCATGGAACAAAAAAACCGTCGAAAATCAATTAACAGCTAAGCTGGTATCTGCGTAAGTAACGGACAGCATCAAGCCTCTGGCAGTTTTGCAGCCCAAGAAGCATTTACCGGCAAAACAAGTTGCTATCGAAGCCTATTGCTTTTAGAGTATTCAGGGTTTAGTAGTCCTAGATCTGAATACTAGGGCTGTAATCAGAGATTAAAAAATACAAGAAATAAGATCACATGACTATGTGACTAATAATAAATCAAAGGGGAAATCATGAAACTTATACGTGCACAGAAATCCTGTTTGGCTCTTGCGGTGGCGAGTATTTTTGCTGGCAGCATGGCGCAAGCAGCAATCGATGAAATAATTGTAACAGCCAACAAACGCGAGCAAACACTCCAAGACATTCCAGTATCGGTCACAGTAACTACTGGCGATACTATTTCAAAAGCTGCGATCCAAGACATTATTGATCTGCAGAGCGTTGTGCCTACCTTGCGAGTATCTCAGTTGCAGTCATCAACTAATACTTCGTTCGCAATTCGTGGTTTTGGTAACGGGTCAAATAACGAAGGTATAGAGCCTTCTGTTGGTGTGTTTATCGATGGTGTCTATCGTTCACGCGCCGGCTCTTCAATTTCTGATCTGCCGCGTTTAGAGCGCGTCGAGGTACTTAGCGGCCCGCAGAGCATTCTGTTTGGTAAGAACGCCTCCGCTGGTGTTATCAGTATTGTTACACCTAAGCCCTCTGGTGAGACTGGTGGCTATATTGAAGCCAGTATCGGCAACATGGGGTATAAAAATACTAAAGCGTTATTTGAAAGCGCAATTTCTGAAGATCTCAGCTTCGATGTATCTGCTAACATGACCCAGCGCGATGGTTACTTTACCAACATTGCTGGCGGCGCTGCCATGAATGAAAGAGAGCGCTGGGGTGTTCGTGGTCAGGTGTCATGGACACCAACTGACAGAACCGAGGTGCGTATAATTGCCGATTACGACAGCATAGATGAAGTCTGCTGTGGTGTATCAAACTTGGTTAACGGCCCTACTGGTTTAGCAATTGCTGGTCTTGGCGGTGAATTAGTACCCGAGCAACCCTTTGCATATCGCATAGCTACAGACATTGACCCATTTAATGAGGTTACAAACAGTGGTATCTCGGCTCAAGTTGATATCGATTATGGCAGTTTTGTCCTAACTTCGATCACTTCTCAACGTCGCAGTGACACCTTCGAGGCGCTTGATATTGACTTTACTAGTGCCCCTTTAACTCAAACCAGTCCAAATGACTTAAATGTCGACACATTCAGTCAGGAATTTCGACTGACCTCAACCGGTGATGGCGATTTAAACTGGATGGTCGGCGCCTTTTACTTCGACGAAGATGTGACATATGATTCTGAGGTAATCTGGGGACCACAGGCACGAAACTATTTTGATTTGTTGGTTGCTGCGTTAGGCGCTCCAGGTGCTCTTGGTTACGTTGAATCTCTAGTTCCATTCGTTGCTGCAGGGGACTTCTTCGCTGATGGTACTGGTGCGCAAGATAGCTTTAGCCAAGACGATCAATCAACGTCGATATTTGGTCAGTTTGATTTGATGTTAAATGAGCAACTAACCGTAACCGCGGGCTTTAACTATACCCAAGCTGAAAAAGAAGTTACGGTTAATCAAGTTAACACCAATGTCTTTGCCTCGCTACCTGCAGTCTACGTAGGTGACTTGGCGGCCCTCCAGTCTTCGCTGCCACCAGTGGTCAATCTTCCCAACTCAATCGAAGATAATACCAGTGATGACAGTGAGACGACCTACACCCTCCGTCTAGCCTATGACTTAAGCGATAACGTCAATGTCTATGCAAGCTATGCCACGGGTTTCAAGGCGAGTTCTTGGAATTTGTCACGGGACTCAGGTCCTAATGCCGCTGACTTAGCAGCATTACAAGCAGCAGGGTTGACTACCAATGCGCCTAATCTGACAGCAGGTTCGCGCTTTGCTAACCCTGAAGAATCAGAAGTCTATGAGTTGGGTCTAAAGGCAGCGTTTGAACGCGGCTCTTTCAATATGGCACTGTTTGATCAAACGATTAAGGGCTTCCAGTCGTCGATATTTAACGGCACCGGTTTTGAGCTTCGCAATGCAGGAATGCAATCTACCAAGGGTGTTGAATTCGATCTAGTCTACTACCCAGTCGAGTCACTTAGGTTAGGTCTTGCAGGCACATTGTTGGATCCACTCTATGATGAGTTCGTCGGTGGCGGCTTTGAGGGCGCAGATTTGTCAGGTACTAAGCCTGCGGGAATTCATGAAGTGAGCTTATCCTTGTCGGCTCTCTATAACTTCCGCCTAGGCAACAATGACGCCTACGCTCGTGCTGATTACCAATATGCAGATGAAGTTATTATCGTCGACAATCTCCCGCCAGCTCTTGAAGCTATAGCGACGCGTAAAATCGGCTCTCTTAACTTGAGTGCGGGTATGAACACTCAAAATGGCTTAAACCTGTCTATCTGGGCACGTAATGTCACTAATGACGAATATATGACTAGTGGCTTTCCAACCCCAGCGCAGGCAGGAAGCTTTAATATTTATCCAAACCAGCCTCGCACGTTTGGTATAACTGCACGAAAAAGCTTCTAGTTTTTAGAAGTTGTCTTATGCACAGCCCAGAACAGGGCTGTGTAGCGATTAAAAAGGACGGGCAAGCCCGTCCTTTTTTTGCCTGGGAAAAAGTTTAAATCCCCAGCTCGGTCTTCACTGCCGCAAAAGCCTCCAGGGCCAACTCAAGATCATCTCTGCTATGGGCCGCAGACATCTGGGTGCGAATCCGCGCCTTGCCATGAGCCACCACCGGATAGGAAAAGGCCACCACATAGACCCCATGGGCGAGCATTCTTTCAGCGAACTTGGCCGCCAGTGCCGCATCGTCCAGCATCACTGGAACAATCGGATGTTCACCGGGCAGCAAGCGGAACCCTAAGCTCTCCATCCCCTCGCGGAAAAATTTAGTATTTTTGCTCAGCTGCTGCTGTAGCTGATTGGATTCAGTCACCAGCTGCAGTGCCTTTATGGCGCCAGCAACTACTGGCGGCGCAACTGTATTAGAGAAAAGATAAGGCCGTGAACGCTGACGCAACAAGTCCACCACTTCTCGTCGGGCACTGGTAAAACCGCCACTGCCGCCGCCCAGTGCTTTACCCAGAGTTCCGGTAATTATGTCCACCCGATCCATGCAGCCGCGATATTCGTGAGTGCCGCGACCATTGGCACCGACAAAGCCGCTGGCATGGCAGTCGTCAAAATGCACCAGAGCGTTGTATTTATCCGCCAGATCGCAGATCTCATCTAATTTGGCGATGGTGCCATCCATGGAGAAGACGCCGTCTGTGGTAATCAGCTTAAAGCGCGCTCCAGCCCTGTCTGCCGCCTGTAGCTGGCTTTCCAGATCAGCCATATCAGAGTTCCGGTATCTATAGCGCTTAGCCTTACACAGGCGCACACCGTCGATAATGCTGGCGTGATTCAGTTCATCGGAGATAACTGCATCCTCGGCCCCGAGCAAGGTTTCAAACAGCCCAGCATTAGCGTCGAAGCAAGAGGGATAGAGAATGGTCGCTTCAGTGCCAACAAAGGCGCTGAGATCATTTTCCAACTGTTTGTGAATAGTCTGGGTGCCACAGATAAAGCGCACCGATGCCAGGCCATAGCCCCACTCTTCCAAGCCACGTATAGCTGCCGCCTTAACCTCAGGGTGCTGAGCCAACCCCAGATAATTATTGGCACAGAGATTGAGCACTGGCGCGCCGCTATTCACTGAGACCCTAGCACCCTGAGGCGAGGTGATTTGGCGTTCGTTTTTGGTTAAACCGCTGTCTTCAATCTGCTGTAGCTCAGCTTGCAGATGATCTTGAAATTTGCCGTACATAATTGTTCCTTTAATCCGTTAATCCTTAGTCAGTCTTGATACCGATTATTCCCAGTTTAAAATTACCTTGCTCGCCTCTCCGGCGTTCATGGCGTCAAAGCCCTTCTGAAAATCGGTATAGTCCATGCGATGGGTAATCACCGAGGAGATATCTAAACCACTCTCGATCATCACCGACATTTTGTACCAAGTCTCATACATCTCACGGCCATAGATACCCTTTAGCGTGAGCATATTAAAGATCACCAGACTCCAATCGATGGCCACTTCTGCGGCGGGAATACCGAGCATAGCCACCTTGCCCCCGTGACACATGCTGCTTAATAGATCGCGAAATCCGGCGGGATTACCGGACATTTCCAGGCCCACATCAAAGCCTTCAGACATACCCAGTGATCGCTGCACATCAGCAAGCTTCTCCGTGCGCACATCAACCGTGCAGGTGGCACCGAGCTTTTTCGCCAGTTCCAGGCGTTGGGGATTGATATCGGTGATCACCACATTGCGCGCACCGGCATGACGGCAGACTGCTGCAGCCATAGCGCCAATGGGCCCGGCTCCAGTAATCAGCACGTCCTCGCCGAGCAGATCGTATTGCAGTGCGGTATGTACCGCGTTGCCCAGAGGATCAAAGAGCGCTGCCACATCCAAATCTATATCGGCGCGATGCTCCCAGACATTTGACATGGGCAGCACCAGATATTCGGCAAAGGCTCCGGGTCGGTCCACCCCTATTCCACTAGTGTGGGCGCAGAGATGGCGACGGCCGGCAAGACAGTTACGGCAGCGACCACAGACCACATGGCCCTCCCCAGAGACAATTTGCCCGGGACGAAAATCATTTACATTGGAGCCTACATCGACAATCTCTCCAACAAACTCATGCCCCACTACCATGGGTACGGGAATGGTTTCCTGAGCCCAGCTATCCCAGTTATAGATATGCATATCAGTGCCGCAGATGGCAGTGCGTTTAACTTTGATCAGAACATCATTGATGCCCATTTCCGGCTCGGGCACATCTTCTAACCAGAGGCCAACGGTGGAATTCCTTTTGACTAATGCTTTCATGATGCTTATTCCCTGCTTGGCTATTTATGAAAAGTTTTAATATATAAGAATTTATTCCCTTATAATAGAATCAATAATTCCTTTATGCAAGATTTAAATCCTGTATAGTGATTTCACTTTATTGAGGTAGCCCATGAACAATCCAACTCAAGATAGTGATCCAGCCAGCCAGGCACTGTCTGGCAGAGTCACGGCCCTGCGCAAAAAAAATAAACTGACCCTTGATCAACTTGCCGCCGCCTCCGGTGTCAGTCGCTCCATGTTGAGTCAGATTGAGCGCGGCCAAGCCAATCCCACACTGACTGTGACCTTTAGAATCGCCCAGGCATTTGGCATGAGCATAGGTGAGCTGGTTGACCAGGCCTGGCAGTCGTCGACCATCGAAGTGGTTCATGGTGAAGACAAGAACAATCTATTCCGCAATGACAAAGAGTGTCAGATCCGCACTCTGTCGCCGCTGCATATGGAAAAGAGTATTGAGTTCTATGAATTGCGTATAGCCCCGGGGGCGAGTTTAGACAGCGCCCCCCATTACGAAGGCACCAAAGAATTGCTCACTATTACCAGTGGCCAAGGGAAATTAGTATCCGGAGAAAACTGCACAGAATTGAGCCAAGGCGACTCAGCGCACTATCGCGCCGATCTGCCCCATGCCATCGAGAACAGTGGCAAAGTGGAGCTGGTCTGCTATCTGGTGGTCACCAGCCCATAGGCGTCTAACTGATTACGAGCGTCATTTAGCCAAGACAAAAAAGCAACGCTGCCAGGGCGAGATAGAAAAGCGACAGGGGCAAGACAAAGAGCCAGTAGCGGGCGAGAAAATTTTCCATAAGGGACCTCGACCATTCAGGGAAGACCCAGAGCCCGAGCCCTTTGAGCAAGGCACTAACACCAATAATAAAAAGCACTATCCACTCGACTTACTGTCCCCAACCGGGAACCGAAACAGTCCACAGAATAAGACTGATACCTATAGCAAGATTAAGCCAGACAAAGGGACGCCAGGATGGCATGGATAATAAGCGTTGAGCGAAGCGATTAACCAATGGTCGGCACAGAAGTGCGAGGGCAACCAGTAAAAAGACGACGGATAAAACAATATTCACAATGATCTCCTCCAGCCTTCAATAGCTAGAGGTTAGCACATTCACTCTAAAAATCTGTATTAGCTGCAACCCAAGAGAGCTTCTTTTGACTTAAATCTGCCCGTCAAAAGAGGCTTTACTCTACAGGCTTTACTCTACAGGCTTTGTTGCTAAGGGCCTTACCTAAAAAAACCTTAGCCCAGCGAATCTTCAGCAACAAAGTATTTAGGATCTTCGATCACATTCACTTCAACCATATTGCCGGCTTTCTTCAATAACTTGCGGCACTCGTCGCTGAGGTGGACCAGGTGCAGAGTCTTACCTGCACTCAAGTAACGATCAGCTAAGGTATCAATGGCTTCAAGACCAGAGTGGTCAGCCACTCTTGAGCGAGCAAAATCGATAACCACGTCGTCATTGTCTTGCTTGGGGTCAAAGCGCTCAAGGAATGAGGTAACCGAACCAAAAAACAGTGGGCCAGTAACGGCGTAAACCGTCGAACCTTTGTGATCTTCCCGGGCTTCGATACGAATAAACTTTGCATGTTCCCAGGCGAATACCAAAGCTGAGACAATTACGCCAACCACTACTGCAACAGCCAGATCCGTGACCACGGTAACCCCAGAGACCAGCACCAGAATCAATGCATCACTGCGGGGTATCTTGCCCATAATTCGAAAACTACTCCACTCAAAGGTGCCGATCACAACAATAAACATTACACCGATCAGAGCAGCCAATGGAATAATTTCAATTAGCGCAGAGCCCACCAGAATAAACAGCAACAAAGAGATAGCCGCAGTAATACCGGAGAGACGTCCCCGGCCACCAGAGTTTACATTGATCATGCTCTGGCCAATCATGGCACAACCGCCCATACCACCAAATAATCCAGTCACTGTATTGGCAACGCCCTGGCCAATACATTCGCGATTACCCTGTCCGCGAGTTTCGGTGATCTCATCGATCAGGCGCAAGGTCAACAGCGATTCGATCAGGCCAATAGCCGCCAAAATAATCGCGTAGGGCAAAATAATAAACAGGGTTTCAAAGGTAAACGGCACCATGGGAATATGGAAGCTGGGCAGACCACCGGCAATGGAGGCGACATCGCCAACCACTTTGGTGTCCACATCAAAGTACATCACCACCAGTGTCACAGTGACAATCGCCACCAATGATGAAGGCAACACAGTGGTGAAACGTGGCAGCAAGTGAATAATCGCCATAGTCAAAACCACTAAACCGAGCAATGTATAGAGCGCATCGCCAGTCATCCAGGCAACATCAATAATCGAGCCCTGCATGCTAGTGCCTTCAAGCCAACCTGGCTCGCCGGCGACGCCAAACTGACTCAGCTGGGCAAGGAAAATTACAATCGCTAGGCCGTTAACAAAACCGAGCATTACCGGGTGCGGCACCATACGAATAAACTTGCCGAGTTTGAATACGCCAGCGAGGATTTGCAAAAACCCCATCAGCACCACAGTCATAAACAGATACTCGACACCGTGGTCGGCGACCAGTGTCACCATCACCACCGCCAGTGCACCAGTAGCACCAGAGATCATACCCGGACGACCGCCAATACAGGCTGTTATCAGGCCCACCATAAAGGCAGCATAGAGACCGACCAATGGATCAACACCGGCGACAAAGGCAAAGGCTACTGCCTCTGGCACCAATGCCAAGGCAACGGTAAGACCGGATAACAAATCATTTCTGTAGGAGATAACTCGACTGGCGCGAAGTTCAAACATTTTAATACTCGATTGCTATTACGAATAAATCCGCAGCGACCAATAATCACTTAATAACCGTTGCGGATAAGATAAAGATTTTCTAACTCAAAAAAGCTTAGCCCCGCGGGCTGCGCTGCTGCGGGCGGCTGTTACCACGTGGAGCATCACCTCGTGGCGCGGGCCTTGCACTGTTATTGCCACTGCGATTTCCCGCACCGCCGCTGCTATTGCGCGCGCCGCCACCGTTACCGTTAGCGCCGGGGCTTTTGGCATAGGGACCACTAGTTCGGCCGCCCTGTGGCGCTGGACGCCCTTCACTGCGAGTGCGATTGGCGTCTCTGTTTCCATCTCGATTGCCGTCTCGATTGCCGTCTCGAGCAGCATCGCGATTACCATCACGCTGCCCAGCATGAGAGCCACCACCGGTTTTGTGCTTGGCACCGGGCTTTGGGCCGTGAGAATAGCTGCTGCGTTTAACTCTTGGATCTGGCTTGCTCTTGCCGCGGCTATTCGTTTCGCTATTCAGCGCCTTGCGCTGCTTATTGGTTCTAACCGGTCGGTCAAGGTTAGTTTCTGGAACGTCATGAATGGGCTCAAAGCCATCCATCACTTCACGGGGCAATAATTTCTGTGTCAGGCGCTCGATATCCGAGAGCAGATCCACTTCGTCGGCGCTAACCAATGAGATCGCTGTGCCTGTAGCGCCGGCGCGACCAGTGCGACCAATACGGTGAACATAGTCTTCAGCGACATTGGGCAGATCAAAGTTGACCACCTGGGGCAGCTGTTCAATATCCAAACCGCGAGCGGCGATATCAGTAGCTACGAGGATGCGAATCTCGCCAGCTTTAAACCCGGCCAATGCTTTAGTGCGCGCACCCTGACTTTTATTACCGTGGATCGCGGCGGCGACAATGCCTTCGGATTCAAGGTGTTTGGTGAGCTTGTTGGCACCGTGCTTGGTCTTGGTAAAAACCAGTGCCTGACCCCAGCTATTGTCGTGAATCAAACGCGTCAGCACAGCGGCTTTTTGTTTCTTGTCCACGGTATAAACCGATTGAGCAACAGTGGGCGCCGTGGCATTGCGCGGCGTCACCGAAATTTCGAGTGGATTGTGCACCAGGCCTTTGGCCAGCTTGCGAATATCGTCGGAAAAGGTTGCCGAGAACATTAGGTTCTGACGACGTCTCGGCAGCAAGCTGATAATACGCTTGATATCGTGGATAAAACCCATATCCAACATACGATCGGCTTCGTCCAACACCAGTACTTCTAGGTGTGTAAACTTCACCGCGTTTTGACTGTAGAGGTCCATCAGACGACCTGGAGTGGCAACTAATACATCGACTCCGCGACGCAACTTCATCATCTGCGGATTAATTTTTACGCCACCGAAGACCACTGCGGAGGAAAGCGACATATGCTTGCCATAGAGCGCGACACTCTCCCCTACCTGAGCCGCTAACTCACGAGTAGGTGTCAGGATCAGAGTGCGTACCTGGTTCGGCTGGGCACGTTTCCCGGCGCTGAGAATTTGCAGTATTGGCAGGGTGAAACCAGCCGTTTTTCCGGTGCCGGTCTGGGCGGCAGCCATCACATCGCGGCCATCGAGTACGGCAGGAATCGCTTTTTCCTGAATCGGTGAAGGTGTCTCATAGCCCTGCGCAGCAATGGCTTTGAGTATCGGGGCTGAAAGGCCCAGGTCTTTAAAGGTGGTCATAAGGTGTCTTTTTGCGAATGGGCGTAGCTCGAAATTGAGTGGCCCTTTGAATGGCGCGCATCCTACAGGAAAACCCCTATAAATGCTATGTCTCTGGGCGAGGCTGTGGTAGGGAGGGAGGTGGCAAGAGCAGCAGAACCTAAACAGCCTAGTGCGCGGATCAGGGCTCTTTGTGGCTCTATTTAAAAGCTCTATTTAAAGGTTTTAATCAAAGGCCCGATTGAGCCCGACTAACATCCAAACTTAGCGAGCAATAAACTTCATCGAAATAGAATTCACACAGTGGCGAATATTCTTTTCAGTGTAACCTTCACCAGTGAAAACATGACCCAGATGTCCGTCACAGGCAGCACAGAGAATTTCCGTACGCATACCATCGCTGTCCACCTCGCGACGCACGGCACCGGCAATCTCATCATCAAAACTCGGCCAACCGCAATGAGAGGGGAACTTGTCTTCAGAATTATACAGCGGCGCATCGCACTGTTTACAGATATACAGACCGCCATCCGTAGTGTCCGTGTACTCACCCACAAAGGGTCGCTCAGTACCCTTGTCTTGAATAACATATTTTTCTTCCGCGGTTAGCGGGTTAAGTGCCGTCAGCGGGTTAAGTGCCGTCTGTTTATCAAGTGCCTTGCTCATACAGATTCCTCAGAAAATTCGTCTTGTACCAATGACCAGAGATCATCCATGCCGCGGAGTAAAATTGCCAGCGGCTTTAAACTCTCACTCAATCTGTCCGGCCTCAC